>Ga0209710_1000009_pt1 | contig 290006 bp, 231 predicted proteins | sample ArcticOcean_MG_C_5_FD_187436 | JGI IMG/M metagenome (GOLD analysis project Ga0209710, IMG submission 187436) | Marine microbial communities from western Arctic Ocean - ArcticOcean_MG_CB4_138 (SPAdes) (version 2) | ecosystem: Environmental > Aquatic > Marine > Oceanic | place: Arctic Ocean...
CCGAAATCCGCGCATTTCGGGAAACTCGTAAAAGAAGCCGAGCGGTGGCGCAGAGACGCCGTGCTGCAGTTTCTTGAAAATTTGAGTCACAACAACCAGACAGAAGAAGAAGAAGAAGAAGAAGAAGCAAGCACACCAGACCCCAGGGGGGTACCCAAAGCCATAGACGGCGCTTCTTTGGTTTGGCACGACGCCGAAACAAGCGCCTCGCTTTCGTACGCCGCCGACTTTTTCATGGACCCCGGGACGGTTTCGGAAATGTTACGACAATTCGAACCTCTGTACCTGCCCCGGGACCACGCGCTGGTGACCCCCGCGGACCGCCGGGGCGAGAAAGCGGCGGTGCCGCGAGACCAGGCGTACTATGCGGTGCGGTACGAAGGGAGGGATGACGAGTTTCCGGATTTCCATGACATCCGGAGCGGTACCGAGGGGGATACGCGCGATGCGTACGCGAAAAGGGATTCAAAACAGTCGCATCGGGTTGAGGTTGAAACACCTTCGACTCAAACCCGCGTTTGGTTCGCGAGTTACCGGTACAACCCGGACAAAACCCAGCAGCCCACGCCGTGTGAGGTCGTGCCTGCCGAGCTTAAAGCGCTGGTAAGGAAGATATATGCCGTGTCAGGTCAGATGTGTAACCACGTCGTGGTGAACCGGTACAAAAACGGAACCGACGCAATCGGCGCGCACGCGGATAAGAGTTTGGATTTGGAAAAAAACGGTTTCGTGGTTTCTTGTTCCTTCGGGGCGACGCGGGTCATGACCTTCTCGCCGAGGCGGTGGCTGGAGGGGGATGGCGGTGATGGCGGTGATGGCGGGTCAGTACTGACGGGTCAGCCATCGTCGGAAGGGTCGGAAGAGTCAAGAGACAGCGTTAAACACAGCATCGGACCCGACGTAGTGAAGCGAAAGCGCAAATTACTGTTAGAGGCGCTTCGGCGCGACCCGGAGTGGCGTGTCGCTTCGCAGGCCAAGGCGAATGCGCCCCCGCGAAGCGAGGTGAAACGACAAGCTGTGGAGAGGGAACGCGTGCGAACGGCGTGGCTCCGGGAAAACGACGAACGCGTCATCGCCGCCGCCGCCAAGTGCGACGCCGCGAGGCAAGCGTGGTTTGAGTACAAACACACGAAAATGTTCCACCTAGCACTGGAGCACGGAAGCGCTGTGTTCTTCAACATGGCGTTCAACGAGCAGTGGACGCACGCCATCGACGCGGTGGGGAACGGGCGTGTTAAGGACGACGACAACGACGAGCATGAAGATTCGGACGAAGAAGATGACGCCGAGACGACTTTGACTTCGGTTCACGACGCCGAAACTTCAGGGCAACGCGTTCCCGAGCGCGTCGGCGTTACCTTGCGCCGGTGCCACACCGTTTTCGACCCCGATCTTTGCGCCAAGAGTCACGAGTTGCCGCGTGCGCGCCGGAAAGACGCGTGGCGGTCGGTGAGTGAAATGGCAAACGTGAAACAAGCAGAGGCGAGGTGGGTGGGAAATTGAAGGACGCAACTCCTTGCTATTTAGTCTTTAGTCGGTCACAATCACACGGAGCCCACTTCCCTCACTCCGCTCGCAGCGGCGGCAACATCTCCTTCTCACTTCGCGTCGCGCCGCACGCCCAAAGGCTTAACGCGGCGAGGGCGTTTTTCTCGCGGAGCCGCACGAAAAGCGCCAACCTCGCGCGGTGCGTCGCTCGGTGCGCGGCGTTTTGCCATCCGTTTTTCTCTTTCTTTTTTTCATCACTCCAGTGCCACCCCCCCACACTGGCTTTGGCTCGTTCAAATGGAGGTTCCTTGCCGAGCGCCGCGAGATGTGTCCGGTCCTCCAAAACCCCCGGCGTGGCGAACCGGCGGGACAACGCGTCTTCTGCTAACACCAGAAGTGTCACGGAAACCCGGGTGGTTTGATCCGCGCGCTCGTCAACGTCGTCGGAGTCGGAGTCGATGTCGTCTGAGTTGGGTGAGATGGACGGTATGGACGGTATGAGAGTTAGTACGAAGGTTAGTATGTAAGAGTTTTCCTTGCATTAAGGGTTTTCCGTGTAGTGAAGGGGTTTCCATTACAAAAGAAAGTCCTTCGCGAACAAAAAAAGAAAAAAAAAGAAAAAACCAAAAAAACGCCGTCAGAATGTCGCGCGCGAAACGCGCGCTCCTCCGTTTCTCGTCACAAGACTTTGCAGTCCTAGGAGATCCCACAAAGGTGTCATGATCACTCGGCGGATTAGGGTTTAGGGGCTTAGGGTATGGGGGTACAAGGTTCGGGGTACAAGGGGCGTGTAGAGCATGATTCAAGGTCTAGATAGACCAAGATTCACGGTGTAAATGCACCGACGTACCTTCGTCGGAGGTCTCGTCGTTCTTCCCGTCCCACACCCGCTCCGTGGACAATGGTTTGACACCAAACACGTCGTCGCCGTCGTCGTCGCCGTCGTCCCCGTGTTGTTCTAATCGGTCGCCTCGCTCGTACGCGTCCGCGGCAAGCAGTTGTTGGAACTGGTAGGTGTGCATGGACATGACTCGCGCGGCGGCGCGCAGCGCGAGGCTGGGCTTACCGGTGCGCGAAATTGTAAACCGGTCCTCCGATGCGCTCGCGACGCCCCACCGTTTCAGGAGCCGCAGACGCGCCAGGGTTTCTTTGAGGGTCAGGCTACCGAAACCGCGCTTTTCCGTGGCGAAGGTGTCGTCTTCTTCGGAATCGAGCTCGTCTTCATCGTCGTCTTCATCGTCATCTTCATCGTCATCTTCATCGTCTGCATCACCTTCATCATCTTCTCCATAGCTCTCCTCTTCGCTGTCCGACGTGGACGGCATTTTGGGTTCCTCGAAATCCTCATCCTCACCGCTCTCGTCGGTATCGCGCCCGTCAACCTCGTCGTCTTCATACGAGTCCTCCACCACGAACCGCGCGGTGGCCGCGGCCGCGACGACCTCTCGCAACGAAACCTCCGCGTTTCCGCCGTGCGGGTTGTGTGGGGAAACGAAACCGTACCGCCGCAACAACTCGTCGTCCCCCAACGCGCCGTACGTGTTGAACACTTGTTCCCCGTTCTTCACGTCCCTTACCATTACCATTTTCAACACCTGGGCATGCTCGTCGTACTCCAGACGCACGCACGCCCGGTTAGGCTCGACGTGGTTGAGCATGTCCCAGAACGGAACCATGGCTTGAGTGCTTTGGTGGGGTTGCTCGTGGTCGTGGGAGTGGTCGGGATGCTCGTCGCCGTCGTTCTCGTCGTTCACGGGAACGCACCCCTCGAACGCTTCCTCATCCTCATCGTCATCCTCCTCGCCAAGCGTGAACGAAAACCCAGCGACAAGCGCGGTGGCGTGCAGGTACGTTTTTTTTAAGAACAATTCGTCGTCACTTACTTTGTACTGCGGGTACTTCTCGAAGAACGGCTTCGCCACGAGTCGCCAGTGCTCGTGGGTCATGGACGGGAGCTCCGCGCTTTCGTCCTCCTGGTCGAACGTCCGGTGCAGACACGTGGTTCCTTTCAGCTCGTACAGCTCATCCGCGCGCCAGGCGAGGGGCGAGTGCGTGGCTCTTAAGTTGGGCAACTGATTCAAATAGGGTGCTAAGTTTGACTCGTTACCTCGTGCGATTTCGCACATCACCGCGAGCACCAGCGCCTCCCTGTCCAGACGAGGCGCGGAGTCGAGTTCTCCGTCGAAAAACTGACGAAGCGCATCTTTTGCGCAACACGTCTCCGCGGTCAAAATCGCGCTCTCCGGGACCTCCACCACCACGTCGCCTTGCTTTAAGTCCGTAACCGCCAGGCATCCCCGGCCGGTTCCGGGAAACACACCGATTGATACGCCCGTGAGTCGCACACCCGCGGATTTCATCCACGCGAGGTACGCGCGTTCCGTGGCACTCAACGAGTCGTGGTGCGCTTTAGATTTGGAGGCGGCGGCACCTTTTGCGCCGGCGGCGGTGTTGGCCTTCTTCCCCGCCTTGGCGGCGCTTTTCGACGCATCCGCATCCGCCTTGCGCTTGTCGCGACCTGCCATGTTGCACGTCCGACCTAGGGAAGGACGGGGCTTGGATAAAGGACACGCGCGATCCCGAGCGCGTCGTGGTGTGTGGGCGGATAGGATCGTTGTCGCGAAGTTCGTTGTGTCAGGTTTTCGGCGAGTGATTTTTTGGAAGCCCCGACGATTCGTCTACCCCGAGAAAAGTACAGTTCCTTCGCCTTCGACCTCCTTTGCCTCGAGGACGCCATAACCACCCGCGCGCGGACCTTCGCGATGACCTTTAACCCCGCACACAGTCGTATCGCGACGCCCATGAATCAACCCGACGCGCAAGCAGCCACCTCGAGCTCCGCCGTCGGGCGAGCTCCATCCTATTCACCCGAAGATCTCGCGGGATTTCGAGATTTCGCGAACGTGATGCGCGACGCCATAGGGGGGAAGGGAATGAAGGGTTCGGTCAAGGAGCTTAAGCCTTCAGAAGCCGCGGCGCGCGGATGCTTAGGCACGCTAAAAAGCTTGCATCGGCGCGGTCTTGTGACGTTTAACGAAAACTTGTGCGAGGCCGCGGTGTTGGGCGGGCAAATCAAGGTGCTGAAGTGGTTGCGCGAAAACAGCTGCACGTGGCACGCGGCCACGCCCGTGGGATGCGGGCACTTGCAAGCACGCGACGCGGCGAGGGGCGGGCACCTCGATATACTCAAGTGGGCGCACGGAAACGGCTGCCCGTGGGACAAGAATGCAAGCACGGAAGCGGCGCGGCACGGGCACCTCGAGGTGCTGCAGTGGTTGCGCGCGAACGGCTGCCCGTGGACCCTAAGCATGTGCATGTCCGTGGCGGAGGAAGGCGAGCATCTCGAGACCGCGACGTGGGTGAGCGAGAACGCGTGCTGGAACGGCAAGCGCACGGACGAGTCGGCGGCGGAAGGAACGAACATGTGCGCGTGGGCGGCGCAGCACGGAAACTTGGAAATGCTGCAGTCGTTGCACGCGAACGGGTGCCCGTGGGACGAACGAACGTGCGAGGCTGCGGCGGCCGGTGGGCACCTCGAGTTGCTGCAGTGGGCGCGCGCGAACGGGTGCCCGTGGGACGAAAGCACGTGCTCGTCCGTGGCGTATGAAGGACACCTGGAGGTGCTTCAGTGGCTGCGCGCGAACGGGTGCCCGTGGGACACGAGCACGTGCCACTGGGCAGCCGCGAACGGGCATTTCGATATGCTGAGTTGGGCGTTCGCGAACGGCGCACCTCACTGATTTGCCGGCAAAAGAAGCACGAGAAGAACGAGACGACACTTGCGTTGCTTTTGCGTGAAACATTCCAAATAACAGATCAGGAGTGACTTAAAAATCCACCCCTCACAACTCCGCCCCCGTGTCCGTTTCCGCCTTCGCCTCCCGCGCCGCGCGTTCCTCGGTTTGTTTCTTCGCAAACGCTGGCATGTTGTACGCGGGTTTGATGATCTGACTGAACTTCGCGAGCGCGGGCGGGTACTGGCCGGGGCAGTACCACGACCCGGGGGCGTCGCACAGGCGGTTCGCCGGGTCCGCCGCCCATTGTTTGCTCTTGTCGCTCACGTTGACGACTTTGTAAATCCTTACCTTCCGGTACTTGCTGGTGTACACCTCTTCGAAGCGCTCTTTCGCGACGGCGCCTTGGAAAGAAACGAGCTTGTACAGAAGCGACTGCGCCATGAGCGGCGTGGGCCGGCCGTACTGGTCAACCCCGAACTTTGACTGGATCTCGTGCATGTCCACCGTCCCGGTGTCGTGCCCGATGCTCTTGCCTATTCTGAACAAGTGCGGGCTCTTGGCCATGTCGTCCGCGCCGCCCCCCGACCAAACAAGCACGTAATCGGCGAGGTGCCTTATCACGCGGTGCGCTTTCTCCTCCGTCGCGGTCATGGTCCGCGCCAGGTTCGCGATGTGCTCGTGGTTCCACGTGTTGCCGTCCGCGATGGAGGTCCGGTTGGCGATGCCCGCGATTTGGTACCCGTAGTCCCACCACGCCATAACGCGCGCGTCTTCGGGGGTGTTGTCCCTAAGCCAGTGGTACGCCTCGACGTAGTCTTTCACGATGATCGTCCGGCCGTCGTTGAGCTGGCCTTTGAACATCACGGAAGGTTGCGACATGCCTTTGGCTATTTCGTGCGAGTACTCCACGAACGACGGGACGCGCTGTAACCCGGTGATCAGCAGAAACGCGGCGAGCAAAACCCGCGAAACCCGGGTTTGCTTGGAGTCGTAAAACTTTGACAAAGGCACCGCGACGGAGGCGCGAATGGAGGCCAGTAACGCCGCGGTATCGCCGTCCCCTGCCGATTTACCGGTGCCCGATTTCCTCACCTTGCCGTTCTTTTTGGTAAACGGTTTCTTGGAGTCGGCGTCGTCCGATTTTTCGTTCGCGTCGTCGTCGAGCGCGCCGCCGCCGTTCGCGAACCAAACCAGGTTGCCAAAGATCTGCTCGCTTAAAAACCCCACCGCTACGCCCGACAGCGAGCTCGCAATAGGCCCGAGAAAGATAATCAACCGAACCATCCGGTTGGCGAAGTAGTACGCCACCACGCCGTACAGCGGCAGGAACAGCGCCGCCGCGGATTTGGTTTTCAGAAAGTGTCCGCACGAAATCACGAAACCCACCGGGGCGACGTAGTACGGCAGGTTCAGGTAGCGCTGTTTTTGTAAACGAAAAGGGTCAGTCTTGAGTCTTGAGTATCTTGAGTAGATCGCGATGTATGGACAAACAGTCACCAGCTTCGGTAAAACAGTGCACTTGTGCTGTATGTAGCAGTTGCCAGTACTGGCAACTGTTACGGCCGTAGTGCACTCAAAGAGGGGCGGTAAACGTAGGTGCCTGGATTTGGGAAAGCCCCGAGGCCGTACCTGGTACGCGTCGGGGGTTCCGGGTTGGTGCTCCGCCACGGAGTCCACAAGAGGGTTGCCTGTTTTCGTGTGCTTGATGAACAAACCCCTGACGCGGACGGACAGCGGCCCGAACCAACCGGTCGGCGCCAGCACGGCAATTACGGAAAGCAGACAAACCCCCGCGACGGCGTAGCACCGCAACCGCAGGCGCCACTTTTGGTGGCCGGTCGCGTTTCTTTTCGCCACTAAAAGCTCAGTCACCGCTAAAACTTGGTACCCGACGAACACGAACGCCGGACCCAGCTGTTCCATGGATTTAATAGGCGCCAGCCCGACCACCGGGAACTGCACCGCCCCGAGCGTGCCCACGATCCAGAACAGCGAGTACGCCTTGTGTACGCTCGGACAAAACTGAGACGAATAAAAGAAACTGTCAGTCTTGAGTCTACAGGTGTACTGTACGGGGGATTGGGGTCCGAGTAATCGGGCCTAACAGTGCACTTAGAGTAATCGGGCCGAACAGTGCACGTGTGCCGTGTGTAGTTGTAACAGTTGTTACGGGCAGTAGTACACGCAAACAGTCACCGAGGGTCCGCAAACGGTGGCCGTTGGATTTGGGAAAGGGAACACGCACCTTCCCGAACGGCACCAAAATCGCGGCGTGCAGGCCGACCATGTTCAAAACGAACGTGTACCCTCCCCACGCGGCGACCATGTATACGTAGGCCAGGCCCGCTGCGGCGCCTATGGGCCAGCTTCTCGGGGTGCGCAGGGCGCGGCACCACACGAAGAACGTCAACACCATGGCGGTCACGGCTAAGGATTCGTTGTCGTACCCCCCCGCGACGCTGCGCATGGTGTGCGCCGGGACGATTGACATGACCAACGACGCGACGACCGCGGCGTTTTTGTCGCCACTGCACTCCGCGGTTAGCAGACCGGTCAACAGAGTAGCCACCGCGCCGAACCACGCGGGGAAAAAAACGCACACGTCGTTGAGGGACATGGCGACGGAATCCCCCATCAGGCCCAGCGTTTTCCAGATTGTCACCGCGGTGACCTGCATTCCGGGATAGATAGTAGTACCAACAGGCCGCCCAAGCGGGTACCAGCTCATGTAATCGAACCACTTGCTGAACCTCACCCAGCCGTTGTCCGCGAGGTACTGCGTGGCGCGAAAGTTGAACCACGGGTCGAACTCGTGGATGATGCGGCCGTACTCGGTCACCGCGTACAATCGAATGTCGTACGCGAAGAAACACGCGAGCGCGAACAGCGCGCATCGCGCCAGCGCCACGCCCGTGCTGGCCAGGGGGTGCGTCGGGGTACCGCCCATTTTTTTTCGAACGGCCGTAGTTGTGGACGACCACACGTGGACCGCGCGGTGCGATCTGAGGCAAAGCGGGCGAGATCATCTCGATCGTCTTGCAGGGTCGTAGTGGGGTTGGACCAGTTTAGCGTCTACAAAACCAACGGGGGCCAACGAAGGCTCCGTTCCCCGTGCCCCCGCCCCCCCTCAGTTACCCCCGCGGCGCACGCTTCGCGGTCCGTCCAGCCTCCCTCCGTCCCTCGTCCCACCGACGGCGACGATGGCGGAGCGGACGGTCGCGTCATCGCGCGCGACGAAGACCACGACGCTTGCGCGTTTGGGACGCAAAAATGTGCACCGAACCACCTCTGGCCAGAGGTCCGATGGACCTTCAAAACCATCCCCCCTAACCGCGGTGCTGGCGATTCTCCAGGCGTACGCCATCGTGGCGCTTGTTTTGACGACGTACAACTCGGTTTTCGCCAACGACCGCGGGGTTCCGGCAACCGTCATGGACCAGCACGACACCGTGGCGCTTGTGAAAAACGCCCTGTTCGGGGACGGCGTGCTCGCGGATGTGTACAACCTGGACCGCTTTCTCGGGGTCTCAAGCACGAGCCACCACCTGACCCGGTTGGCGTGCAGGCGCGGTCTAGATGCGGTTGCAGGCACGGGCTGGGTCGCGTCCCAAGCCGCTTATTATGCGATGGACACCACAACCCCTATCGCGAAAGATGCGCTTGTTTTCACAACCACCGAGTTGCAGCTTGACGTGGCGTGGGCGAGGGTCGCGACGGGGGTCGCGTTTACCTGGCGAAACACCAAGAACGTGTCCTTCCTTTCCTGGCAAATCATAAAGCCTGCGTTGGTGTTCGTGCTTCCGTTTTGGGACTTCGTGATGGACGGCTTGGGGCCGGTTTTCGCGGGCGCTAGGGACGGCATCGTCGACGGCGCGGAGGACGCGTACTTCGCGTTTCAGGAATCAGTCGGCGAGGAGCTGGGGCCGACGTTCGCGGAGTGGGGCAAACGCATGAAACCGTTCGTGCTGTTCCCAGTCAACGTGTACAATTTTTTTGTAGCAACTGTGGTACGGCCGGCGGTGTTTTTCTGTACCTACCCCGAACTACGGGGCGACTTGGAGGTTCCGGAGACGCCGATTCTGGAACGCCTGCGCTGGGGCGAGTCGTGTCGCAAAACCGCCTGGAGCGACTGGGGGCGGTGCTCCGTGGAGTGCGGGTCGGGGTACAAGGCGAGGGTGAACCACTGCCTTTCAAAAGAGGTCGTACGGTGCAACGGGCCCGGGGTGGTGGGGTGCGACGAGGTGTGCAACAGCGGCGCGCGGCGCGACTGCGGCGGGACGTGCAGGGGGACGGACACCGTGGACTGCAGAGGCGTGTGCGGCGGAGGCTCCGCATTCGGGTGCGACGGCAAGTGCACATCCCCCCCCGCGCAGAGAGATGACAAAAACAAGTGCTGCGTCGCGCCCACGTTCGTGCTACAAACAAGTGGGCTGTGCAACACCACGTCGGACCCGCAAACCGAGATGCTCGCGGAAGCCGCGAGGCTCAAGCGGAAGCTCGCCGACGCCAAAGCCAGACTGGCGGCCGGGTACGTGCCCGGCAGAAGGGGCGGAAAGACACACAAGGGCAAGGGATACGCGGCGCTTGAACAACTCGCTTCGGAAGTCGCGATCGCGGACTCAAACGCGGGTTTGCCCACCCAAACGGATTACCTCGCCGACCTGGAACACGAACAACAATTGGCGGAGGAAAATGCCGAGCTCGTTGCGGCGAAGAAGGCGCTGGCGGAAAAATTGCGACAGCGCGAGGTACTGCGGCGCAAGCAACGGCTGGAGTCTACGCGTCGGGCGAACACGCGTTCCTGGGCGAAAGCGCTCGCGTCATCCCCGTATGCGTTCGCTTCTGGATTGCTGAAATTCACGTTTTCACGTATGGGTTTCGTAACCTCCGTGACCGGCGCGTTCGTCGCGGCGCTCGGCACTTTGGTTTCGTACTCGTTCGGAAAACTCGAGCGCGACCTCAACAAAAACGCCGACGACGACGACGACAACGCGTCCGTGGTTTCCGTGGGCAGCAAAGCGAAAAAGGCGTTCGAGCTAGTTTCGGGGAAACTCGCGGAGCTGAGGAACAGACTGACTACAAAGCCGGAAAAGGCCAAAGGGCCATCCCAGATGGAGCGCAGGTACGCCGAGTCTGGGAAAAGCGCGGTTTCGGAGAAAACGGCGGCGAAGCTTTCGGAACGGGGAGTGGTGGGAGGAGCGAGCGCCGCGGTGAAAATCGCCGCGGATGGTGGTAACAACAAGCCCACCGGTGGTAACAACAAGGTCACGGCTGGTACCAACAAGCCCACTGTCGACGCCCAGGTTCCTAACAAGGTCGCCGAAGTTTTCGCCTCCGCTTCTGTCGCCGCTTCGGGCGACGCCGCTCGCGCGTCCCTGTACCGCGCGCGGCGACGGTCGGTGGTGTGTCTTGTGAACATGTCCTCCGACCCAAAGCTTGACTGGCGCCGGCGTTTGCGGTGCCACGGCTCTTTGCTTCGCCTTTGCAACAAGGACGACGGGTGGGTTTTGTGGATGGTCGTCAGTTCGGGCGCGGTTGGTTCCGCTACGACCGCGATGGACACCTGGGTCGCGCGCAAAACCGCGGGCGACGGCGCGCCCATGCTGCAGCCCGGACCGGACGCCGCGCTTCAGCTTTTAAGAATGCTCTGCTCTCAGCAAAGCAAACACGTGGTTTCTTGTTTGCGAAAGCAAAAAGCCATCCACGAGGGGACCGCCGCGCACACCCTGATGGACGTCCTGGCGGAAACCCCCGGGGTGACGCAAGTGCAGCGCGCCGCGCTGAGCGCGCTGTGGCGCGTGCTCGAGCTGGGCTCTTTGCCTGGCAAGAACCTGGAGAAAAGACTCATCGACCGAGGCCTGGTGGAGCACTGCCTTGATGAGTGGGAGGACAGCGGCGAGGACGAGGGGGTGGCGCGGGGGATCGGGGGCGTCGTGATGCAACTCGCGCTGGGCGGCGACGGCGACGTGCGGTCGCACTTGACGAAAGCGGGCGCGCAGGTAAGTATTTCCATTTACCACATTCCGCCGACTGATTGCCCATACAAGACTGACATTCATTTTTACAATCTCAGGGTTTGATCGGGAAGGTTTTCGAAAAACACCCCGAGTTGTCCTACAAAGGCGCGTTTTCGTCCCTGAAAATGTGGCTGCGAGAAAAACCGTGAAGGGGCGTTGTACATAAGATTACAGCTTTTCGGAACATTGGTTTCGTGTTTACAAGAATTTGCGGAACGTTTTACCGCCCATCACACCGCGGCGCCGTAGACCCCAACCTCTTCCCCTTCCGTGGTTTCGCGGCTTTTGCAATTTTTCCCACCCGAAGGTACCCCTTCTCCCACCGCAACCTCGTCGCCCCTCCCCGTCTCGTCCCTCACCACGTTCGTATCAAGCACGTCACCTGGCATCGCCCGCGACGCGAGGAACCAGTGGAGCTGTCCCCACACGCAAAAAAGCATGGCGTACGCGAGGGCGTACCGAATGCTGCGTTTTCCGTACGCCGGCTTGAATTTGTCGGACAGCGCCCCGATGAAAAGCGGCCCTAGAGATCCACCCACCAGGTTCGCCACCACTCCGAAAAAACCAGCCGCGGTCGCCCGCATCCGGTCCGGCACAAGCGACTGCACGATCGCCCCGGGCGGGCCGACCATCACCATGAACAGCGCCACGACGATTGACGAAAGCGCGACGCTTGTTTGCGTGCTCTCCACCATCACCGCGCACACCATCAACGGCGCCGCCACGACGTTACACCCCAAAATGAACCACAACATGTACCTCTGGTCCCCTGATTTTCGCACCAAGTAGTCGCCTATCACGCCGCCAAGCAAAATCCCAGTCGCACCGAAAACCCCGCCCACGTACGCGATTGAAACCCCGGCGTCGTGCGTGGTCATGCCTGATACGATAAAAAAGAAAGTGTCAGTCTCGTACATTTATGGGCAATCAGGGAGGCGGAATGTGGTGGGTGGGAAACACGTACCGTGCACTCGCACTAAAAACACCGGCAGGAACGCCATTATGGACAAACCAACCCCAACCTGAATCATGACCCCTATTGAGAGGTGAATGAACGTTTTCCGTCGCAGCAAATGCTTTGGAGTTTTGCCAGAAAAGTGTCAGTATTGTGTTGTCAAACACGGGGGCGGGATTTTGGAAATGCGGGGACGTACTTTCGCGCACTCCTCGATCCCGCCCCACAAATCCCTCCAGAAACTCTTGTCGCCGACCACGCGGCGCCAATTCGAGCGTCTTTTTTTTCTCTCCTCGCCGGCAATCGGAAAATCCGCGCGCTCGGAATCTCCAGCCGTACCCCCAACACCCTCATCCCCAATGAAGCTTTCCCCGTACCGCCCCAGCCCTACCGTGGGCGGGTCCTCCAGGGTTAACAGAAGCACCCCCGCCAACACGAACCCGGGAACGCCCATCACCCCGAACACGCCGCGCCACCCGAGGCGGTCCACCAGCAACCCGCCAACAAGGTTCGCCGCGGCGGTTCCGGCGGCCAGGCCGAGCTGCTGAATCGCCATCGCACTCGCGCGCTCGCCAGGGCCGTACATCGCCGCGATCAAGGACTGCGCCGCGGGCGTGCACCCTGCTTCACCCAACCCGATGCCTATCCGGAGGAAACAAAGCTGGCCCGTGTTTCGCGACAGCGCGCTGAGCGACGTCAGCGAGGACCACACCACCAGTGACCCCGCGAGCAGGTACTTCCGGCCGCACATGTCCGCCAGCCTGGCCAGCGGAATCGTCGCGAGGGCGTATATCAACACGAACGCGGCGCCGTTCAGCATCCCCGCGTCCAAGTCCGTCATGTCAAACTCCGGGCCGATTTTCGGGAGCAGGATGGCGGGGATGTTCCGGTCCGTGGTTTGCAACGTCGCGACGAGGAAAAGCAGAAACAACACGTACGTCCGGTACCGCGTGGTCGGGTAACACGACACGAACTCCATTGGGGTGTCGGTGTCGCGCACGTCGTTTTCAGACCACGCACCATCACCGCCGGAAGAAACCCCGCGGGGAAGCAACCCGACCGTCTCCCCGGCAGACCCCATGCCGCGCCCTCGAGAGTGGCGTGGCAACACCCAAAAGCAACGACCTCGGGATTCCTTTCGCAAATGGAAATCGTCGGCACTGCGACGCGACGCCAAAACCTTTGGGTTTTCGTGACGCGCCTCTCAGACCATCGCCGCGCGTCGGTCGTCGTCCGTGTCGTCGCCATGAGCTCCACGGTTCCGTTTCTGGAGGGCGCGGTTAAGTCGGGGACCATGATTCTGATTTCCGAGATCGGCGACAAGACGTTCTTCATCGCGGCCATCATGGCGATGCGGCATTCGCAGATTACGGTTTTCCTTGGCGCGATTGGTGCGCTTGGCGTGATGACCGCGCTTTCCGCCGCGTTGGGGTGGGCCGCCCCCGCCCTGATTAGCAAGCAATACACGCACTACCTCGCCATCGCGCTGTTTTTTTTCTTCGGGTTCCGTTCGCTGTACGAGTCCCTCGTGAACTGGCAAGGCGGGGGCATGGATGCGGAGCTCGCGGAGACGGAGAAGGAGCTCGCGGCGTCTAAAAAGGCGAAGAAAAACAAAGGAGAGCTCGCGGTGTTACTCGAAACCTTCGTCATCACGTTCCTCGCGGAGTGGGGTGACAGGAGCCAGATCGCCACCATAGGGCTCGCGGCATCCGAGGACCCGTTCGGAGTCACCCTGGGAGGCGTGGTGGGGCACGCCGTCTGTACCGGCGCCGCGGTGCTCGGAGGGAAGCACATGGCGCTGTACGTTTCGGAAAGAGCCGTCGCCATCACGGGCGGGGCGCTGTTCGTGCTTTTCGGAGCGCACGCGCTGGTCACGGGGGTGGAGGAGTAGGGGGATAGCAGACCGAAGGGGTTTGTGGCGTAGTCGAGATGATCAGCGACACACCATCTAATATTATTCATAAACGTTGTTTTGGGGGGCTGAACCTTCACGTGAAGATTCCAATCTTCCTCCCCAATTTGCTCAATGTGTCGTTCCAGCGCTCCGCCAGGCTATCCACTCCTGCGCCTGTCGTGCGAGGCCCACATCCGCCCTAAGCCGTGGCCGTTGCACTCTCTGACTCTGTGTGGCAAATCCCCAAATCCCCAAATCGTTGTTTCCCGGGAAAAAATGGGTTCCTCGGATAACTCGCGCGCGCTCTGCACACCGCGGCGCGCGCCTCCTCGACCCACTCGTCGCGCGCGGAGGCCCGAGTGCACCTCGTGGGTAGCTGAGGTGCGGCGGCGCGGAGAAACCGTGGTCTACCCTACCCTCCGGTGGTCCGACGGTTTAGGGATCCCACCCGGTGTTGCTTGCATGCGTTGACGCTGCTGATTTTTAAACCGCGTCACCTCGCAATGTCAGGCCTCGGGTCCAGCCTGCTTCCCCTCCGCGGGATGGACGACCACGAGTACGCGGCTTTGCCTTCGATGTTGGAGTCGGACGAACGTGACGCACAAGAGCTTTACCACGACGAGTTGGCCGACCCAACGCTTGCGAGTTTGCACACGACGCCGTTCGTGTTGCGCGAAAAAAAAAGGCCAAAACGCGAGGCCAAGATCGAAAATCTCGACGCCTGGTGCACGAATCTGTACCAGTACTTCGAGGGCAGTGGTTTCTGGTGTATACTAGTGAGCCGTGTTCTGAACATCCTCACCTTGGGGTTCACGGTTTTCTTCTCCGGGTTCCTTCTGCTTTATGTTGATTGGCGGACTTTGGGCACAAAGTGCGCGGAGGTGAGTATTTCCCAATAACCACATTCCGCCGAATGATTGCCCATACGGGACTGACATTTATTTTTTTACATTCAGGCGAGCTTGCGAAGCGCGGGGGGGTGGGAACGCGATGGCAACAAAACCGACGCCGATCCGGACGGTGTTGGTCTGAAAGACACGTGTGACATTTTGAAAGACGCGACGTACGCCAATCCGCTGTCTCACCGGTCGTTTTTCGTGAACCTGACCGTGCTGACGTACCTGTGTCTGTTCACCCTGTACCTTTTGTTTTCGGTGGTCAAGTTGGTTTTCGACGTTCCGCAGCTGCGGCGAACGCGAACGTTCTGCAACGCCAAGCTCGGGTTATCCGACCACGACATTCAAACCATCACGTGGCCTGAAGTCTTAGCGAGGGTGGTGCACCTGCAAAACACAACAAAGCTTTGTATCGTGAAGGAGCTGGTACGGCCTTGGTCCTTTCCAAAATCACGACACAACGTTTGCCCATACTCGTACCAGAAGGGACGTCTTACCTCTGCCCTGACTGTTTGTCCATACATCGCGATGCACAAGACTGACACTTTTCGTTCACAATCACAGAACGAACACGACATCGTGGCGCGAATTCTGCGAAAAGAAAACTACCTTCTCGGTATGTTAAACAGGGACGTGCTGGGGTTGAGGTTCCGAGGTATGCGGGGCGTTGGAAACGGGACGCGACAAAACAAGGTTTGGTTCACTAAAACCATCGAGTACCACATCCACCAGGTAAGTATTTCCCATTTCCACATTCCCCGACTGATTGCCCATACAAGACTGACATTTCTTTTTTTACAACGCAGTGCGTTTTGAACAACATGTTCGACGACGACTTTGGAATCAAAGACGCGTTTTTTGACGTGGACGCGTTGCGGCAACGCATGCGGTTGTTGGCGGTGGTGAATTTGTTGTTAGCGCCTTTCGTGGCTATTTTCCTGACCATATACTTCCTCCTGCACCACGTGGAGCGGTTTTACCACAACCCCGGGAGCCTGGGGTTAAGGCAGTGGAGCACGTGGGCGCGGTGGACGATGCGCGAGTTCAACGAGCTTGAGCACTTTCTGGAGCAGCGACTACGAGCGTCGCACCGCCCCGCTAGCAGGTACGTCCAGCAGTTCTCCTCGCCAATCGTGTCGCTGTGCGCGCGGTTCGTGAGTTACCTGGTGGGCGCGTTCGTCGCGTTCGCGCTGGCGTGTACGCTTCTGCTTGACGACCGACTACTGCACGCGGAGATTTTCGGCCGAGACTTGTTGTGGCACACCGCCGTTTTGGGCACCGTGCTCGCGGCTTCGCGCGGCGCGATTTCGGAGGAAACCACCGCGTTCGACCCCAATCTGTGGATGCGCCAAACCGTGCGGCACACGCATTACCTCCCGAAACGGTGGCGGCACGTCGCGCACTCTAAAACGACTATGCGTGAGTTTTCCAGCATGTTCAAGTTCAGAAGCGCGATTTTTCTGGAAGAGCTTCTAAGCGTGTTCGTCGCGCCGTTTCTGTTGTGGGGGCCGCTTTGCGAGAGCGCGCCGGAAATTGTCACCTTCGTACGGACGTTCACCACGCACGCGCCGGGTATCGGCGCCGTGTGCGGTTTGTCGAACTTCGACTTTCAAAAGCACGGCAACTCTAACTACGGCGCCCCGAATGCGGCGCGGAAGCAAAGCAGGTCGAAACAGGGCAAGATGGAAAAGTCGTTTCTTTCGTTCACCACGCGGTACCCTAGCTGGGAACCGTGCGGTTTGGGCAGGCCGGAAATGCTCCGTGGGCTTCACGAGTTCAAGGACCTTTGGGAGCGAGACGGAGAGAACACCGTCCGGCATGACACGGTACCGGACGGACGCGAAAGCGGAAGAGGTATGGGACGGAGCTCGACTAAGCTCGACGTCGGTGTCGGCGTGTCCTGGGCGCCCGCCAATGCGGACGGGCGGTTCCCGTCCCCGGGAAGCGGGAGCGTGTTCGGTGAGTCGCGGAGCTCGCGATTCGGCGCGCACGGCGAAACTCGAGATACCTACGATGCGCCAACCTCAAGCAAAATCGGGTTCTTCGGACACGGAAGAGTGGCTTGTGCAGAAGGCGCGCACTCAGGTGATGACGGGTACACGGGGGAAGACCGCACGGAGTACACGAAGTTCACGGAAGACCGCACGTGGCTCATGGAGTCGCAGGTTTTGCTGCAGCGCGCGTACGAGGCGAACGCGTTTGGGTCTTCGGAGACGCGAAGCGACGTCGAGCGAAGCGATCGCCCGTTTTTACGCGCGCCGGAGCCGAGCGCAAATTCTTCTCGCGCCACCATTGACGTGAAACAGTCGTTGGGGTCGCCGCTTCCTGTGTTGACCCCTGTGCCTTGTCGAAGCGAGGGAAAGGATTTACGGATCGATCAAAGAGGCTTCGCTCGAAAGAAAACCACCCCGGCCGAAACCGAAATGGTTTCGTCCGTGTCCGTCTCGCCGCCCGCGTTCGCGCCGCGCCCGGCGCCGCCCAACTTCGCGCCGCCGCCCAACCTGTGGGAACTTGAGTCGGAGGACAAGAAACACAAGGGAGGACCTGCGTTGTGATGCGTCTTGAATTGTGTTTGAATTGTAATAATACTGTGCTCAAATAAAAATACGGAGGGCTGAAACGTGAACGCCACGTTACTTGTCGAAACCGCGAAGAACGCAGGGAGGTGCTACCCCGCTAAAGCAAATGCACTTCGAGCCAGGTTTCGAGTCCCGCAAAGGCGACGCCGAAGCGCATGGCGTGCCCGTTTTCGTGTGCGAATCGCATGGCGCCCAACATTTGCGTCTTCGCGCCTAGTTGCTCCAGTGAGTCCTTCCCCGATTGCGGCCCGTCTAAAATGGACGCGAGCAAGCACCCGCAACACGCCTCCGTGACGCTCGCGTCGTCGCCGTGCGCGTGCATCGCCAAAAGCAGCGGCGATACGGTTAGCGCGCCGTTTGACAAGAACATTTCCGCCTGCGCCTGCCGTCCGCCCAGGTGCACGGCGGTCCACATCGCCCGCGCCGCCGCTCGAGCCGCTGACGGGTCGTTGCCGTCGCTACCACCGAACCGGCGCAGCGCACAAGAAGCGGCGCGCAACGCCCCGCCGCCCGCGAAGGACGGCGACCGCCGCGCGCGCGCCGCGACGCGGGGGTTCGCGACGCACGCGGAAATCACACGGCACCCCGCGATTTGCACCGCCACGTCCTTGGGCGCGCTCCCCATCAGCGCCAGCGCGGCGGGCAACGCGCCTCGCTTCAGCGCAACGAAGGCGTTTATTCCGTGCATAACGCGTGCCGTGGCGGCGAGGCTTATGTTGGCGATGACACGGCGGGTCGCGGAAAGATCTGAATCATTTCCATCATTTGAATCGTTTCCATCCGGCTTGGCGGCGGCGCACAACAAATCGATCGCGCGTTGTTTCGCCGCGTACCGCTTTTCGGGGGGGGGGCGCTGCAAAGGCCAGGGAGAGCGACGTTTTGGGTGTGCGTTGCGGTTCTTCTAACGCTTTCTTTCGAGACATCTCGGACTTTTTTTGTGTCGCAGAAGTTCCGGTACCGTCAGTCACCACCGCGCCTTTCGCGTCTTCGCCGCGCGCCAACCCGGTCGCCGCCGCGAGAAACGACGCGAGGTGCGCCTTGGAAGGAGACTGCGTTTCCGTGGTAACCTCCGCGCCGACGTCCTCGGCGCCAACGTCACACAAACCGGCGTGACTCTTTTAATGGAAGTAACTCTTGTGGCTTACAGACTTCTCAAGCGTTTTCCGCGCGACCAGCGCCAAATGTTTCCGCAGCGCCGTTTCCCGGACGTAACCCACCTTGACCTTCTCCGCGAGCCGGTGCACCTCGGCGCGGAGCTCGTTCGCGATTTCGGCGCGCGCGCGCGGGGGAAACATTCAAGTCTTCGCGCGCCGCCAGAAGTTCTTCCCGCGCCAGGGCCAGGTCTTTGCTCAGCGCGGCGTTCTTGGCGCGCGCGGTTGCAACCGCGGTTTGCGCGAACCGCGCTTCTTGTCGTGCATCCGCTTGCTTTTCACCGGAAGACTCCACCAACAAACGCAACGCCCGGAATTCTTGTTCCGAAGCGCGCTTTGCGTTTTCCAGGACGTCAACCTCTTTTTCCAGTAACGATCTTTGGTGTTTTTCCGTCTCCGCCGGCGTCCAGGGCGTCGACGTCCACGTCTCTTTCGGTGTGTAACTCGCAAGAAAGGGTAGCCGCTTCCGCCGCCGCGATCGCGGCTGCGGCTTTTTCTTGGTGGAAGCTCCGTTCCCGCTCCAGCGACGTCTTCTCCCCAAACAAAACGTCCGCGCGGTTTTTTTCCAAACGCAGTTTCTTCTCAAGACCACCGACCGCGCCGTAGTTCTCACGGACGTCGAGTTCCAGCACGGCGATTCGCGCTTGCGAAAGCTTCAGATCGTTTTCGATGTTGGTGTTCGCGGTGCGCAGCGTCGCGACCTCCGCTAACAACCTCTCGCGCGCGCGTTGCAGCCACTCCACTTCCTTGGTCGCCGTTGCCGCCGCCAAGGAGAGCGCGCGCCGCTCCTCCGCCGCGGCGTTGGCGGCCGCGTCCCGCGACGACTCCAGTTGCGCCGCCCGCGACTCCGCATGTGCCGCGCGTTCAAGCGCCGCCGGGAGCTCCTTTTCCGCTTTTGAGACGCGTGTGGGTGGCTGGTGCGGTCTTTGGTCGTTCTTCACAGAACGGTCGCCGGATACAAACACCTCCGAGTGCCCCATCCCGCGTGTCGCCTCTCCCTCTGAGAGCTGCGTCTCGAGCGCCGCGCTCGCGCTCCCCGCTTCCGCCTCGGCGGCGGTTTGCTCGCTCGCCACGCGCATCGCGGTGAGTTCCCGGTCCATGCGCTCGTTGATCAGCCGCAGCTGCCCGAGCTGCGCAACAAGGTTGGTTTCCCTGCTTTCGTGTAACGCGAACTCCGCTTTTGTCATATCACCCGAAACGCTCGCCGCGCCTGCCACGGATGTGCGCGCCGCGCTCGCGGAACTCATGGTTTCCGCGATCGACATGACTTCTGCCCGGGCCGAAAAAAGCGCGTCGTTTTCGTCCCGCGCGCTGGTCACGCGCTTCGCGAGCCGGGTTCGCGAAACGCGCAACCGGTCCGCGGTGACCTGAATCCCCCGGAGCTCTTCCCGGAGTTTTTTTATCTCCAAATCCCGACCAAGCGCGTGTTCGTCCTCCTCGACGTCCGTTTCAGGGCGCCACACCTTGCGTATCCCGCGAAGCGCGCGGCCCACAACGCTCGCCTCGCCGTCGTCAAGCGCCATGTCCTCCGCCTCCGACCCAGGCGCGGCGTTTGGATCAGCAGAGGCGGAAGGTTGTGTCGTCGCCGCACGAGAAGTCGATGCGGTAGTAGTTGTAGATGACGTGGTCGCAGCTTTTGGCCCTGTCGTCGCCGTCACATCCGCGCCGGCAGTCTCCGCCGCCGTCGCCTCGTCGTCGACAGTCTCAACGGCGACGCCCGCCGGCTCCACGAGGTCTTCGTCCACGAGCGCGACGTGCGTTATGGGCGCGGTGAGGCTCTTGACCAACCGGTTGGGTACCGAAAACACAACAGCCCAGGACAGCAAACACACAGCGACGACGCCAGCGACACTCGCCACGCAAAGCGCGGCGTACCCCGAGGAAGCGTTGGACAGGGGCAAAACGCCTACGACGCCGTACGACGCGCCCGACGCCACCGCGACCCCAAACGCGACGCACGCGCCGAGGCAATACACCTTGGCCAGCGCTCTGCGTTCCCTGGTCGTTTCCTTGGCGAGCTGGGCGATGCGTGCGACGAGCTCGAACCTCGCCGTTCGTTCCGCGAGGATTGTATCCGCGTGCGCGTCTGCGATTTCGGTCATCTCACAAATCTCAGCTCGAAGGGAACGGGCGGCGTCGCGAGCCGTGACGCCAAACGGCGCGCTCGCGCCGCCCAGGTCCTCCTGAGATTGTAAAAATGTCAGTCTCGTATGGGCAATCAGTCAGTGGAATGTGGAATGTGGGAAATACTTACCATGAGCTCGTGGTTCTCACTGCGCAGCCGTGTGGTTTCGTGTAGCAAACGTGTGTTCGCGTCCCTGAGCGCGACGCTTTCGTCCCTCAAAGCGGCCGCCTCCCTTGCCGCCGCGTCCCTCGCCGCGAAAATCCCAGCGCGGAACGAAGGCGACCCACTCGTTTTCGGCGCTTCCGATTGTGCCGACCCGCCGCCCTTCCGTTTCAACTCAAACTCAAACGCACACGCCGCCGCAACCGCGGTGGCGTCCAGCCGCGCGGTACGCAGCCGTTCCACCTCCGCTCGTAACAAATAAAGCTCCGCGTCGCGTTCTTCCTCTAGTTTCCGCGAGTCACACCACCCGCCGATGGGCACCGCCGTGAACGCCGCGTTTTCCAATTTCGCTTCCCGCAACTGCGCGCGCAGCCAGTCGTTGTCCCCCCGCACGGCGTCGTTCAACTCGCTCGTTTGTTGTAAGTTGACCCGCATCTCGTCCACCACCGTGCCGAGGTTGTTGCCATCGTCGAAATCTAAGTACAACCCGCGCGCCATCTCTGCCAAAGTTGTTTTGGCACTCACGGAAGCAACCTTTAACTTCGCGTTTAACTCAGCAACGCTTAACTCCTTTAACTCCAAGCCGCGCTTCAACGTCGCGACGCGCGCCTTCGCTATGACGAGCCTTTGGATCGCGAAACGCGACAACACGGTTACCGCAATCGCAGTGGCAACTGCTGATACGAACGCACACAAAATTGTGTCCCGTCCGGAGTACCCATAGGGCTCATACACGTCAAGCGTTCCGGGCGCGAGTTTGAATCGCGTTTCGGCTTGCCGAAACTTTCCCGAAAGCGCCGTCGCCCGAGTTTCCGCTTCCTGGACAGCCTGCAAAGCTGTTTCCGCGGTCGCCGCAATCGCCACGGGGTCGAATTGGTACACACCCGACGGGAACCCGACAGCCCCCGTGTCGTTCAATGACGACGGCGACCATTGGCCGAGCGACACGCGCATAGCCTCTTCCCGTCGCGCCTCCAAAGCCTCACCCGCGAGCCGCAGCTTGTGGCGCGCAAAGAGGTCCGAGGTATCCGCCGCGGCTTTGGCGGCGACAAACGCGCGCTGCGACGAAGCCGCCGCGTGCGCGCGGCAGCTCTCCAAGGTCGCGCGAGAAATTCCGCGCTCCGCGGCTAGCAACTCGCGGTGCTTGTCCGCGGCGCCCATGAGCGCCTCGGCGGCGCCGCGGGCGGCGTCCTCCGCGCCTCTCGACGCGGCGAGCGCCAGCGAGAAGTTCCGCGCCGCGTCATGGTCGATGGCAACCGCTTCGGCGCGTTGCTCCGCACGTCGCGTCGCGTCCGCCGCGGCCACCAAAGCGGCTTCGCAAACCGAGCCGCTTCCCGCGGCGGCGGCGATTCGTGTCGCGGCTAGACGTTTTTCCAGCGACGAAACGCGTCGCTTCAAAGCGTCCGTAGTGGGTGGGTCTTCGCCCAAAACCCTGGCGACGATCCACCCCGCGACGCGACGCACGATCGGTGCCGGTGCGCTGTTCCTCCACGTATCGTTGGCGGCGTCTGCTTCAGCGGCGGCATCCGCGGCGGCAACCGTGGCAACCCTCGCCGCCGCCGCCGCCGATTCCGGGCTCACCGGGAGCTCGTTCGGTTTCAATTTTAATTTCGCGCTTTTCGTCGCCAGCGCCTTTTCCAACCTCTTAACCTCTTTCGTCAGCGCGTCGATTTCACCAGCGCGCGAAAAAATGGGCGGCAACGAAGCACCACCGCGCTTGGCACTTGCTTTCGCTCGCGTCACCTCCATCTCACGCGCCGCGAAAAGCTCCACGCGGTACACCTCCGCGAGGGTCTCAGCGCGCGCGCGCGCTTCCTCCGTTGCGCGCAGGCGGTCCAGAGAGCGGCCCTCCACCGCTTCGCGCGCGCGCGCAACCGCCCCGGGGAGCTCGGAGACCCACCCCTCCGCGCGCTCCACCACCCCCGCGGTGCCGTTGCCCGCCACTAAAACTCGGAGGGTTTCGAGTTCCACTGTTAAAACTTCCGCGCGCGATTCGGCGTCGCGAAGCGCGCTCGCGGCTTGCCCGACTCGCTCGGACGCGAGCTTCGCCGCCGCGACGAGTTTCGCCGCGCCAACCACGGTTACTCGTGCATGGTCACCGACACGCCGTTTGCGCGTCGCCGCCGCCGCGGAACCTAAGGACGACGACCCCGACCCAGATGAATCGAACTTTCCGGTCTCCGCCGCTTCCGCCGCGTCGGCGACGTCGCGAAGTTCCGGGGCCGCGGCTTTAAGGGCCTCGAGCTCAACCTTGTAGGTTTCGGATTCTCTCTCGGCTTCGCGTTTCGCATCCGCGTACGCCGCGAGCTTACCTGACATCAACCGCTCCGCCGTTCGCAACGCGTGCGCGCTCGCGGTCGCCGCGGCGGCGATTTGGGTCTCCGCCTTGGCTTGGGAAACCGCCGCCCAGCACGCGCCGCTGCTCGCCGCAGCGACCGCGGCGCCCGGAAGTAGGCCCTGGTCAATCAACGCTCTTAGGACTTCGTTTTCAACCTTAGCCGCCTCGGCCTCTTCGTCTGCGTAACGCGCAGCCGCGACGGCACCAGCAATACGGGTGCGCGTGGTAACCGCCGCCGCCGCCGTCGCCGCCGCCGCGACTTGCGCCGAGTACCCCAAGCTCGGATCCACCAGCCACGCCTGCGCGGCGCCCGCGCCGCTCTTGCCCAGCCGTCGCACTTCCTTGTCCCCAGCCCCCATTTTCACAGCCACGGCTCGCAACGTAACAACCTCCAGCGAAAGCGACCGGGCGCGTTCTTCCGCGGGTGATAAACGTTCCTCCGCGTCCAACCGCCCGGTCGCGTCGCGCGCGCAGGAAACGCACGGCGAGTCCCAGCTCGTTTCCAGAAGCGCCGCGCTGGCGCTTTTCCGTTTTGCCAGAAAAGTGTCAGTATTGCATGGTCAAACGTGGAGGCGGGATTTGGTAAGTGCAGCCCGTACCTTCGCAGCTCAACCTCAAGCACGTCTATTGTTTCATGCAACACGCGGTTGCGGTCCCTCAACCCTAAATGCTCGCCTATGTTGTCTCTCGACCCGAGGCCGGACCGGAGGTACCCGTGGTCCAGCGGCGTAAGCAAGCGCGCGGCGTTGGTCACTTGGTCGATTGCGTTTGTGACTTTTTCAGCCGCGGCGTGTCTCGCGTTCCACGCCCCGGAACACGCTTTCCCGAAAACAGAAAGCACCAGGTAAAGCAACACGAAGCTCCCTAAGGTCTTGACCCCGCGCACCACGGAGGCGTTCATTTTCTTTCTTCGCTCCGCGGCGCGCTCTTTGGCTCGTCTTTTTTCCAACACCGCGCGGAAGTTTCGCTGGATCGAGAGCGCCGCGTTTAGCCGTCGCGCTTCTTCCAGTAACAGCCTTTGCGTTTCCGTTTCTTCTGGTGTGAGGTGATTGCGTTTCCAAAGCAAATGAATCAGGTTTCGCTTTTCCAACGACTCCGCAAGCGCGATCTCCGCGGCGCGTAATGCATCTTCCCGACGCTGCGTCTCGGCGCGCGCCGCAGAGAATGCGGATCTCGCAATCACCAACGACGCCCTCGCCGTTTCCGCGCGTCGCGTCACCTCCCCCGCGGCCCGTTTTGGGCCCCCCGCGTCACGCAAACGGACTTCCGCGAGTTGCGTTTCCTTGGACACAGTGACTAGCGCGACCTGCGCCGCCGCGCACGCGGTCTCCGCGAGGGACACCTCCTCTCGCAAAAGTTTCAAGCTCTTGCGCCCTTCCATCTGGCTTTGGAACCCATCCGCCAGCTCCTCCGCGGTGGTCTTGATTTCGTTCAAGCCTTGTTCGAATTTCTGGACGTTTTTCGCGTGCTCCGTCTCGATGAACTTAAGCGTCGTCTCCGCGTCACGCGCGGTGTTTCGCCACGCCGTGGTGAACCACCCGTCACCCGTCGCATCTGGCGACGCGTTGGCGTTGAAGGCACCTGATGATGATTGTGTATCATCCTGACTTGGCACCCGACCCGACGAGAGGTCCGGGGTCGGGCCCGGTGCAACCGAGCCTTTCGCCATGGCGAACAGCCGGGACACGAAACCGTCACACGAAACCGCCCTCCGCCAGACAAACCGGAGGGTACGTCTCGGACGGAGTGAACAGAAGGACGTCGACCGTGCCTTCGTCAACAAAACGAGAAAGATTGGAGGAGTTCGAGTACAGCAAAACGATATGTCTCCATTCAGTCAAGAAAATGGAAGAGATGATATGATGAGTCTTCTGGTGGTGCGCTTAAAACTTCTCGTCACCCTCGGGAACCCTCCAATTACTTGGTCACCCTCGTGGCCCGCTTCGACGGGGTCTTTGCCTTGGCGGTTTCCATAGACACAGACGGTTTCGCTTTCTTCGTGTCCTTGGTTTCGGTGACCGCGGCGGTCGCTTTGCGCTTCGCGGCGGCGACTTTCGGCGTGTTTTCCACGACGGGCGGCGCCTTTTTCTCCGCGACAACCGCTTTCTTTTCCTTGACCGGCGCTTTTTCCGTCACAGGCTCCTTCGCCGCCGCCTTCTTTTCCTTAACAGGCGCTGCTTTCTTTTCCTTGGCAGCAGGCGCTTTCTCCGTAACAGGCGCCTTCGCCGCAGCCTTCTTTTCCTTGACGGGCGCTTTCTCCTTGGCAGGCGCCTTGGCGTCCGCCTTTTTCGTGGTCTTCGCGGCTTTCTTCCCTCCCCCCCCCGTCGCGGCCGCGGCGGCGGCGTACCCCGGAAAGTCGTACTCGATTCCCGCCTTTTCGATTTTCCGTCTTCGCGCTCGTTCGTTCGCAATTAATGATGCGTCTCTTTTCACGAGCTCCTCCTCCGTCCTTAGCTTGTCGTGCGTTTCCCGCGCGTTGCGTCGCCACGGCACGCTTTTGAACTTCCGGTTGGCGCCTTTCCACAGCTCGGGGTGCACTTCCTTTTCCGTCATTAAACGGACTTTCAACACGGACTCGAACAGCAGGTAGTTGTCCATTGATTCCGCGACGATCGCGGCGACCTCCGGGTGCTTGAACTCGCAGTACGCGTAGTGTTTCGATTTTCCCGTTTTTTTGTTCCTCGAAAGACGCAGCCGAACGACCTCGCCGAACTGCCCGAAATAAGCCCTCATCTGGTCCTCGTAGAAACCGTGAGGGACGTGGCCGATGTAAAGCACTTTGGGGCGGTCATCTTTCTCCCTGCCGAACGCACCGGCGACGTCCTTCTTGAACTTCGCCGCGAGCTTCTTCGCCGCTTTTTTCGCCACAGCCACGGGAATCGCGCCCGTGTCGTGGTCCTCCTCCAGCTTGATGACATCGTCGCCGCGGAGGTCACGCTTCTTACCGGCCGCGGGCTTTGCGGTACCAACTAGCTTGGCGGTGGCCTTCTTAGGCTTCTTAGCATCGCCTGAGGCGGTCGTGTCCGCGGCGGCGCGCTTGGGCATCGTCGTAAGAGGTTTGTGAGGATGTGGTCCGTAAGATGCTCTCGGGTACCGCCGCCGCCGCCGCAGAAAAACTCGGGTGACGAATGAATGCAAACTCTTCGAACCTGGTCCGCACGTTCGGAGACGAGGCTTGTGAAACGCGAACCTCGACGAAACAGTCGACGGGCGAGAACGCACGAAAAGGACAGGCCGCGCGTGGTGCGTGCGCTGAGGTGTGCGGCGAAAGGGGCGCTCCAGTCGCAGGCGGCGCCCGAAAAAAAGACAATCGGAGACTGTTTGCGCGTTGGTCATCAGACGAGGCCTTACCTCGAGTTGGCGAAAAAAAATTCATGGGACCCAACGAAACGTCGCCTCAAAAGCTACCACTCGTCTTCGCACGTCGTGGCGCTTGGAGCGCAGACGTAAGTGCGCGCGGAGGTGAAAGATGGGAGGACAACCTAAGCGGTGCGCACACGGGAGGGTGAAACACCTGTGCAAGGAGTGCAACCCGTGTCCCCACGGCAAGCTGAAATACGACTGCGTCAAGTGCGTCGGTTGCACTCACGGGAAGCTGAAAAAAAACTGCGTGGAGTGCAACGCCTGCCCCCACGGGAAGGTGAAAAGAAACTGCGCGCAGTGCAACCCCTGCCCTCACGGGAAGCAGAAATACCACTGCGCGGAGTGCAACCCCTGCCCTCACGGCAAGGTAAAATACAGCTGCGCAAAGAGCACCCCATGCCCCCACAGCAGGCAGAAAAGCAGCTGCAAGGAGTGCAACAAGTGTCCCCACGGCAGGCGGGAAAACATGTGCGCGGAGTGCAGCCCCTGCCCTCACGGGAGGGTGAAACACAACTGTGTAGTGTGTAAATCAGCACGCGCGGCTCCGCCGAGTTCAAAGAAGCGGGTCAAGCGCGAGCAGGAGAGTTCACCCGAGATCAAGCAGGAGCCTGAAATCAAGCAAGAGCCCGAGATCAAGCAAGAGCCGTTCACTATTCGCGGCTACTTCGGGTTTGGCGAATAAACCTCTTGTCGGTGTGGTTTGAAATTTCTTGACACATACACTGTGATATACAAACGCACTACCGGTTCCACTAAAACGACATACAGGCTGTGATACACAAACGCTACTACCGGTTCCAGTAAAACGCAAAATCGTCGTCACAACGCCGACGACGCGAACGCGCGCGTTAACCCTCCTCGCGTCGGCGAACCCGCGGCTTCTTCCGAGGTACGAGCCAGCGCGGCGCGGAACGACGGCGGCGCCGCGGAGGGTGATTTGCGGCTCGGTGAGGTTTCAGGGTGAATGCCCATACAGCGACCCTTGCTCGACGGTGAGGACGTTTTTGGAACCGTCCCTGTCGCCGCCTCGCGTCCCGCACGTAGTAACTCGCTGGTACCTACTGGCAACGACGACGGTGGTTTTTTGCGCCAGCTCGACGCGGCGTCTCCCCGTGAGCCCGTTTCCGAGAACCGGGCGCGACCGGTTGTGGCTTCGTTGCTTTTGTTCTCGAAAAAACACACTACGTGTTTTGCGCCCACGTGACTCGACATCCGACCGCCAACTATCTCGCCCCCGCCCCCGGCCCCCGGTGGTTTCTCGTCTGAAGTCGGCGACCGCGTCGCCCTGGCTCCCGCCCTTGTGCTCTCCGCGCTTCCCCAAAACGCACTGAATTCGAACGGCTGCAGGTGTTGCCGGCCGTACACGAACCGACCGGCGGGGAGGTGCTGCAGCGGCGTCGTGACGACGTGTCCAATTCCCGAATCGCTCATCTCGGTACACGCGCTGTGCGTCGAGGACGCGCCCGGGGAGCGACTGCGGGACCGCTCCGTGCTCGCGGGTGAGGCGGGCCTCCTTGGTTGGCGCTCGGGAGTGACCGGACCGGCCGAACCGAGGCTCTCGGTATTTTCAAATGCGAGCGCCCCGAAGTTACGGCCTGGCGGCGACGCGCCAAAGGAGGGGGCGTTTTTTCTGTGACCTCTTCTTTGGCCGCCCGACTTCGTCGCAACGTCTATCCACGTCTCGTGTTTTTTATGCGAATACCTGTCGTGCTTACGCATCGCAGTTTGTGGTGCTTGGGCCCACCTCGGCGGCCAAACCGTCGCCGCCCTCGCCCCCGACCGCGTGCACGTCAGGAGCAAGGTTCCGTCCGCGGCGTGCCCGGCGGCGATTGGCGCGGAGGCCGCCGTGGACGCCGCGAACACGCGCGCCGTGGCGTAGTCGACAAGCACGAACGAGAACTTGGTCGATCCGTTTGCGGTCATGTCGCGCAGTGCAAGTTTCAGCGCCACCGCCCTCGCGCGTGGATCGTCGTGTGCTTCGCAACAAGTTTTGAACGCATCCGCCACGACGCATGCGGCGAGGTCGGGGGATACCAACACCACCAACGACTCGTCCGTGGCCAGGACTTGGGGCGCATGCGGTTGGCAATTGTCAGGCGAGGGGGTTCCCGCGCCCAGAAACGCGATGGCGCCGCAGGCGTGTTCCACCAAAGTGTACAGGGGAGGCATGGTGTGCAAGCTCGAGGCGATTTGGGCTCTGTGGGGGGGGGAGTCGGGAGTTAAGGGAGGTGAGCGGGGACCACGAATTACGCGTCGGAAAAAGCGTTTAAAAGCGCTTCGGTCAACGAAGCGTTGTGGCTTTTACGGCGTGTGTGGCGCGCGACTTGAGAAACAAGGCTGTTTGGAGGACGCCGGGGTCGCACAGTGTGTGTGTGAACAGGAAAACGACACCCCCGGACACAAGTTTCGTTCGCATCGCGCGTACCGTTGGTCTTCCGGCGCGTCACGCTCGGAGTTTTTTGGCGGGATGCAAACTGCAAACAGACAGCGGCCTGGGGGACAAAATGCGTCGGGACTCGAGGTCGCGGCAGCGCCCGTGCGAAACTCGCGGGCGTCCCCGTCCCGGCTCGACACAGGGGTTTTCATGGCAGGTGCGTCTGAGGGGAGAGGCGACCGCTCGGACGACATCGCGCCGCGTAGCGCGGCGAGACAGAGTGAGGCGCGGCCTACGAGAAGAAAAAGTAAAAAGCAACGACACCTTGCACTGCCACGTGTTTTGTCCCGCCAATTTTCAAAACAGGTGGCAGTCCTTTTGACGTCTCATTAGGCAGACTGGCATGCATACGAAGCATGCTGCCCCTGCCCCTGCCCCTGCCCTGCCCCTGCCCTGCCCCTGCCCTGCCCCTGCGAGTAGACAGTCGGTGGCAAATAACGAAAACGAGGGGAACACCGAACGAGGGGAACACCGAACGAGACTTTTTCTGGCTCCACACATCGCGCGCGCGGGTGTGTGTTGGGTCGTGGCGTCGCCCCCACTGGTGTGGTGGGGACGAGATGTTGTTCCTGGCGCCGATGGTGACCTCTGTTTTGATTGCGTCCGCGGGGTGGGGCCATCGGAAGAATCTGGGGGACGCGGGTGAGTTCTTCGGGGAAAACGAGATGGTGCGGCGATCGTTGTTGGGATCGGGGGACTTGACCGCGTTGAAAGCCGGTTCGTCCACGCACTTCGCGCTGTACATCCTGATCCCGTTCATCAGCGCTGTTGTGGGTTATGTCACGAACGTAGTGGCGCTGAAGATGACGTTCTACCCGCTGGAGTTCACCCCCGCGGTGTTGAAGTTCGCGCAACCTGTCGGTCAGCCGTTCGGTTTGCTTGGTGGGTGGCAGGGCATCATCCCCGCGAAGGCGGGGAAGATGGCCGCGATTCTGTGCGACTTGATGACCACCAAGTTACTCGACGTGAAGGTGATGTTCGGGAAGATCCACCCTGAAAAGTTCGCGGAGGCCTTGGCGCCGGAAATGACCCCGAGCATGCACCGGATAATCGAAGACGTGGCGCGACGCGAAGCGCCGGAGTTTTGGGAAGGGCTGCCTAGCTACGTACAGGCTGAATTGGTAAAGGAAGCCATGGTGGGCGCGCCTAGATTTTTAAAAAACGTAATAGAGGACCTGCAGAAACACGTGTACGAGGTTCTTGATCTGAAAGCCATGGTCGTGAAGCTTTGTGAGGCGAACAAAGGGGACGTGGTGCGGATGTTCCAAGAGGTCGGCGAGAGCGAGTTTCGGATCATCGAAAACAGCGGCGCGTACTTCGGTTTCGCGTTTGGAGTGGTGCAGATGGTGGTTTTTTACGTCGTGGACGTTTTGGCGTCTTCGTACTCCGGGCCGTTACTGCCTGTTTTCGGGTTCATCACCGGGTACCTCACGAACTGGGTCGCCTTGAAACTTATTTTCCGACCCATACACCCGACGAAAATTCTCTGCGGCGCCATGACGATTCAAGGCGCGTTTCTGAAACGCCAGGACCAGGTTTCCGAAAAGTTCGCCAAGCTCAACCAGGAGCTGTTCTGCAACGCCAAGAACCTGTGGGAGGAGATGATGCACGGCAGGTTGAAGGGGGAGTTTGGCGAGCTGGTGATGCGCAACACGCGACGGTTCACGGACACCACGCTGGGCGCCGCGAAACCCGCCGCGATTCTGGTGCTCGGCCCTGAGGCGTACCACCGCATGCGCGAGCACATCGCGGAGCAGCTCGTAAGGGAGCTCCCGAAGTGCGTGCCTTGTTCGTACCAGTATCAGGACGTCGCGCTTGAGGTTGAGGAAACGGTGTGCGTGGCGATGAAGAAACTGCCACCAGACGAGTTCGAACAGGTCCTGCACCCCGTGTTCGAGGAGGATGAAATCAAACTCATCGTGATCGGGGGGTGTTTGGGTGCCTTGGTGGGGCTAGCGCAGTACGTGCTGGTGTTCTCGTCGTGAGATGAAGGGTTTATTAATGTAATATTTGATCAGTGAAAAGCGGGAACGGTCGCGGCCGGCGACTCAACAATCATCGTGTTTCCGAAAGGAAAATCGCGCCTCCTCTGTTTTCTTGGCTTTTTACAATTGTCTCGATCTTCATTTGCGTCACAGGTTAACGGGCACGACGCATGCAGCTCGTGGGAACGCGCGTTCGCGTCGGCTCGCCGCGCGGCACACCGTGTGTCGGCCGGTTGCGCGCGGGTCCGCGCGTGATGGCGACGCGAGGCGCGAAAAGATTAGGGTCGCGGGTGTTTCACTGCAGCGCGGCGATCGGTCATAAAGTCGGCGGGCACGTTGCTTGGAAAACCACTTCGTTCCTGAGTTCGGCAAGGCGATGTGCGGTGATGCACGCGGGTTTCCCTCCCGGACAGACGCCTCCTGTTCCTTTAAGTCAAGAGACGACATGGAGGCAACATGCACACACCCTGGCGAACAAAACGAACGGCGCACAAACCACGCGGACGGTGAAATCCACGAAACACTTGGACGGGATGAACGACGCGCAGCGCGCCGCTATTCTGGCGCCGATTGTGCCGATGAAAGTCTTGGCCGGGCCTGGGTCTGGTAAGACCCGGGTGTTAGTAGGTAGAGTGACACACCTGATAACCGAGTTAGGTGTAGCTCCTTCGCAAATCCTGTGCATCACATTCACGAACAAAGCCGCGCGGGAGATGAAGGAGCGGCTTGAACTGTCGGTGGGCGCGGAAAACGCCGCAGCGGTCACAAGCGGCACGTTCCACAGCGTGTCGTCCCGGATGCTGCGGAAACACATTCACCTTCTTGACGGGTACGGCCGGGGGAACGATTTCGCGATTTACGACGAAAGCGATACCCGGGCGCTGATTCGTAAGATACTGGTTGACAACATGAACGTGGATAAAAAAAAAGCAGACCCGGGTCTGGTGAAAGGTACGTAGCGGGCCTTTCCCGAATCCCGCCGACTGTTTTACCGAAGCTGGTGACTGTCGTCCATACATCGCGATATACAATACTGACATTTTCTTTTATTTATCGAAAGGCCGGGTGAGCGCGGCGAAGAGCGGAGTGGACCATTGCGTCGGCGCGACCGGCGACCGAATGCTGCGGGCTTTGTTAGAAACGAGACCTAACCTGAAACACGACCCCGGGGTCATTAACCAGTTCCCGCGGATGTACGACGAGTACGAAGCTAACTTGAGGAGCTCGAACGCGCTTGATTTTGACGACTTGCTGTCAGGCGCCGTGGCGCTGCTTCAAAACAGCGACGAAGCGCGGCAGCACTACCAGCAGCGGTGGAGACACGTGTTGGTTGATGAGTTCCAAGACACCTCGCTTTCGCAGTACGAGCTTATTCGCGTGTTGGCCAAGCCGCAGAACAAGGTGTTCGTGGTGGGTGACGTGGATCAGGCGATTTACAGTTGGCGAGGCGCGGAGGTGAAGAACATCCGCGAAAAGTTTGATTCCGATTTCGCGGAGAGCGAAACCGTTTTGCTCACGAAGAACTACCGATCCACTTCGACTATCGTGAAAGCCGCGCGGGCGGTGATCGGGCAGAGCAACGACAGGTCGCCCCTAGACCTGGAGTCAGTCACACCAGGGGGCAAGGACGTCGCGATCGTGGCCGTGGAGGATGAACTCGAGGAAGCGGCGTTTTGCGCGCGGGAAGCGGTGAAAGCGGCGAGGTAAGGAACTTTCCCAATCACCACGCTCCGCCTCTGCGATTGCCCATACTCGTACCAGAAGGGACTATTCCCTCTGACTGTTTATCCATACACATTACGAGAGACTGACACTTTCTTTTTTATCTCGAGAAACGGCGTGCCGCTGAAAGAAATCGCCGTGCTGTACCGCACGCACTCGCAATCGCGACCGCTGGAGGAGGCGTTCATCAAAGCCGGCGTGCCGCACGTCGTCGTGGGGGATACCGCGTTTTACACCAGGAAGGAAATCAAAGACGCGGTGGCGTATTTAAGAGTGCTTTCGAACCCGAAAGATTCCGTTTCCCTGGCGAGAGTGATAAACACGCCGCCGCGGAAAATCGGTCCGGGGACGTTAACGAAACTTCAAGACTGGGCGCAGTCGTTGCCGTGGGATGACGGCATGCCGCAGACCCTAGGGTCCGCGCTGCTGCGCCGGCGGTGGGCGGACCCGGACGTGCCTGAGTCCCAATCGCTGCCGAGCGCGGAGGAAATGGGGCTGGTACGTATTGCATTTTCCAAATCCTGACACCTACGTTTGCCGATTGGGGAGCCCGTAATTACGTAATACACGCGGTCCGAAAGACTGACACGTTTCCTTTTCAATCCCAGGGTAAGGCGGCGCACAAAGCGGTCGGTGGTTTCGTGGAGGTAATGCGCGGCCTAGAGGATTTCATGGACCAACACACTCCCGGTGAGTTGATCAAACAAGTCGTTGAAGAAGTTGGGTTCGAACAGTTCATAATGGACCAGGAAAACGGAGACGAGCGGTGGGGTTTCGTTCAGGAACTGATGGCGATCGCGGAGGACACTACAGGTTCGGCGTCGGTGGACACGGGGGGCGACGTGCTCACTATGGACAAGAAAGCAACAGGGACCGCTGGGTTGTTTCAATTCCTGGAAGGTATTTCGTTGTTGATGTCCGCGGAGACGTTGTCGGAAGACGAAACCGCGGACGCGGTGCGTCTGATGACCCTGCACGCCAGCAAAGGCCTGGAGTTCCACACCGTGTTGATCACGGGGTGCGAAGACGGGCTGATTCCGTTCAAAAAGGACGAAAACACGGGGAAGCCGGAGGATGAAGAAACGCGATTATTTTACGTCGGCGTAACGCGGGCGAAGCGAAAGTTGTTTCTGTGCAGGGCATTTAAGCGGATGAGGTTCGGGAAAACAGAGTACTGCGATCCGTCGCCGTTTCTGGATGTTATTAAGGACGCGCTGGCGCCGGGGGGGGGCGGGGGAGGGAGCGCGGCTGCAGACGCGGGGGGCTACGGGCCAGATGCCGGTTCCTCGGAAGGGCGCGAAAATCGCTTAGCCGCGCACCTCGCCGCGTCAGGCGCGCGCGTCGCGATGGGCAACTCGCCCGCAATCCGGGGACGGGGAAGGGGTGGTTCCTCTTTTGTGGGAGGAAGAGGACGTGGCGTGAACCGAGCTGTTCCCGAGAAAGAACAAATCCAGGTGGACCCTTTGGCGAACGCGCGCCGCGCCGCGCGCCGCGCCGGCGCGGCGCAGAAAGCCGCCGATTCTATTGCAAAAATAGAGACGCGCAAGACGCCGGGGCCGTCAATCGGAACGCCGCGAAGAACGGGGGAGTGACCGATGGATTGAGCCTCAATCTTCACTAGTGAGGTCTCTTCACGTACCATTGTACCATATTTACAACATGACTTACTCGTAGAACTCACATTCATGCTCTCTACTCCCTCCTACTAGTAGTAAACTCTCTCTATACATTTATGCTCTCTACTCCCTCTATTTAAATCCTCTCTCTGCTTTCTTTTCACGCGCTTATCCCGTTTTCCTCGCAGAACACGTTGCCTATAAAGTTCGTGCACGGAAAGAACACCGCGGAGCCTGACACCAGGTCGTCGATTTGCTCTTCCATCTCGTCCGGCAGCGTGTCGAAGCGGTCGCCTTTCTCCACGATCGTGTTCACCGCGCCTTGGTAAAACGTAGGCACGGTGAGTGACAGCTCGAACCACACGATTTCGTAGTAATACCGCCCCGCGGGCTGGATCTTCACCACGGACTCCAGGGTTCCGGAAGTTTGTGTGGAGGCGTCGTTTACGCTTAGCAGTAATCCGTCCACGTCCAGGGTGAACCGGCAAAAAACGTCGTCGTCGTCGTTCGTGTCATTCGGTGTTTCCTCCGCGGAGTTGGGTTGGGTTCCCCAGTCGAAGAAACCTCTTCCGTCGCCTTTTCCTGGCACCACTAACGAAGCGTCGCTGATGAAAGATTGCTCAACCTCGTTACCCGCGAAGGTCACGTTGACGCCGGTCACGTCCAGGGACTTTTCCCGAACCTGCCCCGCGGTCACGCCGGTGAGTTTCTGCTCGACGCACAGGGTGCCGGGCGAGAACAACACGGCAGGCATGGGGTCGCCGCCGCAAAGACGCAGCTCGCCGCGCACCACGACCCGCGGGGCCTGTCGAAGCGTGCCTGTGTCGCTCAGGCCGAACGAGGGGTCGCGCGCGCGAGTCGTTTGGACGCCGTCGGAAACCGTGCGAGACGTGAAGTCCTGTGAAGGACGTCGACCCTCTTGCGCGGTCGCGGACACGACGAGCGTGGCGACGAGGCAAAGGGAAAGCAAACGCGCCAGACGCGCGAGAGTTGGTGCCATGACGCGTGGCGAGGTCGAGGACACACGTGACGCGCTGGGTTGTGCGCGGATGCACTTGTGCATCCGGACACGGTTTAAACGTGCGTTCGAGCAACCAAGACACTCCGAGGTGTCTGGTGTCCTTTCGGCGAAACGAAACTTTTGAGACTCGAAAGCTTTCCCTTCAACCTTGCCACCCACCCGTAACAAACTACCGTTCCTACTCGTTTTACTACTCACAAGCGGCCTACGCACTCACTAGTTCCCATACGACTCACACACAGTCTATTCACGCTGAGTTAGCTCGCATCACAGCCCGGTGAGTAACAGCTCAAGCGCTTGTTGCTCATCCCCCGCCGCCCGGCCGAGCGCGGCGCGCGCTTGGTTTTCTTTAAACCCCATTTCCATCAGGCGGTCCAGTTTTTCATCTTTTGCGTTGGCCGAGGCGTACTTCACCGTCCAAGCTTTCGCCGTCGTTTTGAACTCCTCGTAATCGCTGATGTACTGCTTCGCGACCACCGCGTCTTGCGGGTCGCTCGGTTCGGGGGACGACAGCAGCGCCTGTAAACTCAGCATCGCCGTTTTAATGGAAAGCGCGGGGGACCACTGCGATTGGGAACGAAAAGGGTCAGTCTCTTCCGTCTCGAGCATGGGTGTACTTCGTAACGCGTATGAGGGATTGGGTATAGTGGTGTGACTTTCCGACTGTACACCATAAAGAGCAGGTAACAGTGCGCCTGTGATGTGTATAGTGCACTTCCTTTTAATGACAGCCGTGGACGTCAAAGAGGGGCGGTAAACAGTGTTTGGATTTGGGAAAGGCCAACGCGTACCTGTTCCTTCAAAATGTCCAGGCAAATCGCGCCGTTCGCGCTTGATACGTTCGGGTGCCACACCTTGGTCATGAACCTCATCTTCGGGGGTTCGAACGGGTACGCGTCCGTGAGCTGGATATCGACGTGGAACGTGCCGCCCTCGTACGGGGTCTCGTCAGGGCCTGGGTTTTTATGGGCCCGAAAAAACGGGAGAAAGCGCGGACTGTCAGCGGAAAGCGAAGGCGTTGGGGACGAGCGCTTTGGTCTAGTTTTTAGAAATTAACCAAAAGCATGGGCGATCTGTGTGTCGTGCAGCCCTCAACCGTGACTCTGCCCGATAATCGTACCAAGCAGCGTGCCTTGCATGTGCCCCAGGTCGTCTCCCAGCACCGTCACGGTCACGCCTGACTTCGTATCACCCGCGATCTCCCGGAGCTCCTTCGCCAGCCTGTTCGTGTCCATCCTGGCCCTACCGAAGCGTCAGACGACGACGTTCGAAGCTCGAAAAGTTTCGTGGTGTTCGGTCCCCTGATCGACCGAGTGTGTCGGGTTCGGTGTTGAGCCCGGGCGAGAACGAAAGTCGCAGACCGCGGACGACAGAGTCGCGCGAATGAACGAAACACACGTAGGTCGCCTGCGAACGCGAGTGCGCGACGAAGTGGCGTGGCGAGGAGCTGACTTTTTTCTACGCGTCAATCATCAGGTCGCGGGTGACACCCAAAAAAATTAACGAAAAAGTTCGCCAATGCGAGGGCACCACCCTCGTCTCGTCTCCGCTGTCCGCCATACCCACGCCGCGCGCGTCGCCCGGCTCCCCGGCTCGCGGCTTCGATGTCTTGTGCCGCCGCGCGTCTCGGCGCCGTTTCCTTCGCGTCTGCGCGGTCGCGAAACGGGGGCTTGCGTCGTGGCCGCAAAAACCTCACCGCCCCGTCCAAGTTCCCGTGCGCGGCGATGGCCGCTGCCACTGTCCCAGCCGAGTACGTCTCCCTCGCGAACGAGTTGGTGGACGCGGCTGGTGCGATCACGACGAGATACTTCCGCACGAAACTCGAGATCGACGACAAGAACGACGCCTCCCCGGTGACCATCGCGGATCGCGACGCGGAGTCCGCGATGCGCGCGTTGGTGAAACGAAACTTCCCGGACCACGCTATTTTCGGCGAGGAGATGGGCGTGGAGCTCGGGGCGGGTGGTGCGCAGGAATGGTGTTGGGTGTTCGACCCGATCGATGGCACCAAGTCGTTCATCACGGGCAAGCCGTTGTGGGGTACGCTCGTGTCTTTGCTTCACCACGGGAAGCCTGTTTTAGGGATTCTTGACCAGCCGGTTTTGAAGGAGCGGTGGGTGGGTATCGACGGCGAGCGCACGACCTTGAACGGCGCCCCGATTGCCACGCGACCTTGCGAAAACTTGAAAGATGCGTACATGTACGCCACCACGCCGTTGATGTTCGAGGGCGCGAATGAAGCGCCGTACCAGCGAGTAGCAGCAAGCGTGAAAGTGCCCATGTACGGCTGCGACTGCTACGCCTACGGGTTGTTAGCCGCCGGGTTTTGCGACCTAGTTGTGGAAGCGGACTTGAAACCGTACGACTACATGGCGCTAGTGCCTATCGTGATTGGCGCGGGAGGCGCGTTCACGGACTGGGACGGGCACGACCTGGTGTGGCAAGGCTCGGTGGACGCTATTAAAAACAACGAGTACCAGGGCGAGGTGTGCGCGGCGGGGGATGCGGAAACACATAAACAGGCGCTGGTGGTGCTCAAACAAAAGTAACAAACACAATTGCGATTTTTATTCGTCTCGTCTCGTTCTCGTCTCGTTCGTCGTCCGTTACGCATCTGAGTCCTCGTCTGAGTCCTCATCGGAGTCGTTGGCGACCGGTGCGCCGTTCGCTACTGCCCATTCAACCACCTCCAAGTGCAATTTCTCTGACGCCAGCGCGAGCGTCCTCTCGTCCCACGGACAGCCGTTCGCGCGCGCCCATTGAAGCACCTCGAGATGCCCGCGCTCCACCGCTTTAGAGCACGTCCTCTCGTCCCACGGACAGCCGTTTCCGCGCGCCCACTGCAGCACATCGAGGTGCCCGTGCCGCGCCGCGTGCGCGCACGTCTCCGCATCCCACGGGCAGCCATTCGCGCGTGCCCACTGCAGCATCTCGAGGTGTCCTCTCAACGCCGCCTTTCCGCACGTTTTCTGGTTCCACGGGCAGCCGTTTGCGCGTGCCCACTGCAGCAACTCAAGGTTATCACCAAACGCCGCCCACTCGCACGTTTCCTCGTCCCACGGGCAGCCGTTCGCGTGCGCCCACTGCAGCACCTCGAGGTCTCCGGAAAACGCCGCGGAGGAACACGTTCCCTCGTCCCATGGGCAGCCGTTAGCGAGCAACCACTGCAGCATATCCAGGTCCCCGCCCATCGCAGCCCCTCCGCACGTGAACTCGTCCCACGGGCAGCCGTTGGCGTGCGCCCACTGCAGCACCTCGAGGTGTCCTCTCAACGCCGCCTCCGTGCACGTGGATGCGTCCCACGGGCAGCCGTTCTCGTGCAACCACTGCAGCACCGCAAGACGCCCATTACCTGCCGCCATCGTGCACGTATGCTCATCCCACGGGCAGCCGTTCGCGTGCGCCCACTGCAGCACCTGGAGGTGCCCGCCCCGTGCCGCCCCCGCGCACGTCCACTCGTCCCACGGGCACCCATTCGCGCGCGCTCACTGCAGCACCTCGAGGTGCCCGCCCCTTGCCGCCGCCGAACACGTCAACTTGGACCACGGGCAGCCGTCCGCGCGCAACAACTTCAACTCTTCGAGCTGTCCAGTCCTCGCCGCTGCCTCGCACAGGCGTTCTTTACTCGACAGACAACCACGCCGATGCAAGCGCTTCAGTGCGCTTAAACATCCGATCATCACGGCCTTCTGCTCAGCAATCTCTTCGAGCCGAAGCTCCGTATCCGCCACCGCGTCGCGCATCGCAGGACTCACCGCCTTCAGCCGTGCGAGATCGGCGGGATCGTCGAAATTCTCAGATCTGAGAACGTGCGCGACGACGATGTCGTTGAGAAGGTCGGAGATGGCCTCGCCCGCGTGAGTATCGCGCTGGCGCTTTTGCTCTTGCGCGCGAGTTGTCACACCGAGTGTCGCGCTGGAGGACATCGCGATACGTGTGGGTGTCGTGTGCGCATCGTTGTGACGAGGCTTAAAACTTTTTTTTTTAATCGTCGGTTCCGAGAAGGCGTCGTCGTTGCTTCCCGCAACACAACATCACTCGCTCACTCCTCCATGTCGCCGACGGCTTTCCCCGCCGAGGCGTGCGCGGAAGCGCGCGCCGTACTCGCGACGCCGCTCTTCGAAGTCCTCCGCGCTGTCACGAGCAAGAAGGATACCCCGGCGCACCTGGGCCGCCAAGGACAAAAGCCAAAAGTCGTGACCCTCGAACACAACACCACGCTTTCGGACGCGCTGGAGACGCTCGCCAGGCATCGCATCCTGGGCGCGCCCGTGCTGATTCAGCCTGACCCGCTGCATGCGGACGAGTCGTGTCACGACGTGCATTACGACGACTCCGCGGGACGCGAAAGGCCGGTGTTGCTCGGGTTCTTCGACGTGGGAGACGCGCTTAGGGAGCTCGTCAGGGCGCTTCCTCCCGAGGAGGAACCCGAAAAAGTTCCAGTTCCGCCGCCGCGCGCGGACGAGTCGCCCCAGGTGGTTCTCCCCGCGAAGCACGGCAGAAACGTGTTGAGTTGGATGCGTGTTCTTGACGCGGTGGAGCGCCAGGTTGCCAACGCGAAGTTGATTTCGCTTCTCGGGGACGACGCGGAGCTTTTGTACCGCGCGGACGCGAACGCGGAAGGGCACACGTTTGTCCAAACCATCTCGGAGGGTTTCCTCGATAAGAAATCCGCCAACGGCGCAGTACACCGAATCGCCATTTTCGACGGCACAGGGGAGATAACGCAGATCATGACAATGAGCGACGCGGTGCAGTACATCGCCTCTAACGTTTTGTCGCTCAAAACGCTGTGTAAAATGTCGCTCCAGGACTTGGGGTTCGTGGGTGATGAACGTTCCGGCAGCACTTCCACGAAACAAAAACTCGTCGCCGTTCCTCCCACCACCCCAGCGATCGAGGCGTTCGCCATGATGTGCGCCTCTGGGGTCAGCGGCGTCGGCGTGCTTGACGACGTGGGGGTTTTAATCGCCAACCTTTCCGTATCGGACGTCCGTTGTATTCAGCCTGAGCACTTCGGCGTGTTGGGTTTACCCGTCGCGGAGTTCCTGGCGCTGTTGCACGGAACCTCCTACGCCGGGTTTTCCGGTGCGTATGTCAGGCTTTCCCAAATCCAGGCACACTGTTTGCCCGTACTCGTACCAGAAGAGACGGTCACCTCTGCATGTTTGACAATACGAGACTGACACTTTTCTTTGGCCCAATCACAGGGGTCTCACCGTCCTCATCGTCTGGACCCGACTCTCCCGGGGGGTCCCATCAACTGCATGCGAACCCGTTTTTTGCCAAGATGAACGAAGGCGGGTTCAGGAAAACGGGGCCGTACTTGGTGACCGTGACGAGCGACACGACCTTCGGCGACTTGCTCCACGTGATTGTGGCACAACGCGTACACCGGGTGTACGTCGTGTCCGATGACAAGACGCCGATCGGCGTGGTGACGCTGACGGACGTTTTGCGGATGGTGCGACAACTCGCGGAGTAACGCGGCGGAGCGGAGCGACAGGAAAAGAAACAACAGACAAAGTAAAAGAGACAACGGGAAGCGAAGCGGCGAGCGAAGCGGCGAGCGAAGCGGCGAGAGAAGCGACTTTAGGCGTTGAAATCGCACGCAAAGTGATAACTTTCGGTGGTCTATAAATGCGTCGTGAACTCATTACAGACCACCAAAAGCTGTGTCACTTTGCGTGCGATTTCCACGCCAACGTAGCGCGATTTTGGGTTCATTTACGGCTTTACAAAGAAAACAGACTACCTGTACGATCGTCAATCGTGATTCTGCCCCGCGTGCGTGGCTCTTGTGTTTCCGGAAGTATCGGCACACGCGAAAGCTTTCGCGCTGTTCTGCAAATAGTTAGCGCCGTCCGCGCCTCTCGCCGGGTCTATTTCCAAAACCCGCTTGCTGTTTAAAGGCATGCAGTACATCTTCCCACATCGCGACACGACGCCGCCTTCCCATTTGTTGAGTCCGGTGAAGGGCCCGCCTACGGTTTTCACGGTTGGTTCTTTCGTTGGATCGGCCAAGTTTGGGGTTATCGTCAAAACGGTTTCGCCTTTCAAAGGAACGCCCCAGATCACGCCGTCGGCGCCGACGAAGCCGTTTTGCCATTTGTTCTGCACCATCTTTTCGTGTCTCAAAGACGCGCCGACTTCCCGGACCGTTTCGTTCAAACAGTTCACCTGGACCACAAAATCGGAGTCACTTGGTATGAAGTAAATGCAATCGTCCTTGCCTAGGACGCCGCCGAGGAATTTATACTTGCCGTCGTCTCTATGCGCGCCGGTTCTCAAAACAGGTCCGATTTCGTAAATTTTCGGAACAACGCCGGGGACGATTTTCAACACGCGCTCGGCGTGCGCTGGAATTCCGTAGATCTCGCCGTTCGGCCCCACGGTGCCTCCGTGCCACTTGTATCCCCCCTCCGGATACGACCCGAACAACTCGCACGGGTTGTTTGAATTCGCAGGGTCGATACGCAGCACGCCGGTTGCGTTTTGCGGGACGCCGTAAATGCGGTTGTCCGCGCCGAGCAAGCCGCCGTACCACTTGTTGCGGCCGGGAAAGCGGGCGCCGATCAAGGAACAGCCGTCACTTTTCGGGTCGATCCGCAACACCTGTTCCGCGAACTGCGGGATGCAGTAGAAACACCCATCGCGAGGCGACAAAACGGCTCCGTGAAACTTCCAGTCCCCTGTTCCGCATGACCCGAGGCCGATTAACGAAATGTCGCATTCGCGGTAGCTAACCCCGTCTTCCTGTAGCACTCCGGGTTCAATTTTCAAGACACCGTCGTGGTGGCACGGCAGGCCGTAAATAGCGTTACTTATCGGGCACGTAACGCTGCGTAGCCACTTGAACGGCGCGCCACCGAAACAGGGGCCGACGTACTTTGTGGTTTTCGTGGTCGGGCAAATCCGCAACACGCGTTTCGCGAATCCGGGGATACAGTAAATGAACCCGTCGCTCCCAAGCTCGCCCCCCAAATACTTCTCACGTCCCGTCAACTCGTCACCGCCGAGTAACGCGAGGCGCGTGTCGCTGAAATCGTGTGAAATCGGGTGGGAAATCGTACAAGTAGTTTTTTCTTTCCTCGAAGCTTTTTTGTTTTCTTTTGGTTTTTCACCCTCCTTCGAAACGTTCGTCGACCCCTTCAAGTCCCGTTGTTTCGCGTGTCGTTCGTACCTCCCCGCCGTCTTCTTGCACCACGTGTCGAACCTCGTCTGCTTGAACTGTCTTGGAGTGGGTAGCTTTGCAGAGGGAGGCACGCACAGCACCGCGTGCGGCGCGGGACGCCAGAAGAAAGTAGCCGCCAGACGTTCGTCTTTTTCAGTCGCGTCCAAAAAAGAAGCGACTCTGTGCGTCGCCGCCGGGAACGCGTCGCGCGTGATCCTCGCCATTACGCTTCCCGTGAACACCGTGGCGACGGCGTGGCCGTGATGCGGCACCTGCTTCCACGCGCCGTGGCCGTTCTGGGGCGCGAGGTACTCCAACCCCAACGCGCCGGAGTTGACCCCGGGCGCGTGGTGCACCACGACGCTTATCAGGGACGGGTCGGTATGCGGTGGCAGTAACACTTTTTTTCCATCTGTGGCGTGCGTCGAGACGCACTCGGGGCGGTACCTCTTGACGTGCCACTGCGCGTGGTCCGCGAGCGGGCCGAACGTGATTTCGAACCACCCGCACGGCAGCACGAGGCGCCGCTCTATGCCCGCGAGCGTGTCCCGTGCGGTTGCCAGCGCCACGCGAAACGCATCGGCCATCGCGGTTTCGAAGTCGTCGGCGTCTTTGCCTTCGCCGACACCGAACACCTCCCCGTTGGAAAACACGAAGCCCTCTCGTGCGGCGTTGTACGGTGAGCCCCAGCCACCGGTGTGCGCACCGGATACGTGCGCCGAATCCGCATCATTAGGCATCGCGAGGGGATCGCCAGGGCCTATAGAAGCCAAGAGAGGCATACCCCGAAGCGCCTCGCGAAAGCAACTCGCGAATGCAATCTCAGAGTTTTGATCGACCCGGACGCATCCCACGCCGCTTCGTTGCAAGCTCTCAGCTAACCCATCGAACCCCGAGGCCGTGGCATCGCAAAGGCACGGAACCGCCGGGCGCCCTCGCCGGGGCTTGCCGCCTCGGTTGCCCATCACAGCGGCGGCGACCGCAAGTGCCGCGATATTTTTCCCACGTGGGTTTTTGGCAATTTTCGTTTCGGCGCTTCGTCACGTCCGAAGAAAACGTCGAGGCTGGCTCTACCTTGGGAGACGAAGCGCCTGCCCGAGGTCCGAGAAGACGTTCGAGGCCCTGACGCGTGGTGTGTTGGGATGGTAAACTCACACGTGGAACGCAAAAACGAAAAAGCATAAGAAAGGAAAGGCGGACGCGCGTCGTGTCGCACTCCTCGCCGCACCCGAAACCATGAGGCTCGTTCGCTTCGCCCCGCTCGTGTGCCTCGCGCTCGCCGTCTTCGCGACGCACGCCGCCGCCGCGCAGGCAAACGAGCCTCCGTTCCTGGACATCGACCTCGATTCCAAGCCCGCGGAGGTTTCTTCGGGGGCCGCGCTGGTGGTCACCGCGAAAGTCGGGTGGCGAGCCAGTGACAGTTCCGGCGACAAAGTATGGACACGTCGCGGTGATGGTGTCGAAACGACGCTTATGTACCGCGCGATGTGGGGCGGTGAAAAGTCAGTCACGATGCGTCCTGTGCCCGGCACCGAAAACGACCTCGCGTCGCCGTACGTAACAGTGGTGGGTTCCGTACCACCTGGCGAATTACCTCCGAAAGGCGAGATGGTTCGGTACTGGGTCGTCGCGGAGGAGAAGGGCGGTTCCAAAACGACGCAAAGGAAACCGAAACGGGACGACGAGTTCTACGGCGCCGTCGTGGACGCAGGCGCCATCGCGAGGGAAAGCGTGCTCCCCACGATGCACTGGTTCGTGGAGGAACCAGAGCGCGCGAGAGGGGACTACCCGGTGACTTCGTTCGTGGCGTTCGATCAGAGCCTCGGGTCGGCGGAGGGCGGGGAGAAAATAAAGTTCTACGGCCAAGGCGTCACGGCTCGCAGACGCGGGTCCGGACGCAGGTAAGGGCCTTTCCCACTCACCACACACCGCCTCTGCGATTGCCCATACTCGTACCAGAAGGGACGGTTATTCCCTCTGACTGTTTACGTAATACACGTTACGAGAGACTGACACTTTATTCTTTATCCCTCAGGGGCGACCCGAACATGTGGGGCAAAGGCGGCACCAAGGACTGGCCGAAACGCAAGTTCAAGCTCGACTTCCGTGGTAAGGATTTCAAAATCAAGTGGGACGCTTCTGGGGAGGAAACCAAAGTCGAGGAGGTTAACTTGCACTCGGCGTACGACGAGCCTGGGAGTGAGAGTTATCTGCGGGAAACGCTCGCCGCCGCGAGCCTCGCGCGTTTAGGGGTTCCCGCATCCCAGGCGCGTCACGTCGTGTTACGCAGAAACGGCGTTTTCTACGGCCTTTACGTAATCGTGGAACAGGTGGACTCCACTTTTCTGGAACGCCGCGGTTTCGACCCGCGTGGCGCGCTGTTCAAAGCCGTGCACTGGAAGCTTTCCAACCTAAGACCGCCCGCGCCGGGGTGGGCGCCGTGCCGGTACGACCCGGAATGGGAACTCGGGTGGGGGCCGTGTCCTGAGGTGTACCGGTACGCCGTGGACGATGATTTTTCATCAGAAGAAGCGGCGACGAACGCCGAGTTCAACCTACAGCAGCTTCTAGACGCCTTGAAGTTCGTCAACGAAGATCAGGGCTCGGCCGAACAGATGACGCAGCGTTTGTACTCGTCAATCGACGTGGAGTCGGTAACGCGAGAGATGGCCGCGCAAGCCACGATGCTGCACCAGGACCGGTGCACCAAGAACTACTACGTGTACCGCTCACCACAGGACGGTAAGTGGAGCAGGATACCGTGGGACATGGTACGTGCGTAATGGGCCTTTCCCAAATCCCGCCGACTGTGTACCCATACAAGACTGACACTTTTCGTTATCAATCCAGGAGGACGCGTTCGCGACGGATTACCGGGACAAAGACGCGCGGTGCGACGCGGACGGGAAAAAGTCGTGCAACCGCAATCGAGGAACCTACTGCGTGCAGACCTGCGAGTGGTGGAACTCGGTTTTTTACTGCGACAAGGACCACCCGCAGGATATCTTCACTGAGAGCGACGGCCGGTCCACGTGGAACCACCTGGTGAACGCGGTTCTTAAGGTTCCGGGAGCGCGAGCGGCGTACTTCCGAGAAATAAAAAGAGCCACGTCTCTGCTGCACGACGACGAGTGGCTGGTCACGAAGACGAACCAACTCGCGGCGTCCATCGCGAACGACGCCAAGCGCGACGCGGTCGTTTGGGGACGCAACGAACCGCGGATTGGCACGGACGCGCTGTTGCGACAAATCGCCGACCGGAAAAACATTCTCAAGGACGAGTACGGGCAGTGGTGGGATGTCTAACGGGAGAGGTCTTAGAGGTAGTACTGCAGACAAAACGCGTAACACTGGGAAGGTTACGGCTGGACTAAAAATTGTCAATTCGTTTTTTTCGGTTTCAACGCTTTCAAGACTGTCTCTCTTTTTTCGTAGCTGAATCCCAACAAAAGTATTCCTCAAAACAACGTTACCTCATGTCAGCACCAGCCCAATTTGCGACGGCAGCACCACCTCCGCGACCCGCCAGTTGTAAAGGTAGTACCTCAAGTTCCCGTCGCCGATTCCGAAGCGCAGGTCCATGAGGACGTCGGGGGCGTTTTCCATTAAATCAAGCGCGTTGAACACGTCAAAGTCTTTACTTTTCGCCAGAATCAGCGCATCCTCCATGAGTTGTTTGATGTCGGTTTTTGCTGGCACGTTGTAGTACGAGTACGCCGCTTTCAGGGTTTCGTGCCCGCCTTGCTTTTTGATCACGGTGGATGGCAGGGAGTAGAAAGAAATGAAGTCGGTGATCGCGCCGGGCGCCAACGGGTCCTCCACGACGTACGAATAAACCACGCCGTCGCGTTGGCTGAGGTGGTGCTTTACCTCTTCCTCACTGAACTCAGGCGCGACTGAGAACTTCCTTAAGTACTTGTTCAGCAACACGCACACTTTCGGGACGTCGCCGTCCACCATCGGCCGCACGCCCGGCGTCGTGGGCCGCGTGCCGAGCTTGAATAACTTTATTGTGCGGCTCATGGTCATCCGTGGGTGCAGGTGCGTGAACCCGATTTCTATGAGCTTCTTGACGTTCAAGCTTCTGTGCCAGTATCGCGCGGTACCGATAGGTTTTGGAAGCACCACCCCCGCGGTGTACGCGGCTTGCCAGACGCCGTGTAGGTTGACCCTGCGCGTGATTTCCCGAATCAGCATCGGTGCCAGTCGTTTCGCGCGGAGCTTTTTGTGAATGCACAAAAAGTTGATCTCCGCCAACGCGATCGGCTCGCCGTTCACCACCATCTTCGCCGGCACACCCGAGATAAACGCCACTATCTTCCCACTTTCCTTCACGCGCACACCCAAGTGCCAATCCACGTGGTACCCGGGCGGTTGCAGCGCCCACCGAAGGAACTCCTTGCTGTAGCAAAAGCGAAACATCGCGTCGTCGTCCTCGACGTAGTTTTTGTCAAGCAGATCGTAAACCTCTTCTTGTGTTTTCGGGTCGTTCATGTCACACGAACTCCAAACGAACGCGGACGGCAGGGCGTACCCTTCCTGCTGCACGTCATCAACGGAAATAGGGTCGTCAATAGGCCCGTCCGGGCCGTGTCTATCCAGCTCGGGTTTCAACTGCCCGACGGGCTGGGTTTCCCAAAACGCGTGATCGGTGATTTCGGCGACGTGCAGGGATGCCAGGCTTCTTTCCGCATCGAAAAGCGCGGCTTCCCTGGTTTCCAGGTCGGAAAGCACAGGGCGCTCGTCGTCACCCATCGCACGTAGCCACCAGCGCGGGCACAAACCACGTCGCCGCGCGATTTGAAGTGAGAAGGGGTGGCCAAGTCGAGAGGAGATCAGGCGCCGACTTTCGTCCACTGAAACTGTCTCCACCAGATATAGATTTTGCAAGCTCAAGCACACGCCTCGCGAAAAGTGACCCGTTTACCCGAACGTCGTTGCCGCGGGTTCAGTGGACGAGACGCGGGAGCGCGACCGTGCGACCGGACTTTGCGTCGCGCGGAGACACGCGAGGAAAGGCAAACCGTGTGTGGTCGTCGCGCGGAAAAGCAGGCGCCCGCGACTGCACCTCGGCGGCAGCAACCTTACTCGAAAAAACCACCACGTGTAAAGTTTCGGGTGCCAACTCCATCTGCCCGCGGTCAACGTTTGTGTCGCATACACGCCACGATGTTCCAGGACCCGGCCACGCTGGGCATCACCGGGGTGATGTGCATAACAGCCACGATCGTGTCCATGTACCAGGTACGTCGTGGTGTCTTTTTCGCACCCACCAGGGTTTGCCCATCGAGCCGTCCGTTGAATCTGAATCGCGCCTTCTCATCTTTTCTCGACAATCCAATCTCGGACCAAGTCTCTTACCGAATCTCTCCCCTTTCCCCTTTCCCAGATCTTCACGCACTTGGCGCACTACACCCAGCCCGCGCACCAGCGGTACATCATCCGCATTCTGTTCATGGTCCCAGTTTATGCTGTTTGTTCGTGGATTTCGCTTCTCGACCGCAACGCTGGGATCTATTTAGACACCGTGCGGGATTGTTACGAGAGCTGGGTGATTTACAACTTCCTTGCGCTGTGCCTGGCGTACGTGGGCGGCGCAGGTAACGTGGCGAACCGAGCGGACGGGCGGGAGATGCTTCCGAGCTGGGGTCACGGAACCTGCTGCTTACCTCCGTTAGCGGTGGACGGGGGGTACGTGAAAGCGTGTAAACGAGGAGCGCTGCAGTTCGTTATTATCAAACCAATCTTAGCGGCGCTAACCCTGACCCTGGTCTGGGCGAACGTGTACGGCGACCAGGAGTTCAAACCGAACGTGGCATACCCGTACGTGGCGTTCATTTACAACGTGTCGTACACCGTGGCGCTGTACGCGTTGCTTTTGTTTTATTTAGGCGCGCGCGATTTGCTGGAGCCGTTCCAGCCGTTGCTGAAGTTCGTGTTAGTCAAGAGCGTGATTTTCCTAACCTTCTGGCAAAGCATCATGTGCGCTGTGCTGGTGAGCAACGGGGATTTGCCTTCGGGGGAGGACGGGCGGGCGCTGCAGAACGTGCTTATTTGCTGCGAGATGATCGTGGCGTCGCTTATGATGCTGCGGGCGTTTCCGGCCTCGGTGTACGTCGCGGACGGCGGAATAGGCGCGCTGGGCGTCTTCAGAGGCGCCGCGCACGCCCTTTCTGTGGGCGACGTCGTCAACGACACCGTGCACCAGTTCGCGCCGACGTACCAGGAGTACGTGTTGCACGGCAGCGAGGGCGGGGCGCCGAGGAAAATCAAAATGAAAACGCACGTCATGATGGGGCGTGAGATGCTTGACAACCGGATCAAGAACAAGGGAGGAAGGGGGCCCGGGGGGGCGAAGGCTGGTGGGGTGGCGGGGGCGGAAAGTCTGGGAAGAAAAAGAAGCACGAAAAGGAGCTCGTCGGATGAGCGTCAAGGCTCTGGTATGCTCGCGAACGCGGGTTTCGAAAACTCGTACGACCAGCGGTACGTGGAGGATGACTTGGAAGACGACTTTGGGGAAACCGCGGAGTGGGACTCGGGGGACGAGGAGTCCGGAAACCGGGGGGGAGTTGATATTACGCCGGGGAAACGGCGTACGTCGCGCGTCAGCGGGGGGGGCGGATTATCGCCAATCGCGGTTGGCGGCGGCATGCCTCCCCTCGGGGCGGAGCGCAGGCACGGCGCCGGCACGGTGTTCGACGCCGTGGTGGGCGGCACCGCGCCGGCGGCGACGTCGACGACCGCGAACTCGCCGTTGCAGGCGCCGTTCCTCGCGATTGAACGAAACGATGTCGGACCGCGGCGCACCGGCTCTCCCGGGCTTTCGCCTCCGCCGCGAGCGACGGGGTTTTCCCTGGCGCCGCCGCCGGGACGGAGCGACGACGGATTGGACAACTTCGCGTCCTTCAAAACCGCGGAGAAGCGACGACCGGGGACGAACCAGGATCCTTAACAGAAAGTCGTGTGATAGATACAGGCTGCCTAAGTCGTGTGATAGGTACCGGGGGTGTAAGGACAGTTGCTTGTGTTGCCTCCCTAGATGATTACTGCTTTTAAATGAACTTCGATTAATTTACACAAAGCGCGCACTGACCGTGAACCGCTTTTCCTCGCCGCGGCTTTCACGTTCTCAATCGCGCTCATCAGTCCAAGTAGAACAGCGCCACCAGTTTCCTTTGCATTTTCGCCTCGTGACACGTGTCCAAAAGTAGGTTCGAGTCGTGAAACGCGAAGCAAATCACTTGCTGGACTTTTGTGAGGATGTCGTCGTTGCATTTGCGCGACGCCTCACCGAGGGGCAGGGCATCGAACTTCAGCTCCACCACGTTTTCGACTTTCTTCAAAAGCTCCCGCGATTCTTCCGGTTGCTTCGAGACGCTTTGCGGAAGAATCACGGTGAGTAAATCCGGCCGCTCCGCTCTCAGCGCGCCTCGGATCACGGCTGCGTTCGTGCCAGTCGCGCCGGACGTGAAGATGTGGTTTTCGGTTAAAACCAGGGCGTAGGAAAGAATCTCCACTAACTGCTGGTGCAGGAAGCCCATGTTCCGGGTGCCGAAGAACCCCACGTTTTTGGGCCCGCCCGCCTGAATCGCGATGAGCTCTTGCAGGTAATCCAAATCACCGGTTCCGCCGTCAGGGTCAAGAGCTCTTTCCAACACTGCAGCCGAGTTCCCTTTCGCGACTGCGTCGCCTTGCGTGCCGAGCCCCACCCTCGCGCCGTCGTCAGCGCCGCCCACGTTGAATTCTTTGTCCAGTTTCCGAATGAACTCGTCGGGGTCAAACGCGGTGGTCGCGTTTCCAACGGCGCGCGCCGGGTTCGCGCCGTCCGGGTTCGAGTCGTCCGCTGTGTCAGAAGCAGTGACGGAATACAGGCTTTCCCAAACGAGTTTTTGGATGGGAGTTCTTGTTTTGTGTGTCGCCGGGCGCGAATCTATCCCCGCATTCCGCAATCGCGACGTCTCCGCAGCGACCTCGACATCGCGGGCGGCACCTTGTGCCTCGAGGCGGGTGCCCCTCAGCGCCGTTCGCGCGCTGATCGGACGGGACGATTTATCTCCGGAGGGTTTGCCAAACCCGGAAACACGCCTACACGCGCGGATTCGTACCGACCGCGTAGGCAAACAGTCACGGCGCGCCCCGACACACACCGATCGCCCCGCGCGCGAAATCCGACTCACGATCATCGCGGCCGGGGAGACCATCATCGCACTCGGTTACCTCCGCCAAACTCGGAGCACGAGATGTTCCAATCAGGCACGAAAACCAGCCGTGTTCAGTCGATCAAAAGGCGATGAACCCCGGGTATCAAGACGCGCGCAGAGGTGGACGAAGTGGCAGGTGCCGGCGGTGTGCAGAGAGATGACAAGTTGAGACGAGAGGTTTTGAAAAGGCCGCGAAAACGCAGGGACCAGGAGAGTTGCAGTTGACGACGAAAATGAGATGTTCGTAACTCGTACGTTCGTACCTTTGGGTAACCTTTATTTAGGTAACGAGCAAACAGTGACAGTCAGGCTACTCAGGCTAGGCTCGCGTCACATCAGCAACACTGTCACAGCGGAAACTCCCTCTCCAGCCTCCCCAGGTCCTTCGCGTCCACCGCTTCCATCAGCTCTATCCTGCCGCAGCACCCTAAGGAAATCCGCAAATAACCCCACACGGACTCCGCGTTGGGGTTCATGGAAAGCGCCCGGACGTAGAACCCGCAGCTCTGTTCGTACTTGCCCTGGTTCGCGAACCCGATTCCCATGTTCGCCCAGGCTCGGACGTAGTTCGGCTTCAAATCGAGCGCGCGTTGGTACGCCGCCATCGCTTCGGCGCTTTGGCTGCTGTTCGCCTGCGTCGCGCCTAGTTTGTTCCATAGCGAGTAGTCGTTTGGGTTGACATCCAGGGCGGTGTTGAACGCGTCGATGGCTTCGTCGTATGACCGTAGGAGATGCGCGAGCACGCCCAGCACGGCGTGCACGTCCGCGTCCCTGGGCGCCAGAGACACCGCGCGCTTGAACAGATCCAACGTCGCGGCGGGGGTACCCACTTGTTCTGGATTTGCGGCGAACGAAGCGGTGTGCTGTTGCTCTAACTGCGCAAACCTCGGCTGGTGTCTTAACCAAGCCCGCATATACCCGGTGGCTTCCTCCTGGTCCAGTTCGTTCGTGTGCGAAACCGCCAAGCTGAGAAGCGCTTCCAGATCCGTCGGGTCCGCGGAGTGCGCCTTGGTCGCCGCCGCGATCGCGCCGCGGTCGTCGTCGTTCTCGGCGTGTACCGTGGAGAGCAACCTCCAGCCTGGCCCGATCAAAAAGAAAGTGTCAGTCGGTCGTGATGTGTATGAGGGATTGGACAGGGTACCGTAGTGTGACTTCGTAACTGATACCACGGTAACAGGTACCAGTACGTATGAGTAAATAGGGAAGAGTAATCGGGCCGATCAGGGAGGCGGAACGTGGTAAATGGGAAATACTGACCTTCACAAGAGTTCATATCAGCGCGCACCACGGCTTCAAGCGCCAGGGCGGCTTCCGAGAGCACGCCCCTCCGAAACAATTCCCGCCCAACGCTCATCGCGTCCGCCCGTCCTAAATACGGGTTGGGGTCCACGAACTCGTACCGATTCCGCTCCGCGTCGCGAAGGCTCTTTGTTTCTGATTCGATCTGGTTCCACACGCTGTCGTGACTCCACTCGCCGGCTTCGCCTCTGGATGCCATTTCCTGAAACTCGCTGGCCCAGTCGCCCCCGGAAACGTCGGCGAACTCATCCGCCCATCGGTGCTCACCGGGGGTCTCGCCGCCAATCGCGCTCGCGTTCCCCGGAGGTCCGCCGAACGAAGTGGAAGCTTGACCACCCGCTGCGAACTCACGCGCCCACCCGCCGTTCCGCGCTTGCTCACTCGCAAACTCGTCACCCCACTTAGCTCCCACACTCTGTTGCGCATCGGGGCCGGCCAAACCGACCGTTTCCACAACCTCGTTCCCGTCCACCACGATTTCGCCGTGCGACATCCGGCTCATGAACTGAAGAAACTGCGAATTTTGAAACTTCCCGTCCGGATCGTTGCGAAGCGTCTCCGCGACGCGCCGCGACTGCGCCGCGGTTTCAGCCTGCGTCGCCGTTAACGGCGCCGCTCGGTTAGTAACCGCCGTCGTTTGCGCTTGCGAAAACTCCTCCGCCCACTTATCCGCGGTGCCTCTAGAGTTCGCCAGCGAACTGAACTCACCCGCCCACGCGGACCCGGAGGAACCCTTGACGCCGCTGAACTCCTCCGCCCACTCTCCCCGGGAGTCGGCGCGCGCGTGCGCGTTTTGATAAGCGCCGGCGCCGGGTCCGGGCACGGCGATCGTCGTGGCGCGCGCGTCCCCGACTTGCAGACGGTCTGCGAAGTCGTCAGCCCACCCCTGGCCTACCCCCCGCGCCACCGCCTGCGTCAACGCGTCAACGTTTCCGTTCGCGACGGACGCCGCTTCCCACGCGCCCCGGCGGTCCCCCGCGGTTTCCGCGCCCGCGAAACCAAGTCCCGGCCCGGTGACTCCCGTGACGTGATTGACCGGTCCCGGGAACTGCCTCGGTCCATCCATCGCGCCTGCCGGAGCCGGGTCCACGCCCAGCGGAGACAACGCGTCATTCAAGCGCGCGCGCATTGCGCCGTCGTGCGACTCCGCGTGCAGGTGCCGCGCCATGATGGCGGAGCGCGCGCGAATCACGGTTTTCTCCGCGGGGGACAGGTGTAAATCGGCCATCGGCGGTGGCGGCGCGCCAAACGACCGCGAATCCGCGCTCGCCACCGCGCTGTGCAGCGCCCTGGTCAGCGCGGGGTGTTCGGGTGCGCGCGACCCGGGGCCCTGAGACGACGGCCCGGGACCGATTGGGACCGGTCCAGGTCCGTGTCCGGGTTGGTCTCGGAACCTTAAAAACTCCGCGACGTCCGCGCCCCCGGGGCTAAGCATGCCTGGATGCGCACCACCAGGGAGCACGGAAAACTGGGATGGGTCGTCCATGCCAAGCAGGTTGCCTTGTAAACCCTGCTGGGACAGGAACTCAGCCGCGAAGTCGTTCCCCGGGGCCCCGGAAAGCGCGCCACGGGTTTCCGGATGCTTGCCCTTCCGGTCTCCGAGCACGGCGTCCGCGAAACGGCCGAGGGGGTTACTGGACCCCGCGCGCGCATCAGGAGCCGCGCACTGCGCCCCGGCGCCCGCACCCACGAGGTCACGCAGCGCCGACATGGACTTGACCCTAAACGGGGGGTCTCGGGCGCCCAGATCTGCCTGGCGTGCATGAATAAGATTGTTTGTTGTCCCCAAAGCTTACGACTTTTGGCAGTTTGGGGAAAGAGCTGGCTTCACACACCCTTCGACGCGATCTGCCGCGCGTCAGGAATGGGTGTCCATTTGAGTCGTCCCCTGGACCGGGACGCTCGGTGCGCCACGTTGGCCCCGGTGTGGTCTCCTTTCGTGGATGCGTTCGTGGATACGCTTCACGCCAGGGGCGAAGCAGTGCACCCACCTGCACCGCGGCGACCCCCGTTTTTCGCGAAGCAAAAGCCCGATGCGAGTTCTTCGGACGCGCCGAGCACGAGCACGAGCACGTCCTCCGTCGGCGATGACGTTCTTTCCAGTTCTTTACCTGCAAAAGAAACCTCTTCGCAGACGCAAGCCATGCGTTGCCCAAACAAACCAGCCCAGAGCGTGTTCCGCCCCGCGGTGAGACGGTTAGTCGCGATCGGGGATGTTCATGGTGATTTGGCCGCGACCAAGGAAGCGTTAAAAGCGGGCGGGCTCATCGATGACAAGGGTACGTGGTGCGGCGCCGACACCACTGCGGTGCAGGTCGGGGACCAGCTGGACCGGGGCGGGGATGAGATCGCTATTTTGTTTTTGCTAGAGCGTCTGAAGTTCGAAGCGAGGCGAACGGGGGGGGAAGTCATCGTTATGAACGGCAACCACGAAACGTTAACCGCGGCGGGGCGGTTTCGGTACGCGAGTGAAACGTCGCGCGGCGAATTGTGCCGGTGGCGAAAAAACCAGCTGCTCGGGGCGAAGATGAAAAACCTGTGCGGCGAATCTCCAGGGCAGTGTACGTTACTAGGAGCGGACGCCGCGGCGGATTCCATCGAACGAGGAAGGAAGGGGTATCCGATGGTTCCGGGTGGAAACAATCCGCGAACCGATTCGTCGGCGCGAAACAAAACCGAAACCGAAACTTCAAAAACTTCAAAAACAAACAAGGCTCAACCCGGGTCTTCAAAAAACCGCATCCACACCGAATGCGACCCGGATTCGTGGATGCCCCGCTTAGCCGCGTTCGCCCCAGGCGGCCCCCTCGCGACACGGTTCCTGGCGAACCAGCCGGTAGTACTAGCGGTTGGCTCCACCGTGTTCGCGCACGGCGGCGTGCTGACCCAACACGTCAAGCACGGTTTGCGGCGGGTGAACCGGGAAACAAGCGACTGGCTTTCGGGGAAAACCGCGGGGCCGCCGCCGGTGCACGTCACCGGGTCGGATTCCCTGGTCTGGGCCAGGCACTACTCGCACCCGGACAATTGGCGGTGCGACTGCGCTGCCCTGGACCAGGCGCTGGACGCGTTGCCTGGTATGAAAAGGGTGGTGGTGGGGCACACTATTCAAGGCGAAAAAGGCGTCAACGCGGCGTGCGGGGGGAAAGTGATCAGGGTGGACGTCGGGATGAGCAAAGGGTGCGGGGGGGGTAAGCCGCAGGTGCTTGAGATTTTGGAGGACGGTAAAGGGGGGGTCTCGAGGCTGAGCTGGGACTCGGTGAAGCAACAGGTGGTGCGGGAAAGAGTGGAGGGGGCGTAGGTAGCGGGGAAGGTGTGCGCTTATGTACTTTTGGCACGGCAAACAAAAACACTCCCGAAAACGAAATCTCCCAAACCTAACAAGGACGTGTTTGTGTTTAATCAATCACGTCCATCTCGTCGTGCGCTGCCCTGCGTGTCGATGATCTTTAGGCGTGACTTTCGTGGAAAACGGCATGACGTGAATGTTGTGATGCGTCTGATCGTCGTGGTGTTCTTCCTGGCGAGCCCTTCGCTGGTGACGGGCGTGGTGGAGCCGGTTTCGCATTCGGTTTCTCGGTTGCGCGATGTCGATGTCGATGTCGCCGCCGAAGCCGAGTCGTTGTCGGACTACGTCGTGGCGATACGGCGCGAGCTACACCAAAAACCCGAGCTGATGTGGGGTGAGTTCGTGACCTCCGCCGTGGTCAAAAGGGAGCTCGATTTAATGAACGTGCCTTACGAAGACATCGCGTCACCCGGGGTGGTGGGGCGAGTAGGCACAGGTTTCGGCCCGGCTGTTTTGTTACGAGCGGACATGGACGCGCTCCCCGTGTTTGAAAAGAGCGACCCTGCCTTTTTTCCAGCTCATTTAAGGAGCCAGACCCCGGGGGTGATGCACGCCTGCGGCCACGACGGCCATGTCGCGATGCTCCTCGGAGCGGCTAAGCTGCTGAAGCGACACGAGGGTTTGTTAAACGGTACTGTATACCTCGCGTTCCAGCCCGCCGAGGAAGGCGGAGCGGGCGCGCGGACGATGCTTGAGAGCGGTTTGTTGGAACTGACGCCCCCCATAAACGTCGCGTTCGCCATTCACAACTGGCCGTACCCCTCCACGAAAAGCGGCGTGATAGGCACGCGGTCTGGGGTGATCATGGCGGGCAGCGCGGCGTTTGAGATTTTGGTCCAACAGGAACCGGAAACAAAAGATACCGCCGACGTTGTCGTGTGCGTCGCTTCCGTTATCACTGCTTTGCAAATGTTCACCAGCCGATCCACGGACCCGCTCGACTCCGCGCTCATCACGGTCGCGGTGGTGGATACGTCCTCCTCCGGAAATAGTTCAAATCATGGCGGATCCTTCAGTCACCAATTCACCCTTCCCGGTGCGTCAGACGTCGCGTACAGTTCAACAGCGCGTCTGTTAGGCCAGTTCCACTGTACCGACGTTTACACGTTTGCAAACGCGTTTGGCAAGATCGAAACAATCGCGACGCTCGCGGGACACACACACGGGTGCTCCGTCACCGTGGACTTCGAACCCGAGGTGGGCACCACCAGAGTATCCGGAGGATCCGGAGGGGCACGGGGAGTATCCGGAGTTACACGGAGTATTAAGCGAGCGCACTACCCACCCACCGTGAACGATCCGTCCGTGGTTGAATCGGTTATCAAAGTGGCGACGGAGATGTTCGGCGCAAACTCCGTCGCCCCGGACGTGGACCCGGTGATGCCGGGGGAGGATTTCGGGTTCTTCGCGCAAACCTGGCCGTCCGCGATGGCGTGGCTCGGGACGTACTCGCCGGAAAAAGGCGCCGTGTTTCCCCTGCACAGCGCCCGGTACGTACTCGACGAAGACGTGCTGCACGTGGGGGTCGCCATGCACGTAGGAGTCGCGATGGAGTTGATCAGCGCGTCGTTGGGGGTGGGAGAAAGGAGCGAGGGCGAGCCACGGACACGGGACGAGTTGTGAGTTTATGCTTTCTGTCTCTAGCTCGTAACGCAACTGTTTCCCTCCTCACTAATGAAAGACACTACTGGTGTTAAACACTACTAGTGTCTACTCGCCGATGCCGAAGTAGCCGCGGATGGTGAAGGGCTCTTGCTTGATCTCGGGCTCGAGCTTGACCTCGGGTGAATTCTCCGGCTCGCGCTTGACCCGCTTCGAACTCGGCGCAGCCGCGCGTGCCGTTTTGCACGCCGCGCAGTCGCCTTTCCGCTTGCCGTGAGGGCAAGGGTTGCACGCCGTGCACCTGTATTTCAGCTTCCCGTGAGGGCAAGGGGTGCACTCCGCGCATTTGCTTTTCACCCTGCCGTGGGGGCAGGGGCTGCAGTCCTTGTAGCTGCTTTTCACCCTGCCGTGGGGGCAGGAGTTGCACACCAGGCAGTTTTGTTTCACCTTCCCGTGCGGGCAAGGGGTGCACTCAGCGCAGCAGCTCTTCCGTCTGCCGTGATGGCAGGGGGTGCACAACGCGCATTGGCGTTTCACCCTCCCGTGTGAGCACCGCTTTTCTCCCATCACGCACGTTCGGCTGACGACTCCTCCGCGCGCACACGTTTGCGCTCCTCGCGCCGAGAAGCGAAGAGTGGAGTCGTTGCTTTGACGTTTCGTTCCCAGAAAAGCGTTTCTGGGGATTGACGAAAATCTTTTCATCGATTCTGCTGATTGAACACCCTTCGTAACCCCTCAATCTCTTCACATGCCGGGCATTCCTTCACGCGGTTGAGGCACCCCACCGCCACGATGCGAAGCACGATTCGCGGCACTCTGCGCCCACTCCTCGCGGTCGTTCTCGTGGGCTCCACGGGCGCCAAGCACACCATAGGAGGGCCCGTGACTTCGTCGGTGGCCGCACCCGCCCCCCCCCTGACTTTCAGTCCCACGACCACGACACCGAATGTGTTGAACGACCCCGCGGGAGTTCCGCATCCCGGGTGCCTTCCCGCGAGTGGGACCTCCATGGCGCCCTACAACACGTCGTGCCCCGGCATCGCCATGTCCGCCGTGTACGACTGGGAAAGCGAGGTGTTGCCGTTCAACACGCAGCAGATCACGGAGGGCTTGACCCGGTTCATCTATGAGTCCGGATGGGACAACGCGGATTTCGTGGGACCGACGCTGGGGGTTTCGTCCGAAGACGGCGACCCGCCGACCTCCAAGACCGAGCTCACGTACACGTTCAGCTCGTTCCAATCGGGCTCGCCAGTCACCAAGGACATCGACGGCTTGAACGCCGATATCCAGCAAGAGGCGTTCTCCATGCACCTCGCGCAGGAGACTTCCGCGTTCAACACCTACCTCGCTGGTGAGGACGCCACGTCCGTCGCGACGCCGTCGGACGCGTTCGAACAAGCCCTTCGCGACGCCTTCGACGCGCACCGCGTTACCAACGACGCGATTCATGCGGGCGACTCTCCTAGCGCAGGCGCGGGGGCACCCGCGACCGCGCTCTCCGCGTTCAACGATTTGCTTGAGGTTGAGATCCTCGCTTTACGGGTCACCCAGGAACGCGACGCGTTCGATTCGTACGTCTCCAAACACGGGTACGGCACGTCCCTAAGCGGCGTGGACATCGAGGACGCCGTTGGCGACATCGACAGCTTCAACACCGCGAACGAAGCGCTTTACAAGTCCACATACATCTCGGAACAGGACGCTAAGCTGCAAACATTTCTTGCCGGCCAAGGCCTGCAATCCGTGGTGTCCGTGAACGTGGACACTTCCAACTTCCAGAACGCCACCGACATCAAACGCGCCGTCGGCGACCAAGCGTCCGCTGATTGGAAAGCCAAGCGCGCGGATGACCAGACAACGTACCTTACCAACAACGACCTAGCCAACGAAGGCTTGGGCGGAATCGATGACGCCATGAGCAACATCGTTACCTGGAACGCGCAAGCGGTGACCGCGGCGCGTACCAAGTACTTGGCGGACTCCGGTCTCGCCGCCCAGGGCGTCACCGTCGGCCAATTCGGCGACGGCTCCGGGTTCAACTACACCGCTACGCCCACGAACGGCGCCGCGCAATACGGAGGTGACCCCCCGGCTTTCGCGGTGACGCCCGTGTTCGTCGCGCCTGGCGTGTTTTCGTTCTCGCCCGCGTACGCCTGGACAACCTACGCGTTGACGAAGACGCACGCGCACTCCGCGTACGCCCTGTCCGAGCCGGGAAGCTTCAACGTCACCGCCTTCACCTGGCCCACGCACATCCACAAGAGAAATTTCATCTCCCTCTCGGTGTACCACAAGCACTGGTACATGCAGCTCGATGACCGGTGCCAAGCGACGTGCTCTGGCTCCCAACACGCGACCACGGACCGAGACACGGACGCGCTCGCCGGTGACCGCGTCGCGTGTGACCCCGACGACCTGGTGTGCCCCGCCGGTAACGCCCAACCCGCGTACGAGGAGTTCTAAGGCATCATCAAATCCCTTCACAACGAAAACACTGTGCACCCCGAGTGCCCCGTGGATGACCCGTGTTTGTTAACACCCCCCCCTTGTTTCTACGTCTCCACCGAGTGCGTCCCCACGAACGTGGTGGATCTACAGCTGGATAACAGCGCGCAGCGAACACAAGAGAGGGGCACCCCGGCTATCTCGGCGGATGACTTGTACCTCCACGAGCCCCTCGTTATGGATGACGTGGTGGAGTGGAAGCTCGTGTCATCCGTCGTGGCGCACGACTCGCCCAAGCTGTGGGACTACAACGACGGCATCGTGATGGAGGCTTATGTCTCGCCGGTTGACAGTCGGCCGTACCACAAAACCTGTACCTTCGCGTTGACGCCGCGGGAGTGGAGCAGCTACGGCGCGCCCGTGGAGTACGGATTCTCAATCGCGGAAACCGCGCGTAAGAACCGGGAAGGGCCCACGCAGTCTGGTCAGAACTCGTACATGGCGCCCAACCACGTGTACGACGTCGGGCACACCGTTCCGAAAGAAATGTGGCAGAGGAGTTTTGGGGAAACCGTGTCCCCGCAGCTCTTCAACCAGTGCAGCGCCATCTTCGCCGGGTCCTGGCGAAACCGCGCGTACACACCGGCGCAGACGTTAGCGTCGCCCTCGTTCGTGTTCGGCACGTGCATGGAAACATGCGACGCCATGACCTCTCTCGGCGAACAGTCGGGGCGAACAATAGAAACATATCCCGCGTTCCTAGGCGAGCGCGAGCGTTCAGGAAGAAACTCCGCGTTCCTAGGCGCCGCCTCGCCCGGGGACGAGCGTTTCGGAAACGGCGCCGCGTTCGAGCTGGGCGGCGTCGCTCTGTGCGCGCTCGTCGCCGCCGCCGCGCTTGCCGCGAACGGATCGGTCAAGAAAGCCAAGGACTTCGTGGAAGCGAGAACGGGCACCGCGGAGGAAAGAAGGACGCTGAGTGCCGTGTGAGGTGCGCGGAGTGGGTGAGGAACACTACTATTATTACTGAATACTGCTATGTCCATGGGAGCGCAAATGAAAGTTTTTTGCAATAGCCCATTTATTTTAAGTCAAAAACATGTCATCCCCTACCGCCGCTCAGTAGTACTTCTGTCCCTGTTGCCTCGTGTCCACGCCTGACACCAACACGGACAAATCCTCGCCGATCTCAGGCCTCATGCGCCACTTGACCTTGTCTGCTTCGGTCAAAGGCGAGTGCACCAGGTACGCGTCGATGCCGCCTTCGATGATCTTGACTTGCTTAAACCCGCTGCGAAAAGAAACGAAAGTGTCAGTCTTGTATGGGCAAACAGTTTTGGGATTTGGTGAAAGGCCCAATACGTACCACTTGTCCACGATGGCGCCGGCGGCTTTTTCGGACCGCATCGTTCCGTCGTCGCACGCGATCAGAATTCGCGACATCTGGTTAGGGAACTCCTTGCGGATCTGCGCCAGGAAGTTGGGGTTCATGTGGATCTGACCGGAGTCGTCCATCGCGGCGAGCTGAGAGGAGGGAAAAGAAACGAGGAAAATTGGTCAGAAAAAACGTTTTTTGCAAGCGTTCTTGGTCCGTGGTAAATCACCGTGTCTTGATTTTTTCATCGGTCGTGGTCCGGGTGTCGCCGGTCAACTGACCGGCACGAATCTCGCAACCGCCAGCTCGACCGCGACGCAATCCGCATCGGTGGGAAACGGAGGGCTGACAGGCACCCTCGCGTCCTCGGCGCGGTTTTTTTCCGATGCCGCGAGTGCGTGAGCAATGATGCGTGCGCCGATGAAACGATCGGCCCCCCGGTCCGTGTACGCACCACGATGTTCTTCCAGCTGAACTTGTATCCCGTCTCCGCGCACTCCTCGGGGTCTCGGATGTCCACCAAAACGAACCCGCGGTCCAGGTGATCCTTCACGTCTTTAGGCGCGACCTTGTCCACCGCGGACGTCACGGTGACGCGCGCGCGGCCGGCGGCGCGGACGACGGTGCTCGTTCGCGCGCGCACAGCGCGGGGCACGACGGCGGCGGTGAAAGCCAGGGAAGAGGCGGCGACAGCGGACATGCTCGCCAAAGTTGGGGGAATGTCGGGAGTGTGCGGAAAAGTGGACGATCCGCTCAACGAGCTTGTGGATATACCCGCGGGTTTCGTGCTGTTTGGCAAAAGAGACTTCGCAAAAAAACCTTTACCTCACTCGTCGTCCTCTTCCTCCGCCCCCGCTATTTCTTCCAGCATTTGCTCCAGATCCGCCTCGGTTTCGCCGTGTTTCTCCATGAGCCTCAGCATGAGTGCCTCCGTTTTGCTCTCCTCCTGCCCCAAGCACGCCAGCAAGTCGCTCATCTCCGCCAACGCCGTCTCCGCCGCGGAGGCCGCGCTTTGCTCCGCCTCGGCGGCGCCCGCCGTTCGCGCCGCCGCGACGTCCGCCGCCGCCGCCTCCTCCGTCTCCTCCAGCTGGCGTGCCATCTCCGAGATCGCGTCTCGTCGGCCTTCTTCCCTTGCGATTGCGAGCTGCGCTTGCAGGTCGGATGCTGTGACTTTTTCGCTCGGTTTTCGCGTTGCCTCTTCCCGGTTTCCCTGTTCGCTTTTTTCAAGCCGCACAACGCGTAAACGCAACGAAGCGCACTCCTCGTCCCGCTTCGCCATCTCAACCTCAAGCCCGTTGTACGCCTGCGCCAGGCCTCGCAGGTTTTCCTCGCCAGATGCGACTAAACCACGAGCCTCGTCGAGCTCGGCTTTGGTGCGCGTGAGCTCCAAATCAGACGCCACGCGCGCGCGCTCCAAACTCGCGCGAAGCTCGGCGCTTTCGGAATCGCCGTGAGAAGTTGTGTGCGCGGCGGACCCGTTGGTGTTGTCTCGCTCTGTGTCTTCCCGTGCGTGTGACGTATCCCCTGCCCCGGCCCCACGGCGGCTGCTTCCCGTATGCATCAACCTCTCCGCGAGCACCGCGTTTCGCGCGCGCTGCGCCTCCAAATCGTGTGTTTGGCCTCGTAAAAGGCCTTTCAGTCGCTGGCAATGCGCGCCCGGCGTCTCGTTTGGCGCCGCGTCCCAAGTCGCCGCCGCCGAAGCCGACGCCGTCGACGCGCCTTTCGCGCCTTTCGGCCGCGCGTACAGCGAGATGACGCGCTCCTTTACGGTCTGTTCGAACGTCATGACGAACTTCGCAACGCCCGTGTCGTACAGGTCACTGGTGAACTGCGTTTCGAAGTTCTCGTCACGTAAAACCCCAGACGCTAGCCGGTTCGCGGTGACTCGCGTGAGCGGCGCCGCCAGCGTGCGCCCGCGCTCCGCGTGTTGGAACTCGGGGCACGCCCGCATCGCGTCCCACCGTCCGAAGAACTCGTCCAGCCCCAACCTCGCCACGATCACGTCCAACACACCAGCTGCCGCCTCGACATCAGCCACAGTCTCGGAGACGTCGTCCCCGCTCACCAAACAGCACCCGAGAAGCACTACCGCCAGCCCGGCGACGTGTACAGAGTCACTCCGCGCTAAGTCGACTAAAGTGGGCAGGTGAGCAGCGGGCGCGAGGAACGCGCGCACGGCGGGCGCGCATCCGTGTAGCCACGCGATGAGCACCCTCAACAGAGTGGCTTGTGTTCGCTCAACCCTGCGGCGCGCGGCTTGTGTTGTAGCCACAGCCGCGGCTTGTTCCGCCAACGCGAAGTCCCCACCGCCGCCGTACCGGCCGTACGGTAGCTCGTCGCGCCGCGCGGCGCGCGTCTCGTCCCCCACCTCGAGCGCCGCCGGCACCTGCCTCTGCGCCGCGGAGAGAAACTTCACCAGCCTCGGGAGCAACAGCGGAGGAGAAACGCCAGTTGAGGTTGGCATCTCCAGGGGGATGGATAAAATACGAGCCTGCGCGGCGCGGTTTCCGGCCAAAACGTGACGCAACACGGCGGCGGCGTGACACGAGATTTCCAAGTCGCTCAAAGCACTCGGCGCGCCGCCACTCGGCTCGTCATCCCCGCGCTGGGTCCGTGTTTTTTTGTCAGAGTTCTTCCCGACAAGCGCTCGCGCGAGCAGCGCGCCGAGTGATACGTCGCCGTCCCCGGGGGAGCCTTCGTCGTCGTCCCCCACTGGCGCGAACGTGGAGACGCACACGAGCTGCAGCTCCGGGTTTCCAAAAAGACACCGCGCGAAGAGCGTTTCGGCGGCGACGCGCTCCCCGGCGTCCTCGCCTCGAAGCGCGACGCGCAGCGCCGCTAACAACGCGGGTTCCGTGACGACGCTGCTGTTTGTGGTGTTCTGTGCACCCGTGTCGTCGCCACCACGATTGGCGATTTGTACCGCAGAGGCGAAAAGCACATCTTGGTTTGGACGCGACTCCGACACTAAATCGCCCAAGCACCGCAGCGCGAACGCGCGCACCGGCGCGGAGTGCACGGCTTTTTTTGTGCACGAAAAGTGTCAGTCTTGTATATTGCGTGTATTGGACGATGTATGGACAACAGTCACCAGCTTCGGTCTGAACAGTCAGGGCAGAGGTAAGACGTCCCTTCGCAGGACGAGTATATCGCGATGTATTGGACGATGGCCTGGTCAACAGTCACCGGCCATCGGTCTGAACAGTCAGGGCAGAGGTAAGACGTCCCTTCGCAGGACGAGTATGGGCAAACAGTCGTCGGGATTTGGTGAAAGCCCCAAGGCCGTACCTTTGTCGCCGAGACACAACTTGAGTAACGCTTGTAGCATGCCCGCTTTCAGTAAGCCTTGTTGATTCAGCTCGCGGTTGTGTTTTTTGGCGCTAGCGTCCCGCGTTTCAATCTCCGCCGCGACGGTTGCGTCGACGCCGTTTTTGGAAACAGCGCGTATTTGCGCCGCTTCCCGTGTGTCTCCGTCCGCGATCAGCGCGGTTGCTAGCTCCAGCGCGCAGAGCAGGTTCGCGGCTTTCTGAGTTGCCAGTGGGGTTGGTGGGTTGGAGGAGGAGGCGGCGGGGGTTTTGCTCGCGATGGTTTCCGGAAGCCTCGCGAGGAACCCGGATTCCCGGAAAAAGCTCTGGTTGGAGCTCGACCCGCGGAGCAAGTTGGAACACAGCTCCAAGCAATCGCGCACGATGATTCCCCCGTCGCTCGCGCCTTCCTCCCGGACGATGTTGAAACACCGCTCGAACGCACCTTCGAAGGCGACTATTTTCCGCAAGTCCTCCGATTGCGACGTTAACAGCACTAACAGCAACAGCGTCTCGTTCCGTATCACCTCCCTTTCCAGCATCATGTCCATCAGCTTCGCCACGCCGGTGGGCGAGGACAGCACCGCAACCCGCACATGGTGCGCCGCCTTTCCGGCGAGAGCGGTGAGGAGCTGCACGGCGTGGTACCTGGTGTAGAAGTCGTCATCGTCGAGTAGGGATAGGACTAGGTCGCAGTTCGACGGGGCGCTGGCGAAGGACTCGGCGACGGAAAGGCCGATATCGGGAGCAGCGGGTTGAGGGGTACGGCCGGAGGATGACAAAACGTTGGCGACGGCGGTATTCGGCAAACCGCCGGCGGTGACGCACGCGGTGAGCGCTTCCAAAACGCCGTGCATCAGCTCCGGGTCATCTCTTTCATCCCTTAAACTGCCCACCAGCGTGGGAAGTCCCATGGCGCCCACCGCGAACTGCGCTGCTGGTACGCGCTGCACGACATCACGAAGCTCAATCGCCGCCGCTCGCCGGTCCGCCGCTAAAACGCCATCCGCGATGCGCTCCAAAAGAAGCTCCGCGCCCCCGTCGTCCACATCGCCGTCGTTCTCGCCGTCGCCGAAAACCACGGAACGCGCGATGCCGCCCACGGCGCCGCCCACGCCCTGCACCAAAAGATGAGAGGAAACGTAAAGGTGAGGGATGGAAAACAAGCCTTTGGCCGAGTGGGGGGTCGGGGCGTGCGTCGAGGAGGACGGAAAGTTGGGGACGGGTGCCCATCCCCGCGTCCCGAGGAAAATGAAATGACCGGTGGGGACGGGACGCGGACGCTTTTTCGTTCACGCGGTTGGAAATGAGCGCGCAGCGCGGTGGATGTCGCGTGCGCACGTACCCTAGCGACTTTGCCGAGCATGCCGGACATCTCCCTGCGGCGCAGTGCCTGCCACTGCGCGCAACGGATCTGACGATCGTGGAATGGTCGAACGCAAAAAAGTTTACATTTTTGGCAAAAGGCTCGAGCTGACTCTCATCAGCGCAAGCACCGCCGACACATTTAGGTTTCGTGTCTCGACCATCGTGGCCATACCCCACGGCACCATGGACGGGAAACCCCCGATGGGTGGTGGCGGTGGTTGGTTCACGTACGTCCGCATCCCGTGTGACGAGTCGCTTGATGTGGAGGAGCTCACCGCGGTGGCGCTGGGGTACGCCGGCGACGCGCTTCCGAATCTCGTGGCCACAAGATTCGCATCTTCGACGGCATCTTCCGTGCCGTCCTCGTCGGAGTCGGTCTCGACAACAAGTCACACAGACTTGGTCCTCGCCGCCGCCGCGGAGGGCCGTGCCGAGACCTTCGCCCTTGTGCACCCGTCCTCAGCGAACGGCAACCGGGGGGTGTACATATACGCGGACGAAGTCGGCCGGCTGCGAAACGAACCCAAAAACCTCCGGGCCGCGGCGCTTGCGAAACTTTGCGGCGCGGCCTTGGCGGGCGATTTCCACGGCGACGTGTTCGTAGGCGCAGTCGTTGTGAGCCCTACCACCACGAACGTCAGTTTCGGCCTCGGTCAGCTGGACCCAGGCGCGCGGTGGCTCAAAGAAGCGCCTGGAGAAAACGCCGCGTACGCGCGCGCGATGCGGGATTTCCGAACCGCGGTGGACGCGAAGCAAAAAAACATGAGTGACGCGGCGCGGTTCGCGATTGCAAGCGACTGGCAAAATGGACGTCTCGATGTCGAAAAGCTTTCCGGGAATGACGTGCCCTCCACCACTGATACTGCAATGACCTGCACTGACGGCCTGGATACCTACTTCCAGTCCCTGGCGGACAACAAGCCCGTGTTTGTGAAAAAGTTCGAAAACGACCCCACGCGCGGCAACGGGTTGTGTTTGTCCAGGGGCGTCACCAAAGGCGAAACGCTTTGGGCGGAGGCGCCGTTGGTCAGCGCGCAGACTTTCGAAAACGCAAAGGTGACGATGGCGTGCGCTTGGTGCCACCGGAGCGTGGGGACCATCGACGCAGGTCTTGACCTCGCGTCTGGCAGGGTCGGCTCCGTGTTCGAAGCGGCGACGCAATCGATGAGACAAACGGACGGAGTCGCGAGCGGGGACGGGCCGAACAACGCGGAGGATAATTTAAAAAAAAAAAACGAAACAACCGTCTCCACGCTTCCCGGGTTCGAGGTGTGTTCCGAGATACCCGCAATCACGCCGTGTCGCCACCGCGTTAGTAGGGGGTGCGCGACGCTGTACTGCGGCGACGAGTGCTTAGTGCAGCATGCCAGAAAGGGACACGACGTGGCGTGCTGCGGTTCGGGCGGCACGGCTTTCGGCGCTGAACCCTCAACGTCCACCTCCACCGAAAACCAACCGGCGGAGCGGCTCGCGGTCGCCGCCGCCGCCGCGTTTCGCCGAGACTGCGGCCACCACGATAACCTGGTTCTTGTGACGGAAATCGTGGGGCACATCGCGGACCGGCTTGTGTGCGGGGATGACTGGCTAGACGCTACGAAGCAATTCAGAGGTTTAGTGGGCGGTCCGTGGTGGGAGGTTTCCGGTGAACAAAACCACGAGATGCAGAAAAAGCTGCGCTCCGTCGCGGCGCGCAGCGCGGCGCTTCTGCGCGCGTCTTCTGTGGCGGCATGTTCGGCGGCGGATGCGGAGATTTTTTATCGTGGCCGTGATGGAAGCGATGCGGATGCGGGGATTCCAGGTCGTGATGATGATGATGATGTAATCGGTGATACACCTGCTGCAGCCGCAGCGCGAGCGTCTTACGCCACCACAAAAGAGATTCCCGCCGTGTTGGACAAACTCGGGCTTCCCGGTTTCGCGCACCTGCTCGGGATTTGCGATTTGAACCAGTGGAGCTTGCGCGTGGACGGGCCGATGCGGAACGTGACGCGAGCGTTACTGAGGCTGGACGAAAACGAAGGCCCTGACGCGACGCGACAAACGCTTGACGTGCTTTTACCGATCGCGCTCGAGGCGCAGATAAAACGGGACGAGGAGGACGAAGTCGCCGGAAAGCCGCGGTGGGGAGGCGAAGACGACGAGGATGAAAATTCACGAGACGACGACGACGAAACGCAAATCCGCGTCGATTCCACTAGCGACGCAGAAGACCTGTACGACACCGGAAGGAGGCTATTCCCCATGTTCACCGGCAGCGGTTTGTTTTCACTGGTGTGCCTCACCAACCACAGCTGCGTGCCAAACGCGGTGACGCGGTATTCGTCGTGGCGCGGGCGAACCATGGTGCGAATAGAAGCGCTTCGGGATTTGCTCGAAGGGGAAGAACTCTTAGTCTCGTACGTCGACGAAACCGAAACGCTGTCCGAACGAACAAAAGCGCTGCAGTCGTACGGGTTTGTTTGTCAGTGCGCGATGTGCGAAAAGGAAAGGAGTGAGGGCATAGGGAGCTCTTTGACCGAGGAAGTGGACTGAGATGAGCTGGAAAGGAATAATAGTGATGACGTGACTTGTTGTTTTGACATTCGTTCCTTTTCGTCCGAGTCGTGAGAGCCTCACTACAAGTACTGTTCAGGGCAGCCGTTCGCTATCGCCCAGTTTACCAACTCGAGATGACCTTCCTCTCGCCATTAGGAGCGTTTTTTCATCCCACGGGCAGCCGTTCACGCGCGCCCACTGCAGCACTTGGAGGTGCCCGCCCCACGCCGCGTACTTACACGTATCCTCGTCCCACAGGCAGCCGTTCGCGCGCAACCACCGCAGCACCTCGAGATACCCGCCCAAAGCCGCCCCCGAGCATGTATTTGCGTTCCACGGGCAGCCGTTCGCGCGCAAGACCCTCAACTCTTCGAGCTGGCCGCTCCTCGCCGCTGCCGCACAAAGGTATTCTTGACGCGAAAGGCGACCTTGCCGTTGCAGGCGTTGCAATGCGCTTAAACACCCGAGCTTTAGGGCGTCAACCTCAGCAAGCTCTTCAAACTGCAGCCCCGTCGCCGCCACCGCGTCGCGCATCGCGCGGCTCACCGCTGGGAGCCGTGCGAGGTCGGCGGGATCGTCGAAATATTCAGATCTGAGAACGTGAGTGGCGACGAGGTGGTTGGGGAGGCGGGGGATGGCCTCGCCCGCGTTAGCATCGCGGCGGCGCTCACGCTTTTGCTTTCGCGCGCGAGCTTTCTTACCGGGCATGCGTTGAAAGACAAACGTGGATGGTTTTGTGTGCGCGTGGTTGTGCGTCGAGGCTTCCGAGAGAGCGTTATTGAAACTGGTGAAAGGACTTCGGTTGGCAAAAAAAACAAACAAAACAATTAACTACTGAAGGCAGCCGTTCGCTATCGCCCAGTTTACAAACTCGAGATGCCCGCTCCTTGCATTGCATTTATGGAAGATCGCTTGGGTCTATGAGCGTTTGATTATCCCACGGGCAGCCGTTCGAGCGCAACCACTTCAGTACCTCGAACTGCCCCGCCTCCGCCGCGTACGTGCACGTCTCCTTGCTCCACGGGCAGCCGTTCGCGCGCGCCCACTGCAGCACATCGAGGTGTCCGCCCGACGCCGCCATTGTGCACGTCCTCTCGTCCCACGGGCATCCGTTCGCGCGCAACCACTGCAACACCCCGAGGCGTCCGTGATGCGCCGTTTCTTCGCATGTCTCCTCGCTCCAGTCGCAGCCGTTCGCGCGCGCCCACTGCAGCACCTCAAGGTGACCGTTCTTCGCCGCCCTCGTGCACGTGATTTCGTTCCACGGGCAGCCGTTCTTGCGCAACCACTGCAGCACCTCGAGGTGCCCATCCCCCGCCGCACACGCGCACGTGCTCCACTCGCTCCACGGGCAGCCTTTTGCGCGCAACCCCTGCAGCACCTCGGGGTGCCCGCCACTCGCCGCCCCCGAGCACGTCTCTGCGTCCCACGGGCAGCCGTTCGCGCGCGCCCACTGCAGCACATCGACGTGCCCACCCCTCGCCGCGTGCGTGCACGTCTGAGCGCTCCAAGGGCAGCCGTTCGCGCGCGCCCACTGCAACACCTCGAAGTGCCCGCCCCCTGCCGCCAAAAAGCACGTCATATCGTCCCACGGGCAGCCTTTTGCGCGAAACTCCTTCAACTTCTCGAGATTTCCAACCCTCGCCGCTGTATCACAAGGGAGTTGTTGACGCTCCAGCCGACCTCTCCGTTGATGGCGCTCCACCGCGCTTAAACATCCGAGCTGAGCGGCGTCAAACGCATCAATCTCCTCAAATCGAAGCCCCGTCAATGCCACCGCGCCGCGCATCCCACGGCTCACCGCTGGGAGCCGTGCGAGGTCTGCGGGATCGTCGAAATACTCAGTTCTGAGTATGTGAGTGGCGACGAGGTGGTTGGGAAGGCCGCGGAAGGCCTCTTGCGGGTCGATCTGGTGCACGATCGCTCGGGTCTTCGTGTATGTGCAACGCGCTTTGTGGTCGGCCCAGTCCTCACGTTGGCACTCCTTAGAGCAGTAGTACACCAGCCTGCACGCGCACTTCATATTCGTAGATCTCGCCCGCCCGCACTTCGCGTAGTCAGTTCCCTCCAAGAGCATCTTGTTCAACGCGTCCAACATGTCGTCAAGGGTCACGGGGGTAGTGGCGGTGGCGTTGTCACCGTTCGCGTCAGTCATGGCGGTATGCGCTGCGTGGGAGGAAATGTGAACCGGGTGTCGTGTGCGCGTGGTTGTGCGTCGAGGCTTCCCAGAAAGCGTCTGTTCGTCTTTCTCTCCAAACGAAAAGTCGCGTAAAAATCAAATTGGATCAAATGGATTCTCTCGCTACGTAAATACAACCGCCGTACGCTAGTTCGCCAGCTTCTTCCTGACCAACCCCTTGAAGAAATCGAAAGAGTTCCCATCCGGGTGGAGTTCGAAGCGCTGGCCGGACGAATCGTTGGCGAGCAGGTACCCGGATTTGGTCAAACCCTTGACCGTGACTTGCACGTTACCACCGGGTTCCTCTAACACGACGCTTTGCTCGGTGTGCAACCACTGCCGCAAATACGAAGGTTCCAGCGACGCGAAGGAATCCGAGGCGTTCAAAAGCCCGGCAAGCGCCTCAAAGCGGTTCATGAAACTCGCGGTGAGGTGTTCGCGATAGGTGGGTTCGGGGGTTATGTATGTGTTTTCCGTGCTTTCAGAACCGCTTCCATTCGCTTCCCTCAAAAGTTCCTCCCACCGCTTGGCGATGATTTCGTTCACGCACGTCGTGGGCGTTTCGTTGTCCAAGTTAATCCCCACCCCAATCACGACGTCGAACTGGCCGTCCACAAACGTTGACGTACAAAGCACGCCGCCGATTTTCGCTCCGCCGCTGTACAGATCGTTGGGCCACTTTATCCGAACATCAACCGCGCCGCCGGTTCCCCGGCGAAACTTGTCGCCGAGGTTGCCTTTATTTTTTTCAAGGCTTGATAAATCTTGTTGGGAGTACTCCGCCGCCGCCGCCGCTATCGCGGCGTCGGCGCCCTCCTGGATCGCATCCACGGCTGCCATCGTGGCGACGTACTGCAGGAAAGGCAGCGTCGCGCCCACCGTGTGCGTCGTGCTAAAGGAAAACAGCAAGCACCCGGGGGGCGAGGTCCAAACGTTGCCGCCGCGGCCGCGGCCGCCGATTTGGCAATCGGCGAGCACCAAAGCGCCTGGTGGAAACCGCGAACCTCGCTCCAGAGTTTCCAGAGTTTCATTTTCTGCAGACGACGACCCTTTCGGGTTCAAGTTGGAAAGGTTCTCCTGTAGCATGCTCTGCGTCGACTGCAATTCCCGGGCGGTATACAGGACGTGCGCTTCGGTTGACGTGGTGAGGGCGTCGAAAAACGCCGAAGCGCGAAACGCGCTGGCGTTTTTGTTTTTGCCATCATTGCCATCATCACTCCTCACCTGCGAAGCATCTTCGACTTCGCCTCGAACGAGTTTGATCTCCGGGGTCGCCGCGAGCGAGGCTTCCCAGGCGCGCGAGCCGTCACGCAGCCGGCCACCTGTTTCGTGTTTCGTCCAAACTTGTACCAGCCGCGTTGCTTGGGTTTCGGAACACGCTTCGTCCGTGGACATCGCCGCCATCGGCTCGCGAAAATCTCGTCTTCGCGCGCCTCGGGTCTTACCACCCCGCCGGGACGAACCACGCGCGTCTCGCCCAGCCGGAAACGCACCTGCCGAGGGAAGTGTTGAAGTCGATGTCTCGGCCGCGAAGCGCGCGACGTTGGGACACCCACACCACGCGACGCGCATCGGGGTCTGGCGCGCCCGAGCCTTTCGTCTCCCCGGGTGGATTCCATGTTTTTCTGCAAACTCTTGCTGTCCTTTCGATAATCGTGACGTCCGAGAAGACGGAAAGAAACGACTCACAACTACGGGCACACCAAGACTGCAACATGAGCTTCGAGGCCGTTCGCGGCATCTTTGCTCGCGTTCGCGAACTAATGCTCTTCACTGGTGTACCCCACACCCGTGTGTCCGATACGCAAGAGGCCATCCCGGGCCTTCCCGACCACCTCGTCGTCGCACGTTCTCAGATCTGAGTCTGCGAGATCCTATCCACCTCGCACGGCTTCGAGCGGTGAGTCATGCGATGCATGACGCAGTGGCGGCGACGGGGCGGGAGATTGAAAAGCTAGACGCGGAGAAAGCTGCGCGTCGCGGATGCGTAAGCACGCTGATGCACCAGGCACGAACAGGTCGTCTGTCGCGTAAAGAAAAACAAAAACTATCCCTTACCTCAGCGAGGTTCGGACAGCTGGAGGCGCTGAAGTGGTGGCGCCAGAACGGCTGTAAGTTGAAGACGGACACATGCATGTCGGCGGCGAGTGGCGGGCACCTCGAGGTGCTGCAGTGGTTGCGCGTGAACGGCTGCCCGTGGGACGAGTGGACGTGCGGGATGGCGGCGTGCGGCGGGCACCTCGAGGTGCTGCGGTGGGCGCGCGAGAACGGCTGCCCGTGGGACGAGAAGACGTGTAGGTACGCGGCGATGGGCGAACATATCGAGGTGCTTCAGTGGGCGATCGCGAACGGACGCCCTAATAATGATGATATTGATTTCGGTTGGGATGTTATTTCTACAGCTACAGATGATGAATTTTGATATGACTAGGTATACTATGGAAGCGGTATGGTACGCTCCAAGGCCAAAGACAAATAGAAGAGCCACGTTTTCGTTCCATTTCATCAAAATAAATAACGACGTTCGTCGTACTTTCATTCTATTGACTACCATTTACTCACTCCCCCTGTGTCTTCAAACATCCGGCTGCGGGAACCGCACCGGGTAGTACTTTGATGGTTCTTTCCACACGGATTCGTTGCGTTGCTGCGAGAACCAGTATTTCTTTTCGCGCTCATCTTTTTTCGCAACCGCTTCTTCCCACTCTTCGCACGCCAAACCCGAAGTGGCTTCCCGAAGAACGCGCACCTCTTTGTGTTTTGAGTCCAAAACAGTCCCGTGCAGCTCGAACACACACGTGTGGCCCTGGCTCGGGTCGGACAGGAACACGCGCTGCAGCGCGACGGATACGTCGCCCGGTTGTTTTTCGCCCTCCTCCTCCGAAAATGACACGTACACCTTCGTGACAAACTCCAGAGGCGCTGGGAACTTGAACGACGCGAACGCGGCGTCTTTTGGAACAACCGCAACGGCCTCGCCGCCCTTACCGAGCACGCGCACTTTAAGAGGCACGTCCACCGGGTCTCGCGAGATTGTGATTTCGAATTCGCTGTCAAGTTTTACCGGCGACGGCGACGGTTCGGTTGCTTTTCCCGAACCTTTCGAGCTCGACGCCGACGCTAAGTTCAACAAACTGGTGCCCGATTTTTTTTCGCGCCGGATTCTGGACGGCCGAAGCGACATGGATGCCATCGATTTCTTCGCCTCACTCGTTTTCTCAGCCGCTTTTTTAGACTGGGCTTCCGCTTCGGCAGTAACCTGCTCGGCTTCCGCTTCAGCCGTGACCTGCTCGGCTTCCGCTTCAGCCGTGACCTGCTCGGCTTCCCCTTCAGCGATAACCTGTAACTCGGCTTCCGCTTCAGCGATGACCTGCGCCTCCAGTTCCGCGAACTCGCGCGTTTCGCGCGCCTCCGGGGATTCGGTCTTTTCGTCGGTGAAAATCAGCCGCGCCGCGGGGGTCACCGGATTGGGGACGGGGACGGGGACGGGGACGGTGTCTCGCCGCGGGGACGGCGCTTTTTCATCCTCCTCGGGATCATTTTTCGTGGACGCCAACTTCGCCTCGATCGCTTGCACTTCGTGTTCCACGGAAACCGGTTTCAAGGAAGGAGAAGAAGCAAAATTTTCAGCTTTCTCATCTTTTGCAAATCCCGTTTCGGGCAAAACAACCTTCTCGGCGACGGTCCCGTCTTCGCTGGAAAGCAAGTCGTCTTCCGTGTCGTCTTCGTACCCTGAATCGTCTCCGTACGTGAACACTTGCGATATCAGGCCGGGCGGTTTGGTTTCGTCGAACCACTTGTTTAATTTGAAAACAAACTTCATGCCCGTGTCGTATGCGCAATTAGTCACCGCGAGCGAAGCGCAGTGCCACGCCGCGTCCGGCGCCGCGCCGTCGTGCGCCAACCTGATTTTTTGTATGGACCCCACGTCAACCGCTTCCACGTGAAACACGTCGTTTTTCCCCTTCCTGAAGTTGTCCCGGGCGTTTTCCAAGGGTAAAACGTCGGTGACGGATCCATCGGCGCCGAAGAGCGTCAAAAACACGTTCGCGTCGGTACCGGCGCCTTTTTTGTCGCCGGTTTGCGTTTCGACGACGTATTTTGCAAACTTCTTTTTTTTTAGCGAGGTCGCGTCGAAAGTCACGAAAGGCGCGGCCTCGTCCAGCCAGCTGTCATGGTGCCAAACCGTCGGTTCCCTTCCGGTGTCTACACTTAAGTTCGTAACACCCACCGACAGTAACCGCCAGGCACAAAGGTCACCAGCCGCGGTGTCGATTTTCACGACACAGCCCGTGACTTCGCCCACGTTTGCAAGCTCGAGGAAAAAGACATCCTCTTTTCCGCGCGCAAAGTTGTTTGGCGAGTTTTCCAAAACCGCGAAGTCGGTCGCGGTGGCCTCGCCGTTCAACTCGCCGACTATTTTGACAGTAACAGTAGAATCCGTTCCCGCGAACCGGGTGTCCGAAGTGCGCACTTGGACCTCGTACTTGGCCAACATTTTAACAGACCCGCCGTCCTCTTTGCGTATGGAAACCGGACCCGCGCCGCTTTTGATCCACTCGTTGTGATGGAAAAAGGTTGGCGAGGTTTGGGGAAGTTTTGCGTTTTCGTTTTTGGAGCTCTCTCTTTTTCGCGACGAACCGTCCAGGTTGGAAACTTCCACGGATGACAGGTGCCAGTCGCTCGGTGTGCCGACGCCGTGGTGACCGATCTCAATGGAGGCCAGCTCACCGATGTCGATGTCTTCCAGTAAAAAAACATTGGAAGCGCCTCGTTCGAAGTTGTTGGAGTCGTTGTCAAGTTTTTTCATGGACGTTTTTTTCCGTTTCCCATCAACTTCCGCCCCGATCAACCGCACCGAAACAACCGCCTCCGTCCCGGCGTAGCGCAAATCAGACGTACGCGTAGTTACGCGGTACGTCACCAGCGTAATCTCCGCCTCGCCCTCCGGGGTTAGCACTACCTCCGAGCTGAAGTGCGGTTCCCGGTCCTTTCCGATCCAGCACCGCGGCGCGAACGTCGTCGTGGCGTTTGTGCTGACGTTGTGGATTTTCACGGACTGTACAAACCACGAAGGGTCGCCCCCGTTGACGCGCGACTCGTCGTGGCGTAACACGACGTGCGTGATGTCCCCCACGTTCTTCGCTTGCGCCAAGGTGAAACTATCAGTGCCTCCTCGTTGGAAGTGCCTCCTCGTTTCGTCGTCCCCGTGGGTATTCAGTGGCAAGAAACCGGTATCGCGGTCGGCGCCGAAAACGGAAAGCGACACGCGCGCGCCCGTCCCGGCGCCGTCGCGGTCGCCCGTGACGGTTTCGATTCGGTAAATTGTGGAGGCCGATTTCGGGTCACCTCCTTGGGATAGGTAAAACAAAGCGTCAGTCGTGTATATCGCGATGTATGGACAACAGTCACCAGCGTTAGAGGTAAAACAGGGAGGCGGGGTTTGGGAAAGGGAATACGTACCCTCTATTGAGATGACCATGTTTGTTTTGTGCGGCGCCTGGTTCTTGTCCAACCAGCCTTGAACCGGGAAGGCGTGTTTTTCAGTCGGCGCCGCGATGTCCCAAACCGCAACAGAGTCGCACCGCCAGCCGCTTCCCACTCCAACTCCGTCGTGCCCCAATTCGATCGCGACGAACGAGTCAAACTCCTGAGAAACAGGGCCTATCTCGAACGTGTCCAAAGCGCCTCTCTGGAAGCTGTTAGAGTCGCCTAACTTGAACTGATTTGATTTGACTTCAACTCCGTTGCGCACGCCAATCAGGGTAACAAACACGTTCGCATCCGTGCCCGCGAATAAAACGTCGCTCGTGTTGACTGCAACTTTGTAAAATTTGTGTGTCGAAATCAACGAACCGGACGGCGTCAAGGTAACGGAAGTAACGCCTTCGTCGGATGTAGCGTCCAACCACCGGCCACCTGGTTTACCTGGTGCACCCGCGTCGAAGATAGTTACTCCGTGTACGCCCGCGTCGAAGGTAGTCGACGTTAAATTCGAATCGAGACTCACCAACACGCGGTCCAGACACCACCCGGGCGACGCGCCACGGCTGTCGTGTCCGATTTTCACCGCAAGCAACGTTCCCACGTCCGCCGCTTTCACGAAGAAAACATCCGACGCGCCGCGCTCGAAATTTTGCCGCGACGTACTCAGCGACAAACGCCCCGAGTTCCCGTTTTCGCCAACAAGCTCGAGCCTGAGATTGTAAAAATAAATGTCAGTCTTGTATGGGCAATCAGGGAGGCGGAATGTGGTGGGTGGAAAAGACTTACCACACGTTCGCGTCCGTCCCGGCAGCTTTCGTATCAGCGGTGTGCACCTCTATTTTGTACCTTGTTTGCGCCGCGACGGTCCGGCGGGCGTGTTTCCCTTTCGGGAAAATTTCGCAACTCGTACCCGTCTCGTTCCTGGCCTCCAGCCAAAGCCCGCTCGCGGGCAAGTCAAAGGAAACGGTTTCGTTCGTACTCACCGAAAGCACGTCCACATGTTCCACGCACCACCCTGGGCCGAACCCGGAGTTGTCGTGTCCGATGCGCGCTTTCGTGATCCCCGCGCCCATACCAGCGACGTCGAGCTCGAACTTGTCAACCCTTCCTCGGCAAAAGTTATCCGCCGCGTTGTCCAAGTTCCTCGCGCCGCTCGCCTTTCCGAATTCGCCGAAAAGTTCGATCCAAACGTTGGCGTCCGTGCCAGCGCCTTTGGTGTCGGTAGTCGTCACCGTGACGAAGAATTTCTGGTCCACCAACGCATGCGCGGCGTTGTGTTTTCGTAGCTCGTGCTCGGAAGGACACAGCGTGCAGTGCGTCTCTCCCCCCCGTTGCTTGTCCAGCCACACCCCGCGCGGGAACAAAGTCGTTTCCCACCCTTTCGTGATGTTACTCAAGTTGACGCTTTGCAGGAGCCACCCTGGTGAGTCCCCAGAGTCGTTGTGTCCTATTTTCAAGTGCGTCAGGGTACCGATATCACTCGCGGTGACTTTGAACACGTCAACGCCGCCCCGCGAAAAGTTATCAGGCGCGTTGTCCAGCACGGTTTCGCGAATGACCAAAGTGCGCCCATCCGCCGCCTCGCCAAACGCGCTGAACACCACGGCGGCGTCCGTGGAAGCGCCCTTCGCGTCGCCCGTGGTGACGGTGACCAGGTAGTCACAAAGAGTTTCTTTTTCCTGCTTCGCGGTACCGGCGTCATCCTCCAAAAGCGCAGACGCGAGTGCGTCCCTCTCCTCCGTGGTGAGCCCGTCCCCGCCTCGAGGCAACAAAACTTTGGGAAGCGGTTGTTTCGTGACGTACGGCCGCGGTTCTTTGGTTCGCTTCGTGTGGCCCTTGGTTTCAATCGCGTCTTCGTCCACCCGCCACTGCATCACGCTCCGGTCAAACCCGCCGGTGGTGATGACGTGCGCGCCCTCGTTCGCGAATTTGACGTTGGTCACGTTTTGCGAATGCCCGGTGTACCCTTCCGAGGTCCCCGTTGGCTTTCGCGCCAATCCGGGAACGTCTCTCCACCGCATCGCCCTGAATGGCGCGTGCTTCACCACGCACGGGTAGTTGAAAAGTTTCACCTTTCCGGAGTCGTCTACCGTTGCTAAAAGTTCGCCTTTGTGTCTTCTGCCTAGCGCGTCTCGTCCCGGAACGGGCCCGCGGTCCAGGGCGTTGATTCCGGTAGCATCCGCGGCTTTCGCGCCGCCGTTCGTGTCCGGCCAAATACCCATAACCGAAAAACCAAGCGTACACGTCTGCGTGTCCCAGCGCTCGTCCCGAAGCGATTCCCGTACCTGCTTCCCGCTGTTGCAGTCGTGATAAAGCAACTCGTGCGCCCCGTCCGTGGACTGCAGCACGTGTCGGTCTGGATTTTTCTTGTCAAACGAACTCCAGTCGATGTGCGTGATGTACGAGCTGTGGCCGTTTAAGCGGTGCAAACGGTGGTACATCACCCCGACGCTTCGCCCGGGAACCGCGGACCCGGTCACGTCGTACACGTCAATGAACGTGTCCCGCGACCCGACCGCTAGCAAGGATCCATCCGGTGAGTACTGTACCGTCTCGATTGCTTCGTTGCAGTGGTGAAACTCGCACCGGCTGTCGTCCTGCGGCCGTTGCACCACCTGCTTAAACTGCCCGGTGACGATGTTCTTGTAACTAAGAATCAGCAAGCACCCGTCTTTACAACCCACCGCGACGTGTTTCCCGTCGGGCGAAAACGCGCACGAAACCGCGGGGTGGTGTAGCGTCACTTTGGCTTTCAGCATCTTCAGCTTTGCGTTCCAAAGCTGCAGCTTGCCTGACTCACTCCCGGTGGCGAACACGTGCGTCTCGATTGGGTGCACCGCCAGCGCCTTGACATCACCCGAATGCCCATACGCCATCGGGTGCGCGCCGTTGACGTCGTCGATTTCCCAAATGTCGCTGTGGTTGTGGAAAAAAGTGTCAGTCTTGAGTCTTGTTTGGGCGATTTAACACAGGTGCACTTATTGTAGTGGTAAGACTTGCTGACTGCACTCCATAAAGGCATCTAACAGTGTTGGGATTTGGTGAAACACAACACGCACCACCTCAGCGTACCGAGCATCACGTCGCTGCTGTGCTTGTGGCAATCCATGGACCGGATACAAGGTGGTGTTTTGTTGTCATCGCCGACAAGAACGCGCGTGGTGTGTGGGGTCGCTGTGAAGGACTTGCTTCGTGTGGCGCCGGTAAGCGCCGCGGTGGCCCACCACAACACCTTGCCGTCGCCGCCGGCGGTTACGAGGGTTTCGCCGTCGTCCCGGACGGTCATCGCGCGCACGCCTGACAGGGACACCCCCCCGCCAACCAGCGCGGACACGAGCGGCCCCTTGTCGTGCGCCTCGATCTCGCGCGCGCACTGCAGGCCTTTCTTACCGGTGTGCCACAGCAGAATCGACCCGCACCGAGTGCCGGTGACCAAAACGGCGCCGCCGTAAAGCTTGGCGTCCTCCCCTCTCGGCGGTAACCAAGCCACGCTCATAACGTCGCACGGCCGGACCACCGGCGTGAACAAACCAACCTCGGAAAGCCCGGGCTTGCCGTCCTTGCCGTAAAAGCCGATTTTGTCGTTCTCGTCCGCGTGATGCAGCCGCCACAACCGGACGTGCTTCGCCCCGTACGTCACGAATTCGCTCCACTCGTTTTTAAGCTCGTCGTACTTGTCGTACTTCCCATACGGGTTCCAGGAGACGCCCGCGACGTGCGGGAACGAGTCGCTTTTCCCGCCCTTCCCAACCGTGATCAGACCGGGGAAGGGATTTACTTGCAACGCAGCCGTCACGAGCTCCGTGGGCGCGCCTTTCCGCGTGTTCGCCAGCGTAGCCAACGTCTGATCAGCCGCTTTCCAGTCGAACACGTGCACGGTGTTGTTCGTGTCGTTCGTGATCGCCACCAAGCGGTCGCCGTCGTTTGAAAACGCCAGCGCGACGACGGCGGGTACGTTTTCAAAAGGAAGCTGCGCGACTTTCCCGCGGATCTGGCCAGTCTTTTTGTTCACCGTGGTGTCCCAGACGCACACGATGGGGCACCCTTTTTGGTTCCCAACCTGCCCGGTCGCGACGAGCCTTTTTGCCGGGTGCATCGCCATGCACTTGATGTCGTCGTCGTGTCCGTGAAAGAAGTACTGCTTGTGCGCATGTCGGTCGAACACGATCCCCACACCGGCGGTGTAAAACACGGCGTGGTCGTCTTCGTTGTAAAACAGGTTGTTCGCGGTGTTTTGCAAACCGCCGTAGCCGTACACCCACTCCAAGGTCAGGCCTTCTTTCGGCGGTTTCGCCGATCGCGCCGCCAGATTCGGGTCCCACGCCGAAGGCGCGTACACGCCTCGGCGGCAGGGAAAATATTTAACCCGCCCGTTGAATTTGTATTCTTTCGTTTGGCCGGCCAAATATGCGCCGCTTCTTTTTTCCTCCATCGCGAGTACTCGGTTCCTGGACTCCAGCACCGCGGTGATGAAAAGGTCCACTGGCATCCGCCCGGTTCGGTCTTCGCCGTACTTCGCGAAAAACGCGTTTGTCACTTTCGGCGTCAGCCGCGTACCGAGGCGGTCCCAGACCTCCGCGAACTCGGAACGAGAACACAAACCCACAACGCCTTGTTGTTCCACGCTTATTTGCGCGAAAGCCTGTCTCAACAGGTCACGCTCGGACTGGTTGAAACTGGCGTACGCCGCGAGTTTCTTTTTAAGCTCGGTCTCCTTGGCGTGAAGCTCGCGCGCGATTGCTTTGCGCTCAGCGGATGAAATTTTGTTCGTCTCCACCCGCGCGCGCTTGCCGTCTGTTGGGTCCACTTTTTGCCGACGCACGTCACCCCACTTCGAAACGCTCCACAGCGCGGGGAGGTCTTGTTCGTGCTCAGGGTTATGTGTCGACGGTAACGTGTCTCTTTTCGTAACCACCGGGCGCACCGTCCAGTTCTTCGAACTCAAAGGAGGGCCGGACCGATGAGATGCGGTGTGGGAGGTGCCGCTCGCGCTCGCGCCGGTCACCCCGGACGCCGCGGGGGGGGGGAGGTTCGAAGATGCCCGGCCCTTCGTGGACATCCCCATCGTGCCACCGGCGTGCTCGTTGGGAGCCATGATGGAGGCTTCGTGTGCGTCAGAGGGGAGGGCGCACCTCACGCGACGCGGGTGTCAGGATTCGGTCTCGAAAGTTCCGTTGGGGCGTTGGCTGGGAACCAAATCGGCCGAGATTCGCGCGTCTCGCGAGACCTTCACCCGGAACGGCCAACCCCTCGGGACGACGATTCTCACCAAAGCACGCTCGCGCCAGGCGTTCACCGGACGTCGCGTGTCGCCGTGCCGCGCCTTGTGGCGGCCGAGGCCTCGTACGAGCCAAGGAAACGCGGCACCCATATTTTGTGTTTTGTCTTGGAAAAAACGGTCGACGACGAACTGAAATGATGAATGACTGAGAGAGAGAGACTTTCGTGGATTGAAACACGCGGCCTATCACATCTACATCACCGCCTATTCTTCTTCCCCCCCTTTTCCCGCGTCCCCCTGGTTGTTTCCTTGAGGTCGTCTTGCGACAGGAAAACTGAGCCGCCGCCGCCTTGCTTACCCAGGGTCTGGCTCGCGGACCCGCCCCGGCCGAAGTACGTCGCCGCCGCGCCTTTCGCGTCGCCTTTCGGGAGTTTCATTTTAAACCGCCCCACGCCTTCGTCGGCGTCGATATCGGCGGTGCCGTACTGCAATTTTGTACGAGAAAAGTGTCAGTCCTTCGTAATGTTCGTAACATGTATGAGCAAACAGTCGTAGATTTCGGGCCGAACAGTGTGCCTGGATTTGGGAAAGGCCCAATACGTACCTGCGCCTCGCCTTCCGCGTCGATGCCCAGGGCGCGGAACATGTTGAACTGCTCCGGTTCTTCCTCGTCCGAAGACACGTCGGATTCGGACTCCACGTCGTCTAGTTCCGCAAGGTCCGGTCGTCCGGTAGTTTCAGAGGAGGTAAACGCGCCTACCGCCGCCATCCCTTCTCGCGCCAACACGTCGGAACTCGTCTCCACCTCCCTTCCGTCAATACCGACGTGCCTGCGTTGCACCACCACGCCTTCCGGAGGGGGCACCGCGTAAGGCAGCCGCCCTTCCAGTACCAACCCCAAAATAGTCACTCCCGCGACGTGCGTATCCGGGTTACCTCCGCGCGTGAAACCCCGCATCTTGCCGTACGCGCGACAAAGCGACATGGGCGACCACGGGATTTGCTCGCCAAGCAAGTCCTCGTCCCCGCGCGTCAGCTGCAAAACCTCCGGGTCGAACTCCTTCTCGGGAGGGATCTTCAGGGAGACCGCTAGGGACGTGGCGAGGGCGTCCGCGAGGAGCTTGTCTCTTCCGGAGCAGGTTCCCACGGAGGAAGAGACACCCAAAACGGAAGAACCGCTTCCGTCTCGGTTGACCACGGCGCGCCACCTGTCCGCGGTCGCGTCGCGCAACTCGGCGAGCCAGCGCGTGGCGGAGTACGGCTCCCTGACCACGGGAAGCGGAACCAACCCCCCCACGATTTGCTCCGCCAAACTCACGTCTATCCGCGGGAACACCAACCCCGGGGAGTCGCACAAACACGTGTGATCATCAAGAATCAGGGTCTGCAACGTCTTGGTGTGTCCGGGTGTCGCCTTGACCGAAACCGCCTTTCTGCCCAAGATGTAATTCACCATCGACGACTTACCCACGTTCGGGTGCCCCACTAAGCCGATCATGACTCGGCCATCCTTCGCCCTCGCGGCTTCCTCGGCTTCCGCTTGAAGCGCAGCAGCAGCGGCGTCGTCCACGTCGTCATCGTCGTCGCCAAAGTCGTCGTAGTGCTGGGTACCGCCGGCGCCGGCGCCCGCGGATTCGTTGTCGTCTTCGCGGACGTTATTTTCCCTCAAAGCCGCCTTCGCCTCCAACTCCTCCGCGGCGTCCTCCGCCGCCGTCGCGGCTTCCTCTTGCTTTTCCCCCGAACTCCCGGTCACGTTTCGCTTGCCAGTCTTGGCGAGCTCGCGGCACACCTGCAACAGCGCGACGTGGCCTACCCGGAACGTCCCGACACGATCGTTTTTTTGCGCGCTTTCTCCGTCGCCTTCGTGTTCTGTCTCGCTGTCGTACTCCGAGGACGAACCCTCCGCCGACTCGTCGTCGTCGCTCGCTAAAAGCAACGCCGACTCCTTTCGTGCGAGTCGTTCCCGTGCGCTGACCGCGTCGAAATTCCCAGACCTAGAAACCTGGTCCGGCACACCGATGGTGTTCTTCGTCAACCGTTGCCCACCCGCGCCGCCGCCGCCGTCCTTGGACGTGAACCCCACCACGGCGTCCACGCCCGGTAGCGCCGCCAGCAAGTGCTCCGCCCACGCCTCCGCCGCCCTTCGCGGAATCGCGTCCACCTTGTTCAGCACCAGCACCAGGGGTTTCTTTAGCCTGCGCGCGACGTGCGCGTACAGCGCGGGTGGGGTATGCAACAGCGGGTGCCTCGCATCCACCACGAGCACCGCGACGTCGGCGCGTTCCAACACCCGCCACAGCTGTCTCCAGACTTCGATGTTTTGCTCAAACGCGGGGGCGAAGCCTTTCCCACTATCGATGAGCCTTTTCTTCACGGAAGCGATCCACCGTACGAACGCTTTGCGTTCACGCGAGTGCAGCCGCCCGCTGTTCAGCTCGTAGTCCCACTTCGGACGCGCGGGCATCAACGTCACCGCCTGCCTGGTCAGGTCGAACGCATCCACGCGCATCTCGGAAAACGCCACGGGCGGTGAAAAAAGCGCGCGCCTCGCGTCGCGTACTCGGCGTTCCACGTCGTACGTCGCCTCCCCCGCTAACACCGTCGTCGCCGCCCTTTTGTACGTCCCCCCCTTGCCTTTGCCTTTCTTCTTGTAGTTACCCACGTTCGTGGATTTCAAGTTCAAACTCTCCACGGTGAACACCGTGGTGGCCATCCCGGAAAGCGCGTCAACGCGGCCATCCCCGGAAGTGTCAATCAGCGAAGCCTCGCGAATGCCGTGCGCGTTGTTCCCGGACTTGCGTTTCTCCATCTGCTGCGCCATGCGCGCCACGTGCGAGCTCTTCTTCTTGGGAGGCATCTCTTCGCAGTCGCGCGTGCCGACCGCCGCACCACCGACGCGCGCGCGAAAGTGGCACAGGCGGCGGCGGCGGCATCCGAGAAAAAACAACGACAAGTGCTTCGATAAAAAACGACGAAACCTTATTTTGTGTTTTTTATTCATGTCTCTCGTCCTCTCGTCTTGGAACCTATTCATTCTTCATTCTGTTTCTCTCCCCTGGCAGCGTCTCTCATGTCTCCTGCTTCTCAGTACAGCTCCAGGACTTTCCCCGCCACCGCGAGCGTTGCGGCAAGAAGCACGGCGAGCTTCGCGGCGTCCGCGGCGCCGCCCGCGGCTTTCGCGGCGAGTCCGCTCGCGGCGTTGATCGCCGCGAGCGTGACCAGCACCCCCGCCACGGCTTCCGCGCCTAAAATCTTTTGTTCCGGAGACAGGCTCGCGTCCAACGCCGCGCTCGTCGCACTCGCCGTCTGCACCAAAGAGGCGTACTCCTCGTTGGGGTCCCCGGGGTTCAGGAAGTACCCCGCGGTGCCGAGCGCGGCGAGCAGAAACACGGGCGGGCCCCACCCCAGGGTGGGAGGCGCATCTCTTGTGGCGAGTTGCCCGGTCGCGTTGTAGGCTTTTACCCCAATTTCCCCCCCCGGGAACCCGCCCGCGCATCCCCCAAAATCTTTTGTTAAGTCAACCTCTTTCGTGCCTTTCCGGCCCCCGTACACCGGGATCCACTCCTTGGGTTTCGCTTCAGGCGTACCGTCCAGCCGCGAGCGGTACTTCCACAAACCCTTTTCGCCCCCCGCGAACCCGCCAACCAACACATCCCGCCCCGTTTCGCTCACGAACCCGTCGGTGTCGTCCTTGATGTACTTCCCAAAACCCACGTACAAATCGTCACCGCCTTTCTCTGGCTTGTACCCGGGCGAGTCGTTCAGGGTTTTGTCGCCGGACAGCGAGGGCACCTTGGGCACCGACAACTTTGGCAAGTCGATCTCGGGAAGGTTCTTCTTGAGCTCGTTTAGCTTGTCGTTCAGGCTCGCGGGCGTTCGCACGGAACCGCGTTTTCCGGGAACGGTCACCCTGAACCCGGGCGCCACGCGGGGGGTGGCGAAGCACACGATGGCCGACATCGTGAATCGATTCCGTGCTCGCAAGGAGGTGGTGTGCGGGTCGGTGTGATGACTCGGATGCCAAGGTTTATCCGGCCAGTTGTCGCTTATAATTTTGGTTTCCAAACTCGAGTTGGTTTCGCGACGTTCCATCCTTGAGTTCCCCTTCGCCTTCGCGCCACACCACGACGCGCGTCTTCCGTCTTCCCGGCTTCGGTGGTCGACTTGACGACGCGCCGGTCCTGGTGAGGGCGCTTCTTCGTGGCACCACCGGCCAGGGATGGCGGCGGATGAGGACCCGTACGCGACTTTGGGGTTGGAGTTCCGGGTCGGTTTGACAGATGCGGAGATCAAAAAGGCGTACCGCAAAAAGGCGCTGGTGGTGCATCCTGATAAACGCAAAGAACGCGAACGCGAAGTCGCGCAACGTGAGTTTGACGTGCTTCAAAAGGCGTACGACGTTCTGTTAGACCCGCTTGCGCGGAAGGCGCTTGAGGATCTCGCGAACGCACGCGCGGCGAGTCGCGCGCGTAACGAGTCGCAAGATTTGAAGCGACGAAAGTTACGCGAGGATTTGGAGCGCCGGGAACGCAGTTTTGAGAATGGCAAGACCGAGGAACGCGACGCCAAGGCACGGTTGCAGCAGGAGCTGTTAAGGCTGCGACGGGATTTCGCAACCAGGAAACGGGGGTACGACGTGGAGGCTGGTACGGGAAACACGACCGCGACCGGCGACGCACACGGAAACGGAAACTCGCGACGGACACCACACAATCATCATTGGGAAACCAAAGAAACGGTACACGGTAAAGAGTCGACAAACGATACGCAAAGCGTGGAAGAAACCCAAATGCATTTGTACCGCACCGTGAAGGTCACGTGGCGAGGCGAGATAAGTGCGTACCCGGTCAGGAAGCTGCGTGAGGTGTTTCGGAAACACGGAGACGTGGAGGACGTGGTGGTGCGGGATTCGGGGAAAAAGAAAAAATCAGCCCTCGTGGTTTTCCGCAACGTGAATGGCGCGACCGCGGCGGCGCGCGCGGTGAACGGCGATGCGGGGAACCCGCTCGTAACGGTACGAGCGGCGACGCCGCCGAGTGGGTGGAGTGAGTCGGCGGATGCGCGGACGTCCACCGCGGATTTTAGTCAGGGAAATACCGATACTCGCGCGGAAAAAGAGGATGGCGTTCGACGCGACCGAAGTGTTCCCACGACTTCCGCGACTGCGACAGAAACAGTTCCAATCGCGGCCGGTTCTCAAGGCAACACCGCGAACCGGGATTACGAAAGCGTGGTGTTGGATCGCATGCGCAGAGCTCAGGAAAAAGCGAGAATCATAGCACAAATGGAGGCGGAAGATTTAGAGGAGGAGAAGTAAGAGGGGAACGGCGAGCGAAAACGTGAAATGCCACTCTCTGATAGCACAAGAAATCTGTATCTCTACTTCTTAGCCTTAGTATGTCTACTTCTCATCCCAGGCGTATCTATGCTTCGTATCCCTACGTACCTCTACTTCGTATCCCAGGCGTATCTCCACTTCTCATCCCAGGCGTATCTCTGCGTATCATCCGGACGGCGCTTCGATCGTCACTTCCGGTCTTTGCTCGCGTACGTTTTCGTCCACTCCTTGGCCATGGCGATGGCGGCGTTTTCGTCCGTGAGCCAGTGTTTCGCGATTTTCTCGGAAAGCGGATCGGACGGGTTCGGCGACGAAAGCAGGGCTTGGATGGAAATCAGCACCGTCCGTATCTGCAGCGCGGGGGACCATTTATCTTTCAAAATGTCCAAGCAGATGCGGCCGAGCGAGTCGATGTTGGGGTGGTATATCTTGGTGAGAAAGCGCACTTTCGGGGCGGCCATGGGGTACTCCTCTGGGAGAAACAACTCCAGTTCGAACATCCCGCCGTCGTAAGGCGTGTCCTGCGGGCCCAAAATGTTCACCGCGAAGTAACGCAAGTTGCTTTCCTGCGGCTGCGCGCTTATCCCGGGGCTAGGCTCCAGGAGAAGGCGCTGGGTCTCCTGTTTTTTTTATGTTTTTTTAAGTCAGAGAAAGGAACAAGGGTATTAAGGAGAGGTTAATGCGGTGTAATACAGGAGAGGTTACTGCATCCTTCAGTGAGGTGGACGAGTTACTGCATCCTCCGTCGTCTCGTTGCGCTCTTCGTCTACCACTCGCGCTCCGAACGCGAAGAACGCGCTGTTTCCGCGAAAACAAAAAACCGCGACTTATTTTTCGTCGGGTCTTGGTTTGTCGTTGTCTCCAAATCTCGGGCAACACGAGCTCTGGAGACGGTGATGATGTCGTGGATCGCCCGCGTTTGCGTGTGGGGAACACGAATTTGCCGCCGTAACTTACCTTGATGATTCTTCTTGGAAGCGCGCTCGCGGCGGACGCCATGGTGAGCCGGTGGAGTCCCTCGGTGGTCTCCAATCAAGTTGTTTTAGCGCGCCAGGAAGACGCGGTTTGACAAGCAAACGCGATCTCGGAGGCCAGCGATCTGACGCGGGGAGTGGCACGCGAGACGGTACGGCGCACGAGTCGCGGTATCGCCGACGTTGGCGAGCGCGAGGACGGCGCGGAGCGAAGGACGCGCGCGGTACGCGACGACAACGCGGCGCGATATGCGAAGCACTTCAAGGGACGCGTCGTGGCGGACACCGTACCTTTTCGGGGACCGCTGATCCTGGCCGGCACGACCGATTTTGGAACTCACTGGTTTCATCGGAAACTCGGGCGTTTCAAGACGTGAAACCCGAGGCCGACGCCACTGCGGCGCTGCGCCCGCGTCGCCCGCATCCTCGGACCATGGCGGTGTCGACGCGCCGGTCATCTTCGGCGCGCGCCACGCGCGATTCAGCCGCCGCGACCGGTGGTTTCGTGTTCTGCGTGCTTCTCGCGCTGCAGTACGCGCTTCAGCCTTTTCTGAATGGAAGGTGCCTTTCCCCCGAGGTGAACAAACTTTCGCTGGTGCTTGGGGTGGAGGTTGCGAAGATTGCAATCGCGGTCGGGTTGATGTGCGTGGAGGGGCGCGGTTCGTGGGAACGCACGTTCACGGGGTGGACCCCATATGCCGCTTCGTTGAGCGTGCTGCCAAGCGTGGTGTACGCGGTGCAGAACTACCTACTAGTGGTCGGCGCGTCCTTGTTGGACGGCGTCACCTTCAACTGCTTAAATCAGTCGAAACTGATATCCACGGCGGCGTGTGTCTACGTGGTGTTCGGTGTGCGGCAAAGCCGGATACAGATGCTCGCACTGGCAGGGCTGTTACTAGCCACCGTGCTGCTGCAAGAGGGAGGGAAGGAGGGAAAAGGCGGCGGTGAAACAGGGACGGACGCGTCCACCGATCGATCCATCAATAATCAATCCGCGAATCAATCGTTCGGTGTCGCCGCCGTGTTGGCCGCGAGCGCGCTTTCCGGCGTCGCAAGCGCGGCAACGCAGTTTTCGTTACAGAAACTCGGCCGGACAAGCACCGCACTCACCGTGGAGATGGCGTGCGCGGCGATTCCGTGCATTTTGCTAGCACACTTCGTTTCCTTGGAAGATTCTTCTAGTGCGGAAGAGTTTGGAAGAGCGCTTTTCAGCGGGTGGTCCGCGAAAACTTTCGCGCCAGTCGCGTCAAGCGCGCTGGGCGGGATTTTCGTGGGCCAAATAACGAAACGCTTGGGTGGCGTGGCGAAAGGTTTTTCTATTGTGGGCGGGTTAGTGCTGACGGGGTTCGCACAAGGCATGGTCGGCAATAGACCAATCAGTGCGAAACACGTAACCGCCCTAGCAGTGGTGGTCGCGTGCACGTACGCGCACGGGACGTACCCGCCGGCGAAGAAAAAGAAAAAAGAATAGCTTTTGTCAGCAGCGTATTTCACATACCGAGTGTCCGAGAAGAGTCGTAGAGACTTTCGTCGCACTCTTGCTATTTTTCTTCTTGGAGGCGTCCAAAGAAAGCGCCTTTTAGCCGTCATACGTAGCCCCCTCCCACACACTCGCTGGCAACCAAACCCCTCCTCACTCAGCGACGATTCTTGTGTCCGCAGACGTCGCAGCAACCCACGGTGACGCCTTTGTTGTGGTCGTAGCACGAGGCGCACTTCATCGGCGCGTTCATCCCCAGGTGCGTCTTCCTGCTCGGGGGGCGGAAGCAGTGTCGGTCGGGGTCCTGCCCGTTGGAGTGTTGGTGTTATGTTGCATGGTGCGATGCATGAGGCGATATAAAGGGGGTGGAAGGGGCTTCGTGCGCGAAGAACACGACCTGGTTTCACCTTCCTCCAACTCCTCCTCCTCTTTCTTCTCAACCCCGGGGTTCCCGTCCTCTGCGAGCTGATGATCCATGTTGGCGTTGTCGTTGTCGAGGTACGTTGTCGATGTTCGCGCAGTACTTATGTGTGGAGCGTCGAAACAAGTCGCGCGGAGCGTGATGTGTGTGTTCAGCTCTGCGTCGCTGTAGTTCTTTTGTAGCAGCACAGCAAGTGACAAGACGTTTCGTCCCATGAATATGACAGGTGTGGATGTCCGACAACAGCCCGAAACTTTTCTTGGCTTTTTATATTATTAGAAAAATCCCTTGGATACTATTTGAGACAGGGTGAGTGAAGGTATTCTGTATGTGATCATCAAAGGGTTTGTTCTTAACAAGGGATGAATGGGTTCGACTATTTACTACTACGCGTCGACACCGTCTACTACTCCTCCTTCGCGTCCCCTTTCCCTCCCTTCCCTCGCTTCGCCACCGCGTTTGACGACCTCGCCAGCGCCTTGAGTCGCGCGCCTTGCGTCTTTTTCTGTGCCTTGAAGTCGTCCCAGCTCGGGCGTTTGGTGAGCGCGGCAAGAACCCCGCCCGCGAGCAGGGACATCAGGGTGCACACCATGGTTATGACGTTGAAGGGCATGGAGAAATCGGGGGTGGGCATGGTGATTAACAAGCCGTTAAGGTACACCAGTTCCGGTTGCTCGCTCGCGGTGTTTCCGCCGACCACTAAACCCTCCATTAAGTCCAGCAAAGGACTCTCCAGGGCGTCCATGCCTTGTAGGTTTCGGAAAAAGCGAATCACCCGGGGGGGGGGGAAGGTCAACACCGCGGGTGGCAAGTCGAAACCCCGGTTCGCGTCCGGCGGGAACTCGTTCAGGTAAAGAAACGCCTTTTCGTAGGTCACCGCGATTTTCACCGCGGCGACGTCCTTCGGTATCGCGAGCTGCATTTCAAGCACCGACGGCCTTTTCCGGTCGATGGAAGGGGACCACGAAAGGCCTTCCACAAAGTTTGCCGTAGAGCTTTTCGAACTTTTACTTTTACTTTTAGTTCCACTGACGAGCTCCACGACTTCCCCGTCGTAAGTCACCCGCAGCGTGTGTATGAACACGCGCACGTACCACGGCATCGGTTGAAACAGCCGCAGTTTCGTGTCCCGCGATTTCCGTCCTCCGTCCACGTCTGTCCCCAGGTTTCGCGTGACTTCTACGGTCAAACCCCCGTCACGCGTGCCGCTTCCGGTCAAGTATCGCTCGCCGGTGAGCTCTGGGGTGTACCCGAGTAGCGGTGCTTTGGAATATGACTCGCCGCTCAATGCGCTTTCTTTATCTTCCGAAAACGCCAAATCGAAAACAGCCGGCGCGGCAATTACTCCTGATTCGCCAGTAGTCAGCCGGGTACTACGGGTGCTACCCGTACGGCCAGTCGTTCGTCGACCAATCCCAGACAGGTCCCAGGTCTGCAGCCGTATCAACGCGTTGACGCCACCCCCGATAGGCGCCATCGCCGTGTGTTCTCGTTTGGGAAAAAAGTCAGTCATATTTTCGCCCGCACCCGCGACTTTGAACGGCGCGTGCGACTCGGCGTGCACTCGGGACAGCCGCGCCGCGACGCAGCTGTTTTCGATGGTAACACCTTTCTTGTCAATTCCTAGGAGGGACGAGAGGTGGGTGGTACCGTCTTCTTTTTTTGTGGAGTCCTCAAGCACCAGCGTCAACGTCTGCGTCAGGACTAAATCCCATTTACTATCGGCCGTCAACTTCGTTTCCATCTTGGTGGAAATAGAAACGTAGTGCGCGCCGAACACGGCGGTCCGGCTTTTCAGCATCGACCCGACACCCGCCTGGTCACGGCAAGGCAGCAGCTTGAGCCACGGCGTCAGGTTCTCTACGCACACGGCTTCGGACGGGAGGGAGCCGTGCCGTCGCGGCTGGTTCGAGCTAAGCGCCGTCGCCAAGCCGTTCCACTTTCGAAACGCCAACGTCGGCGCGACGACGGTTTCTGACCGGGTCAAGCGCGATAAGGACGCGCAGAAGAACCCGCCGAGGTGCGCGGTGAGCTTTGCCCAGCTGTTGTCTGCTTCGGTGTTGACGTCTATCGCTGTTGTCGCGTTCGTCGGTTGCGGCGGCGGGTGGAACGACGCCCACAGCTCCGCGCCAATCGGTTTCGTCCCAATCGGCGCGCGTCCCCACCGCAAATCGTCCCACCGCCCTTGCGTGAACGAAAGCTCCGCCTCTGCCAACCGTGTCGCCCGCGCGATCTGCGCCATCGCCTTTGGGAACTTTTCGAAGTGCCGGCTCGCGAGCGGCGCGCTTTGCCGGAAGTGCGCCACGAACACGGTCTTGCCGTCGGGTAAGGGCCTGACCAGCGCCTCTTCGTCGAAGGTTTCAACCGGGTTGGAATGCGGGGTCGATCCCTGGGCGACAACCGCAGACGACCCGAGCAGCGCCACGGCGAGAAACACCGCGCGCGACATCGAAATCGCTCGCGCGCGTGAGCCGCGGGAGCGCATCGCGACCCGATCACCGACCGCCCGCGCGAAGGAGACTGAGCAGGCTCGGGGGCGGGAAAAGTGCAGATGAGATTGGGTAAAACTCCCGCGGTTCCAGGAGAAGTGTCAAGTCATCAGAGGTCGTACTTCTGGTCAAGTGCGCGCTGCGCGAGGATCATGGTCATCGTGGGGTACCTACTCGTCGTGTGTTCGTAGGCTTGGGTGTTAAAAAATAGTTACCCCGGACTACCTCTCGCGCTGTCCCGTGGGGTGTCCGAACCGCTGTTCGCTCGCGTCACCGGCGACCCGCGGGCGCTGTCCCCGTGGAACCGCGCAGAGCTTGGGGTGGGTCGCTCGCCGGCGTCCACGGATCGCCGCGGCGACCGCGTCTGCTCAAAGCTCCTTTTTTGTTTCAACCGCGGCGCCGGGGTGACCGGCGGGTCCACGAAAACTGGCACGAGCGCGACGACGCCCCAGTGCTTCTTGAGCAGCGCAACCGCGTCGACGCGCTCGTGCTCGCTGTTGATGTCCTCCCGGGGCAGGTGTATGGAAAGCGAAAGCTCCACCAGCGCCTCCGCCTTGCGGTTCACGTCAAGCAGCAGTTTCCCAAGCACCACCCGGTGTATCAATCGCTTCGGGTTGATCGCTATCGCGGCGCGGAACGCCGCCTCCGCGTTCCGCGTGGTCCCTGGCGAGAGCGAAGACCCGTACACCGCCCGAACCGTCAACCGGACGATTCTTCCGAGCGTCGCCATCTGGTGTTCGTACCGCCCGAGCACGTGCATGGCGAGGTCGTTCCGAGGGTCCAGTTTAAGACACGCCTCGCACTCGGTTTTAATCGCCCGCGATAACTCCACTTTCTCCCGGTTGTCGCTCCACATGCAGAGCCGGCCGAGCGCCGCGCCCAGACTGACGCGCGCGTCGGCGTGCGCCGGGTTTATCGCAATAGCGCGCGCCGAAATCGCCGCCGCTTCCTTTGAAAGCGTCCGCGCCAACGCCGTGTTGTGGAACACGTCCGGGTGGAACACGCGGTCGCTTAGAGACTTGGAAAGACACACTAGCACATCCGGGTCGTTCGGGGTGAGCTCCGCGGCGAGTCGGAACTGCTCCACGGCGCCTTCGCTGTCGCAAACGCCGTTCAAACGACACCCCTCTTTTACGTGGTACTCCACCAGTCGCGCGCGCTCTCTTCGTGAGTCCTCGGTTCCACCAAACCCCTCTAAACCCCGGAACCCTAAACTCCGCACGCCCCCCACGAACCCGGCGCTCCACCGCTTTGCGTTTTTCAACCCCTCTTTTATGGCGGCGGGGGAAATCGAGCCAGCCCTGTCGGCGCTATTTGACTCCGAGTCGCACGCGTTGACGTCGACGCGCTCTTTTCTTCGTCGTAACCGGGATCCCACCCTACAATCTTTCTTCGTCTCTTTCTCGTCGCACGCACTGTCCTTCCGGGAAGAACCGAACGGTTCCATCCACCGCTCACCGGTTGAAACAAACGCGGCGGCTTTCCCTAGGACCCACAGAAATTTGCCAAACGACCCCGACGTGTCCCTCGTCGCCGCCACCGACGAGAGCCCGTGCGCCACGTTCAGGAACAGCGTGGCGACGAACTGGAGCATCTGTAGGGGGGTGATGAACTGCTTGATTCGGTGGGACAGTCGTTGCGCGCCTGTTTTCAAACCGCGGCGCGCGTTCCGCAGCCGCCGGCGCGCGCCGTGCCACGGCCCGGGAGGGATTTCTTTTTTGTGTTTCTGCGCGTCGTTTGTGAAGATGCACTTGCCGGTTTCAAAGCTTTGTTTGGCTTTCAATGAAAGTCGGTCAAACAAGCTTTGACCGGAATTAGCAGGCTCAACCGAGGCGTTTGCGTGCCTTTCCACCAGCCTTTCAAGCTCCTGCTGGTCGGAAAACGACCCGTACGGCCGTGAGCCGTCGCGTGACAGCACCGGGGGTTTCTTCGACCCACCCAGCTTCTTTTTACGCGGCAGGTGCGGGGAAGTGGTCCAGTGCGAGAAACCGTCGCGGCTGCCGTGCGTGCTGTACACAGGCGCGCGCGGGTCTGAAATTTTCACGGACGTGGAGGGGGAAAAAGACAGAAAGTTGGGAGACGGTCAGGTCAGCCTGGTTCGAGTGGATAACGCGGGGAGACGTGTACGAGGAATGCGCACGCGATCGATGCGGGTTTCAGGGAGCGTCGAGACACGCCAGATCCGACGCGTATGCGGGACATCACGGCGCGAACCCTGGTCATGAACAGCCGCGCCGCCGCGTTCAACGCGGCGCGCGAAATGCTGACTGGGTCCAACCCTGCGCTTTTGGGACGGGCAATTCGACACGTGTGCACGCGGCGCGTGCTTCGGAAATCGCGCGTCATCGGTCGCGCACGTACCGTGAGTACCGAACGCACCGCGTTCGGTTCGGCGTAACCCGTTAAACGAGTCCAAGCCATGCGGAGGCGAAATCGCGCAGGCGCCCGGCATCTCCACCGGCGTGTCCATTTTTTTACCTCCACGCACGAGGTTAGTCGTTCCTCCCACGATGCGACGACCCCGACCGACCGCGCGCGCCTCACGCGGAACCCTCGCGAACAAGGATGCCTTTCAAAGGTGTCCCCCGCTGAGACCCAAAGCACGTGCTCCGAAGCACGGAGCGCGGGTCCGACCTTCGCGCGTTCGGACCCCCGAAGCGCGACGAAGTGTGAGGGGCGTCGTGCGTCTTGAACGGTTGACAGCCTCGGGAAAAGTCAAAAAGCACGTAAAACGATTTTGTCCTGTCACGAAAACGAGCCCATTTTTCAAGCTGCGAACTGTCTTGTCTGTCTGACTGTAACTCGAATCCTGTGTGTCGTTCTCTATTCTAGTGTCTAAGTCTATAGCCGTGCTTCCCGGTCTCGGCCCGGTCTCGTGTTTCGACCCGGTCACACCATCTCGTCGTCTTCGTCCGGGACCCACACCTGCCCCGCGACTTGTTTCGCGCGGTTCGCCGCCGCCGCCACTACCGCCGCCGTGCGCGAATCGTGGTCACCGTCGAATTCGATCTCCTCAATCTCCAAACCCGCCGTTCGCGCCCGGGGCATATTCTCCGGACCTGGCGTACTTACCGGGGTTGTTTTCTCCGGAAACGGTCCCGGGTTCGATTCCTGGTTGGATGTTTTCTTTTCAAAATCCGAATCCGAAGCCACCTCGGACGGTCCCGGTAACATTTTCGTTGGCGCGCGCTCCAGGGTGCGCAAAATTTCGTCAAAATCAGGCCTCAATTTGGGACTCTTCGACGCGCACGCCTCGAACAAGTCACCCATCGTCCGGGTGACGAAGTTTTCGTTGACAAACTTTTCGGAATCGGGTGGCAACACCAGCCGCCGGTCGCTGTAACCAACCACCGCGACGCACTGCATCGGGTGCAACTCGTGCCACGGCGTTTTCGCGGTAAGCAGTTCCCACAGCACCACGCCGTAGGAATATGTCTTACGATGAATAAAAGAAAGCGTCAGTCTTTCGTAATGTGTATGAGTAATTACTCTGGACAATCGGCAGAGGTAATAGTCCCTTCTGGAACGAGTATGGGAACACAGTCGTTGGATTTGGGAAATACAACACGTACATCCGCTTTCTCGTCGTAATCCTCCGCCCGCAACATCTCGGGGGCCATCCACTCGGGCGTGCCGTGGAACCCGGACTTGCCACTCACCAGGGTGTTCCGTCGGACGCGCGCCAAGCCGAAGTCAGCAATCTTGACGCGCCACTTGTCGTCCACCAGGATGTTGGGCGATTTCAAATCCAGGTGTAAAATAGGCGGTTGGCGCGAGTGCAGGTACTGCATGCCTTTCGCCACGGAAACGCTTACGTGGTGCGTCCGGATCGCGCCTAAATTCCCCCCGTTGCGTTTCAAAATCGTGTGTAACGACCCTCGTCGCATGAACTCCGTCGCAATCAACGGCGGGCTGGCGCACCACCCCATGAACAGCAACAGGTTCGGGTGGCGCAGCTTTGACAACGTGACCACCTCCGCGCGCAAACGGGCAACCACATCAGGGCCGCGTTCCAGCAACTGTTTCACCGCCACGACGGTACCGTTCCACGTGCCTCTGAACACCTCGGCGAACCCGCCAACCGCGACCCGCTCGTGCAGCCGGATGTCGTTTTGGTTCACTAACCACTCGTTCGTCGCGTGCTTCGCGGCGGTTTCGGCGTCCGATAATAACAACGTTTCGTGTCTTCCATTCCCGTACTCCTCCTGCCGTACCGTATCAAGCATACCCCCACCAACCACATAATCATCAGGGCCCGCGATTCCGAAACGGCCCCCGTCCGACCCGGGATGCATTCCTCCCAAACCTCCAATGCCGCCAACCACAAGAGCGGCGCCGTCCCCCGGCGCGGGCAGTTCCAAAACGTTTTGAGACGCAGTTCGCCCACCCCCTCCTCCACTGGTTTGCGCCAGCGCTGCGAGCGGCTGTTTGAAGTGCGCCCTGAACTTCGTGGTCATCGTGACATCCACGGTTTTGTCATCCACGGGCGCGACGTGCATCGCGGGCCCGCGCACGTTGGACACCGCGTCCGGGCGCACGGGCATGCGCTCCACGGTTTGCCGCAACCACTGTTCCATCTGTGCGTCGATTCGCGACCCGTCGAATCCGGTGCCGTGACCCGTATTTACCGCGTGTGTTTTCGCGTTCGGCGACCACAAACGGGTTGCCCATCCCTCACCACTGCCGCCGCCCGGCGTGTCTCGTGACCCCCCGTCCGCGCTCCGCCGGCGGCGCCCTCGCTTCGCCAGCCACGGCGATGGCGACGGGGACGCGTTTGCGTTTTTTTCCGCTCGCGGCGGTGACGTGACGAACCCGCCACCGGTCCCGCTGACCCGCGGCTGGTAGTGGAGGTCACGGAACACCGGCGGGGTTCGGTCCCGGCCTCGCCCCGACTCGATTTCCCACAAACGCTCGCTCGCGGTGCTCACCTCCAGGCCGCGCATTTGGAGCGACGAAGCCGATGGTCGGGACGAAGAGGGGAACGCCACATTCGTCCCCGACGCCCGTTCCGGACGCTCGTCCAACCAACCCCGGCCCTCCCCCGAGCCCCCATCCGGCGTGAGCTCCTTCAAGTCGGGCATGTGGCCGACGCCCTGACCGCCGCGCGCGAGCGCTCGCCTCCTCCAGGGACCCAGGCGTGCACCGCGAAGTGTGATGAAGGGAAACGAAAACGTGGTGAAAAGTCCGAGACTGCAACAGAAAGAGAAAGGAAAGTTTTGGGAAACTGTTTCGGTTTCAATCTACAGTACGCTCATCACTTCTTCATCTGCTGTTTCACCGCATTGAACAGCCCCGCGATGAGCTCCCCTCCCCCGCCCCCCCGGGGCGCCCCCCCACTTTTCGCCTGCGTTTGCGTGGTGCCTTTTGAGAGCGCCGCGAACACGCCGCCCAAAACGCCTTGCGGTTCGAATTTCGCGAGGATCCCGGCGAACCGAGCGTCGTCCCTGAGCGGTTGAATATCCGCGTCTGTTTTGATGTTATCGTAATCGTCATACCCCGCCTCCATGGCTCGTACTAAACTCACTAAACCGCTTTGTGTGTCGTCAAGGCGCGCGTAGCAGCACGCGCAGTTGTAGTGAATCGCGATTTGCTCGTTTAAAGAAACCGAGGCGTCGGCGTAGCCCAACGATGGCCCGGCGGGCGCGACTTTCGCTTTACGCGCGCGAATCGGGCCGGTACCTTTCAAGTCAAGCGCCAGTTTAAATGCGCCCAGCGCGGCTTCGTACTCGCCTGATTTGTAAAACCGCAGGCCCACGTCGATCGCCTCTGCGGCGGTCTCGGGGGCGAGCTCCAGATTTTCGTCCGAGGTATCATCAGCAGCAGCAGCGCCCGCGTTCGCGAAAGCCAACGCTAATTCCGCATCGTCCAGCATCACCGGCGCCGTCGCCCCGGACGCGCCGAGGAGTTGCCCCAGCTGCTCATCACTGAGCTGCATCAAGCTCTCCCCGGGAACTCCAAAGTCTAGAAACTCGCCGTCGCCGCTGCCGCCCTCCCTTTGGGGGCCCCAAGTCATCGGGTCGTTCGGGTCGAAGTTGGGGTTGTCCCTCGCCGCGCGCGCGATCGGCAACGCACGAGGCGCGCGAAGCGAAGACGCGCTTGCGCGTTTGGGAACCCGGGGGACCGCGCGGAGGACGCCGGCGGTGACTGCGGACATCGCGACGGAAACGGGGCGACGGTCGGGGCGAACAGTCACTGTGCGTCCGCGCGAGTTGAAGTGCCCACCGATGGACAGCGACGCGACACAAGATACGCCCCGATCTTCGAGTCAGTCGAGCAGAAAAAGAGGCAAAAAACACAAAAAAGAAGACACTCCGTCACCCATGCTCGGTATGATACAGGACGTCGCGCTGTGGCAAAAGGCGGCAACTGGGAGTTAAAAAAACAGGTGGCAGGTGAAACAACGCGCCTCTCGACGGCGAACAAACAGGCTGAGCAAGAATGTAATGTTAAAACAATGGTGCCGTTTTTACAGCTACGGGCGCGAGCCCCTGCTCTCGAGGGCTCGCGTCGTCGCGTCTAGTGCTCGCTCCGTCCCACCGTCGTTCCGTCCGTCCGCGCGACGAGAAACACAAATTAATCAGAGTACCCTCCGTATCGCGCGCCGCCGCCGCCGCCGCCGCTATATCCGCCGCCTCCGCGGCCGCCGCCGCGGTCGCCGCTGTAGCTGCCGCCGCCACGACCGCCGCCGCGGTCGCTACTGTACCCGCCGCCGCCGCGGTCGCTGCTGTACCCGCCGCCGCCGCGGCCGCCACCGCGGTCGCTGCTGTACCCGCCCCGGCCGCCGCCGCCGGCGCCGCGCTCGAAGCCGCCTTCGGAGTTCCGCGCGAAGCGACCGCCGCCGCCGCCGCCTCGGCCGCTGCTGAACCGACCTCCGCCTCCTCGTCCTCGGCCGCCGCCTCTGCCGCCGCCTCGGCCGCCGCCTCGGCCGCCGTACCCGCCGCGTTCCTGTTCCTCGACCATTTCAGGCAGGCTGACGGCGACTTCAACGGTGATGCCGTCAAGTTGCCCCGCGGCGCACGCCGCGAGCACCGCCTTTACTTGGTCGTGCGCGATGTCAAAGCACAGTCCGTCGTTGTTGGCGAGCACTCTGATTCGCCCGACGCCGTCCGCGCACGACCGGCTGACTTCGCCAACCGCGCGAAGCAGGTCTCGCGGTAACAGCAGGTCCGCCCGCGCCACGAGGGTTGTTAAGCCGACGTCACCGGTGAGCATTGACCGTGCGGGCGGCGGCTCGGTGTGTCCCGAAATCGCCGCGAGCGCAGCGGCGACGACCTGCACGGGCGTCCTGCCGTCGGATTCGTCGGAAAGCCCGTCAAGGATCTTCTGCGCGGTGGGGGTGAAATACGGCAGCAGTTCGTTGTCCACCAGCTTCATCTCAAGAGAGGCTTGTTCCGCGGACGCGGTCATGACTTCGCCGCCGGTGGGGGGCGTGATCACCCTGAAATTCACGCCGGTTTCACGCGCGATCAACTTTACCCGGTACTGCTCGCGCGGGGTGTACATAGCGATGGCGCTTCCTGTTTTGTTCGCCCGACCCGTACGGCCGCACCGGTGCACGAAACTCTCGGTGTCGTGCGGGAGCTCGTAGTGCACCACGAGGTCCACGTCCGAGATGTCGAGCCCGCGCGCCGCGACGTCGGTCGCGACTAACACGCTGAAGCGGCCGTCCCGGAACCGCTTCAGCGTGCGTTCGCGCTGCGCCTGCGCGATGTCGCCGTGCAGCACCTCGGTGGCCATCCTCCGGCCAAGCGCCGCGGTGACCTCGTCCGCCTCACGTTTGGTTTGCGTAAAGCAAATCGCCTTGGCGCCTTTCCCGTACACCGTCACCAGGTCCGCCAAAATCGTGGTGCGCGACTGGTGCGAGCACGCGCAGGACATGACGTCGATCGTGGACGCGACTTTCTGTTTCGAATCCCCGACCAGGTCGATCGTGACCGCGTCGTTCAGGTACTTCTGAGTTACTCGTTTGACCCACGTAGGCATGGTCGCAGAGAACAGAAACGTCTGGCGCTTCTCAGGGATCTCCTGCATAATCCTCTCCACGTCTTCCTCGAAACCTACCGCCAGCATCTGGTCGGCTTCGTCCAGAACGCAGTACTCGATGTTGTCCAGTCTTAGGCTTCCGCGCTGAATCAAATCGATGAGCCGCCCCGGTGTGCCCACCACGAAATCGACCCCTCTGCGTAACACCCTTTCCTGGTTCGCAATCGCGACCCCGCCGTACACGCAGAGCGTGCGCAGCGACGGCACCGTGGCTTGAATTTCTTGTTCAACCTGGTTCGCCAGTTCCCTGGTGGGCGCCAACACGATGCACCGCGGGCGCGCGTCGCGCGCGTCGTTGGGGTTAGAAAGCAAGCTTTCGATGATTGGCAGGGAAAAACCCAGGGTTTTCCCGGTACCCGTCCTTGCTCTGCCGACAACATCCCGGCCCTCAAGCGCGGGCCCCAGCACCGCGGCTTGGATATCAAAAAGCGTTTCGATCCCCCTGTTCTTCAGCGCCGCTTTCGTTAAATCCGATAACGGGAAGTTATCGACGTGCATCTTTTCCGCATCCGGGACGGTGCCTTCGCTGGAGGTTATGGTGGGCGCAGCCGCGGTGGAGCGCGCGCGCAGGGGCGCCGCTGCGGGCTTGACGTATTCTGGTTCCTCGAATTCCTCGTCGTCGTCCTCGTCGTCGCTGCCGAACAAATCGTCCACGTCAACATCCGCGTACAGATCTTCGACTTTGTTCACCAAAGACGCAATCTCGTCCTCGTCGTCGTCGCCGCTGCCTTCCACGACCGCGTATTCGGAGTCTGTGGAAATCGCCCTTACACGCGAGCCCACCGCGAGCGCGCGTGACGTGCGCACCGAGGACACCGACGCGGTGGTCACCGGGCGGAAGCTGTGGACGGCGGCGGTTGCGCGAACGGCGGCGGCAAAGCGCGTGGGGGCCACGACTCTGCCCTGCAGGCGTGCCGCGCCGGGGTTACCCACGACGCCGCCCGCAACGCCAGCGCGGCTCATAGCGGAAAGCAAAGCCATGCCGGCGCGCCGAATGGGCTGAATGGTGATACGGGAACGACGGACCTACGAACGTGGGCCTTATCTGATTGGAAACGTGGAAATCTCCGGGACGACGATTAACGTCGGCACGCGACTCGAGTTGAGGCGCGGGGGGGTGAACGAAAACGTTCGAGCGCGACCGGGGGGGCGGGCGCGTGTGTGGAGCGAGGACGGGAGTCCGGGCGAGCCGTGGGGTTTGACTTTTCGGGCGTCGACGAGCGAGCGCGCCAGGTGGTGTGGCCGCGCGTCGGCGATTCCGCCGCCGAGCCGGGAAACGCGAAAAGCGCCCTGACCGCCCAACACGTCACTCGAAAAAGGACAGCCGCCACCAAAATCGACCGTCTATTTTTCTTGAGTCCGCTCAAGAAAAAGAGTATGAAACGCTCGACGACAGTCAACAGCAAAACCGTCGAGGCTCGCGGGTCGTCGAGCTTCATCTGGAAGCGAAAAGCGTGGACCGTTGACGGAATTGAGTTTCCTCGGCTCTGGTGATGAGAGAGGTCCTTCCGTGACGTGACCCTACGACCGCTTTCTGGCCACACGACTACGGCGCGGTCCTTCCGTGACCGAACGCCCGCGTTTCGGTGCCGGGTCCCTCCGCGCGCGTCGCGACCTACCGGTACCTCTCACGGACCCTCGCGTCTCCGTCTCGCGGCGGGCGTTGTTTCTTCCCGTGTCGTGTCGAGGTGCCGAGAGAAATCTCTCGGTCTGGACACGTGATGCAGGGCGACGACGGGTCTTTCAAAGGGGACGGCCCCAACATCAAAGCCGTGTGCCGCTCCGCGACCATCGCGTTGCGAAAAGCGGACCTCGCCAAGGTCAACGGAGATGCTGAGGAGCAGCTCGGGCAGCTCAGGTCGTTCGCGAGGACGATAACGCATGTTTTGCGTCAGCACCCGCAGTACCCACGCCGGGTGGACGACGCGGACATCTCTGTGGTGGACGGTAAGTTCGCCCAAGTACAGAGGCGAATCGAGGAACTCGGGGGAGGGAAGGTCACCGGCCTAGCGCCACACGACGTAGGTACCGCCGCCGCGGAAGTCGCGGCGTCGCGGCTACGCGCGGGGGGCGGCTCGTTGTTGGCGCAAAGGAGCCGGAGAAACGCGCTGAGTCTTGCAAACAGCCGCGCGAGCAGCGCGGCTCCGAGTTTGGCAACGAGCCGTGTGGTGTCGCGTGACTCGAGTCCGGAACCTCCGGCAGGTCGTGTGGCGAACCATACCCCCCAATACGTCGTGAACGATTTGTCGCGGCGGCTGGCGGCGATGGAGACGGCGGAACGCAATCGAACCGCGCGCGACGTCGAGGTTGATGGCCGATTGGTTTCTTTAGGGAAGCGCTGTTTGGACGCGGAAACGGCGACGCGACACGCGGACACCAGAGCTGAAACCGCGGAGAGGCTTGTTTGGGAGCTCCAGGAGGCGATGGAGGCGCTGGAATCGCTTTCCACCACCACCGCGGACGCCGCGGCGGACCGGGTGCACCAACTGGAGGTTCACGTTTTGCGCACGCTGGCGAAACCGCCGCCGGCGCCGCAAAACGACTTTGGCGCCGCACAGAGTTTACTCACCAAACGCCTCGCTGATCTCGAGGCGCTTGTGCTGCCGACACGGGTGGCGGAGCTCGAGCAGCGTTTCGGGGAGCTCGCCTTGTCCGTGGTGCCACCGGTGAAGCCGGAAGACGTCACGAAATCCGCGGATACACAAATAAAGGCGCCGTCGCCGGTTCCGCCGGTTCCGCCGGTTTCGGACGAGGCGTTTTCGGATTTGCGCGAGCGCGTGTCTTTGCTGGAGAACGTGGACGCGGGCGCTCCGGAGTGGGCACACGCTGTGGAACAGAAATCTAGCGCGGCGCTGGCGCGTGTCGACGCGCTGGCGGCGACTGTGGCGGCGGCGGTTGCGTCTGCGACGCCAAAAGTCGACGACACGGACACGCGCGCGGCGGTTGCGTCGCTTTCCGCGCGAGTGACAAGGGCGGAAGCGAGCGCGGCGGCGGCGATGGAGCTCGCGGCGACTACTTCGCCTGGCACGGCGAGGGTGAAATCCCTCGTGCCTCGACTCGCCAACAGGGTCACTGATGTCGAGATCAGCACCGAAAGCGCGTCCCAGCGTACCGATCAGATGATCGCCGACGTGCAAGCCAGGGTGACGGAGTGGCAGGCGAACACGCCAACACGGGCCACGACGCCTGAACCGAAAACGGCGCCGCCGCCCGTGACGAAGCCTCCGAGTCCACAAAACGTGGAACCGACCACCCAACCCAGCACGACCCCCCAAGTCGACCCCACGTACATCACGGAAACCATCGAGTCTCTGCGAGAAGCGCGCGCGATGGACGCGGAGCGCGTGGATGAGTTGGAGACCTCCGTGAAATCGGCGGTGCGCGCGATGGAAACTTTACGGGACGTCGTTGCCGCGGTCGAGACGCGGCACCGGGAATCAGCGGCTACGCAGGCGCAGGCGGTTGGCGAAATAATCACCGCGACGACCACGGCGGCGGCGGCGATGCCCATGATGCACATCCGGCTGACCGAGTTGGAGCGCGCGGTTGGCGACTGCGAAGGAAGTCTTGCGGGTTGTGAAGGAAGTCTCGCGGGCTTTGAAGGAAGTCTTGCAGGTTTTGAAGCAAGTCTCGCGGGTGTAAACACCGCCGCGAGTACCACCGAAACGCGGATAACTACCTTGGAATCCGACACCGAAACCTCCTCCGCGCTGTTCACAAAGCTGGCGGAGAAAATGAAAGCCACGAAACACGCGGTTGGTGATGTCCAAAAGGAACTAGCGACAGTGCAAACGCGGGTCGCCGAGAAAGTCAACGCCGCGGCGGTCAAAGGCGCGCTCGCCGCAGTGTCGTCTAAAGTAAACGCCCTCGCGATTGAAACCGCGGAAACCGTGGACTGTTTGCGCAGGGAGAAGAGCCGTGATGAGAACGACAACACTTCTTCGGTTGATAAAAGGATCGTCTCCAAGGCTTTGCAAATCGCGACGCAGGCGCTGGACAAGAGCGAGGCGGCCGTGAAAACCGCGAAGAAAGCAAAGGCGCTTGCGGAGACGGCGGCGGCGGGTCCTGTGGCGGCGACGTTTTTTAAAACGGCTCCGGCGGTTGCGATTTGCGATTTGCAGGAAACCGTCGAGGCGTTACGCGAGGCGCGTGGGATGGACCAGGTTTTGTTCGAAGAAATCGGGGCGAGGTTGAGTCAGCTGGAGGAGGCAAACGCGGGTGCGGGTACGTCGCGCCGCGACGCAGCCGACGTACCGGGCGCGCCAAACGAACCAACACCGGTAGCCTCGGTCTCGGTGCCGGCCGGAGTTTTAGTACCGGCCGTGCCTGTGTCAGGATCACCCACCGCGCTGGAACGGCTCGCCGCGGTGTCTCCCAACCCTCCGCCTTCCAGCGAGCCCAAGTCGCGGGGGGCGCGGAGTTTGTTTGATTTGGCGGCGTCGCCACAAAAAAGTACCGAAAATCGGACGGATCCGCGTTTGGCGAAACTCGAAGCGGACGTCGTTTCCATCCACGAGCGGTTGGGAGAAATGGTCGTCTCTACGAACCAGCAGAGGCGGGCGGCTCCCAACTTGCGAGATCCAAACGCGGACATGAAAGGGGGTGATGGAAATTCCAACAACTCAAACGCCCGTAGTATCTTCGCCGCCGACGCGGCGGCGGGGTTGGGGGAAACGCTGGCGGAGGCGGTTGAGCGGCTCAACGCGCGAGTTTCTTGGATTGAAAACTCGGGGCGAGGCGCGGCGGATACGGGGCGTGCGTCAGGGGCGGTCGAGGGGGCGGGGGCGGCGGTCTCAAAACAAGGCACGCCTATCAAGGACGACCGCGGAAACATTCAAGACGAGCAAGTTTCAACCTCGCAGGATGACTCGGGAGTTATTGTCGGCGCCAGCGCGGGGGATGGAGACGTGAGTACAAAAAACAAAAAGGGTGTCTTCGCGACGGAACGAGCGGCGGCGCCGGCGAAAGGCTTCGCCGATTTGAGCGATGCCGACCTGGTGCTGCGCGCGAAACAAGGCGCGGCGCGGGCGCGATATGGGGTGAGGGCGGAAGCCGCGAGGCTCGGGATTACGCTCGTGGGCATCGCGGGGGGTGACGAGGCCGGTGACGAAGACGAAAACGAAATGTTCGACCCGGCCACGGAACTCACGGCGCGCGCCTCCGCCGCGTGCGTCGCGGACAGAGAGCTCACCACCGAGCTCGCCACCGTGTGCGCTTTGGTGGAACAGGAAGAGGCGCGACGAGAGGGCCTACGTGTGGCGCTTGCAGGGGAGGGCGATGGAGTTGGAGTTGGAGTAGTATTCGGTGAGGGCGAGGGAACAGGCACGACCGAATCCGTCGCCCTTGCCGCGCGACGCGAGTGGGCCACGTGTATGGAGGCGCAGCTTCGGCGGTTGCGCGCGGCGGCGCGTGAGGCCGAGCAGAGGAATTTGGCTGCTGCTGAGGAACGGGCTGGCCGTGACACACGTACCACCGCTTACAAAGCACACACCGAAGCGCGGGCGGCAAGGGCCGAAGCGAGTTTCGCGCAACGCCTTGTTCGTTTGTCCACGCGCGTGGAGCGCGGGTTCGGGGGCGAAAACGAGGGACTCGGTTCAAATAAAATCGGTCACGAAAAGGAAAATGACACGAAAACGTTCGTCAATGCGCCGTGGGGCGCGGGGCCGGGGCTCACGACCGGTATTGCCGGGGCGGGAGGGAGTTTGTTGGGTAAACGACATGGCGACGATTGCGGGGAAAACAGTTCGAAAATAGACCGCGCGCTGAGCACCCTGGAACGCAAAGTAGAGGCGCTTTTGAAAGCGGGTAATAAGACGACGAGCGAGTTTTCGGGGTTTGGCGGTGCGCGTTCCGACGGCTTCGGCGCGACCCCCGAGTCGCGCGCGCTTGAACTGAAGTCGCTTCGCCAGATGATGAGGCATGTACAGACGGATGTCGGCTCGCTGCGCGCCGCGGTGCACGACGTGGAGATGAAGGTGGGGGCACACACCACGGGTGTGGAGCGGGCGTTGCGCGACGCGCGGTTGTCGGATCACCGCGTGGGCGCTACTGACTCGGCGAGCGCCGACGCGACGGCGGCGAGAGAAACGGCGGTCGCCGCGACGCGCGCCGCGGCTGTGGCCACGCAAACATGCGCGTCCCTGAACGAGCAAGTCGTTTTGACACAGAAGGATATAATGAACGTAAAGCAACAGGTGGATACCTTGAAACGGCACGTCGACTTAAACGTCGCGCAGTCTACGGCGGCGGCGGAGCGCGCGCGCGGACAGGCGCGAACCGCAAACGCGAGCGCCGCGATGAATGAGGCGAAAACGATTTCGCTCGCGGGGGAACTAGGCCGGGTCGCGCGGCACGTCGGGTTGGGGGGGGTCGGGGATGCGCTGCGCACGGGGGTGCTTTTCGACCCTCCACCTGAAAAGCAAACGGAGGACGCGGAGGATTCGTTCGAAATAACTGCCTTCGCGAAGGACGCTTGAGAGGTGTTTGTAAAATAAAATTAGTCGCTGGAAACGCACGAGCTCAAGTTATGAGCCTCTATACCCTCTTGCACTCCGCGCACCTGTTTTTCAGCTTGCCGTGGGGGCAAGGGTTGCACTCCGCGCAGAAGCTTTTCACCTTGCCGTGAGGGCAGGGGTTGCACTCCTTGCAGCTGCCTTTCACCTTGCCGTGGGGTCAGGGGTTGCACTCCGCGCAGTGGCGTTTCAGCTTGCCATGGGGGCAGCGGTTGCACTCCGCGCAGCCCTGTTTCAGCTTCCCGTGAGGGCAGGGTTTGCAATCCGCGCAGCCCTGTTTCAGCTTCCCGTGAGGGCAGGGGTTGCAGTCGGCGCACTTCCCTTTCAGCTTGCCGTGGGGGCAGGGGGTGCACACCTTGCAGTCGATTTTCAGCTTGCCATGAGGGCAAGGGTGGCAGTCCGCGCAGTTGGGTTTCAGCTTCCCGTGGGGGCAGGGGTTGCAGTTTGCGCATTTCCCTTTCAGCCTGCCGTGCGGCCAGGGGTTGCATTCCGCGCAATCAAGTTTCCGCTTCCCGTGAGGGCAGGGGTTGCACTCCGCGCAGTTGCGTTTCAGCTTCCCGTGAGGGCAGGGATTGCACTTCGTCACGATCCACTTGTCGCTTGAATCCAGAGTTCCAAAACTTTTCTGGGCACCAACGAAACGTGAAATCTCATCATCAATCAGTCAACGTACATATGCTCATAGTCGACGCGCCGCGTGCGTCCCGCCTCGACCCCGCGGGTCGGGTTTTGGCCGGTCACCATGTCGTACGACGAGGCGCGCGCGATGGTGACGCACTACGCGCGTTTGGGTTACGCGCGGCACGTGCAGACGACGTGCGCGACCGCGTCGCGTGTTCTTGGAAACGACCCCGCGCTTTCGTTTTGGGGCGTGTTCGGCATTGTCGCGGAGGGGAGTTATGGCGAGGCGATTACGAAACTGGAGGGCCAGCTGTCCGGCGGGGACAAAGAGATGGACCTGGCGTGCATGGCGTGTATTACGCACGCGCACAAAAGCGCGAGGGTGGTGGACTGGGAAGCCGTGGGTGGGTACGAAACTCGGATGGCGAGTGCGGAGAAAAGCGCATCGAACGGGGCGCTCGTCGAGTTTGCGTTGTTTCACCATCTCGCCGACGGCGGCGATGCCGCGAAAGCAAAGGACACAGCGAGACGAGTCTTAGCAATGGATTCAAGCGATTCAAGAGCGAAAACTTTGCTGGGGTGGATTGAGCTTACTGGGATTGGCGATGACGATCCTAATAAAGACGACGCGAACGACGCCGCGACGGCGTCGGCGGATGTCGTCTTTTCCGGGAACAACTCGCGCCGCCAGCGCGCCGCAAAGGCGCTGCGGGTGTTCGACGAACTTTTGAGCTCGCACGACTTGGGGGGCGATACCCAAATCGACGCCCTGGTGGGCAAAGCGCATTCACTAACCGCCCTGTCCCGGTACGACAACGCGGTCGACGTGATGAACGAACTCGCGGCGCGGCACCCGGGCTTCGCGCCCGCCGCGAGCGAGAAAGCCAAAGCGCGGCTCGCGGCGTGCGACTTTAGCGGCGCGCTTGAGAACGCGGAAGCTGGTTTGCATGCTGACAACGACGACACCGAGTGCCACCGGATTGTGGTGTTCCTTACCCTGACTCGTGCTGGTGATTATGCGCTGGCGCGAAAACAGATTACTGCACTAACCCTAGCCCTGGAGCGGAGAGAACCAAGAAACGTAAAGTTACTGGTAGAAACGTCGTCGCAAATCGCGCGGGTCGCGGGGGGTGATGTTGGGGTGTTACAGGCGTGCGGCATTCTGCTCGAGAAAGCCAGTGCATTGTCTCAGAAGGAGTCACCGGTCGTGTTGCTGGAAATGGCGCACCAGTTACGGTTTCTGAACAAAACAACCGACGCGCTCGCGGTTTACCGAAGATGCGCGCGTTTCGCGAACGAATCACGGGACGCGCGCGAAACGCAGACGCAAAGAATCGCAAACTCCGCGTCGTACGGCGCGGCGCTTTGTTTTCTGCGCTCTGGTGAGTTGCAGGACTGCGGTTCCGAGCTGGAGAAGTTGAAGGAAAACGGCTTCGACCAGAACGGGGTTCCATTTTTGTCTGCGCTGGCGCAGATGCAGCACCAGCGTAACCTCGCGGGCGCCGACGAAACCGCAAACGCGCTTGAAAAAGCCCTTTCGCTTTTTTTTCAAAACGTAAACAAACTCCCGCCGGCGGTTGACTTTTTCCTCGCCGCCGACCCGGACACGATTTGCCGGTGCGCGTTGCTGTTCACGGAACGCGACTTCACCGGTGAGATGATCGGTGTGAGTAATGGTGCTTCATCTTCATCAGGCCGGGACACAAAAGCTTGTGCGGACTCAGAAAACAACACCAACTCGGTCGATCTGGACACCACGCGGTCCGCGTCGCCGCGAAATTCGCGAACCCTGGAAGCCCTGTGCGCGCGCGCGCCCGGTTTGATCATGGCGCAGGAGTTTTTAATGCGCGCGCGGTTCGCGTCCGGGTCCGTAGACGCCGCGCAGCGCACCGCGGAAGTGCTGCTACAGCTGAAGGAGAATCACGCGGAGGCGCACGTCATGCTGGGCCGGATACACGTCGCCAAAGGTGACCTCGACGCGGCGCGGCGCGCCCTGGACGCGGCGACTGCAAATGACTTTGCGGTGCGACAAACAACCGCGTACTTGGTCGTGTCCGCGCAATGCCGTGCCGCATCGGGGGACACTGCCGGGTCCTTGGATGAGCTGGAGGCGGCTATGAGCAGACCGGGCGTGCGTGTAGCGATGAAAAGAGGCACCAGCTCGGTTCCCGTGTCCACCGCGGACCGAGCGTCGATTTTCGTGTCGTACGCAAACGCGCTGCACTCTTTGCACAAAGCCGATGAGGCGGAAATGGTTTTGGACGAAGCCACTTCTGTTTTTGCGGGAACTACGGTTGAAATCTTTGTCATGATCGCACGGTGCGAAGCCGCAGTGAAAAGAGGTGATGACACCAAAGCCCTTCGCGCGCTGGCAAGCGTCACCCCGACGTCTCCGCACTACCCCGCGGCGACGATGGCGCTGGCGAAGGTTCACTTGAAAAGCCGGAACGACCCAAAGGCGTTCATCCGGTGCCACGTGGATTTAGCGGAACACAAGCCTGGTGATGTCAACTCGTGGCTGTTACTGGCGGAGGCGTATGGCACGGTGGGGGCGCCTTGTGAGTCCGTCACGGCGCTTGAAAAGGCACAGGCGCTGACACCGAACGACCCGGAAATCGCGCGCACGCTCGGCGCGGCGTGCGTCGCGACGCACGCGTTTCAAAAAGCACGAAACTTTTACGAACTCGCCGAGCGGCTGTGGAGCGAAGTGACCGTTGGTCCCTCCAGAGAAAGGAGCACAACTAGCACAACTAGCAGCACTAGTCCGTATGGAAGCAGTCCGTATGGAAAGCACACGACGAGCCGAGCTGGCATGCGCATGGAGCTTGCGGTGTTGTATAAGCGCTTGCGCCGATTCGACGACGCGGAGCGGGTGATTTTTTCGCTTGTCGGTTCTGAGTTTGGGGACATTCAAGAAGGGTCACGAGACGACGACCAAGCACAGCGGTTACAAAAGAACACCCCGAACCTGTCCTCCACCGAAATCGAGAGAAACGTAAACGCGCTCAAGCTTCTGTGTGCTGTGAAAACGCAGCGCAACGACCAGGCCGGGTACTTACGCGCGTTGCGCAACGTCAAGGTTTTCCAAGAGATGTGGGTCCAGAAGGTACGTATTTTATTATTTCCCAAATCCCGCCTCTCTGTTTTATCGAAGCTGGTGACTGTTGTCCATACATCGCGATACACAAGACTGACACTTTCTTTTATTTATCTCAGGCGCAAAGGGGTTTGGGCGAGACGTCCCAAAAATTCGTCGACTCGGCGAAACGCGCGTTGTCCAAAACCTGCGCTGAGCTTGCGTTGCGGTACGCGTCCTTCCACGACCTGGAAACAAGCTTAAAACTATACGACGAAGCCCTGATGCATGACAAAAATAGTTTAACAATAATGAGCCAAGTCGCGGATTTGAAACTCAACGTGGGCGATGCGGCCGGCGCGGAGATTGTTTTGCAGCAAATTACCCGGCTCGACGCCGAACACGAAACCGCCAATCTGATGCTCGCCGAACTCATGTTCCTACGCGACGACGTGGACGGCGCGGTTTTTCACTTCCGAGAGCTGCTCACGAAAAACCCAAAGCACACCACCGCGCTGGCGCAACTCGCCAAGCTGCTGCACCGGGCGGGGAGACTGGAGGAGGTAAGTATTGTATTTACCAATTCCCAAGGCTGATTTCCCATACATGACTGACACTTTTCTTTTACAATCACAGATTGATTTTTTCTTTGAAAACGCAGAGCGCGCGCTCGGCGGCGCGCAAAGAGCGCGGCCCAACCCCGGCTTTGCTTTCGCCAAGGGCTTGGTCGCTAAGTCGAACCGAAACTGGGACCAGGCCCTTGAGTACTTCAACCGGTGTCGTCAAGACCCGTTTTTTTTTGTCGAAGCGACGTACGAAATGACCGAGATTTACCTTGCGCCGTTTAGCTTCATGACCAAGAAGTTTTCAACGCTCGACGCGAACACGAAGAAACAGCGCGCGATCGCGGCTGAGCAGATCTTACGCGAGGTTTCGGATCAGCGAATCGAGCCGAGACACACCATTCTCAGTGCGTACTGCTTGATGAGCTTGGGTGAGGCTAAGTTGTTGGACCAGGCCTTCGAGCTGTGCGCCCAAGTGATATCGCGCGACGCCGACAACGCCCCGGCGCTGCTCGCCACCGCGGCGTGTTTCGATTTGCAGAAGCTCGGCGCCAAAGCGAAGGCGCAGGTGAAGCGCATCCAGAAACTGCCACGCAGAGCGGACGAGGCGGAGGCGTTCGAAAGCGCGTGGCTGGTGTTAGCGGAACAAGCGTTCGACGCAGGGAAGGTAGACGTCGCGCAGGACCTTTGCCAGAAGTGCTTGCGGTTCAACAAAAGCTGTTCCGAGGCTTGGGAAATCATGGGTATGATTTGCGAGCGAGAAACGACCTCGATTGACGCCGCGGAGTGTTACGAAAACGCGTGGCGACACTGCAAGCAGAACGACCCTGGAGTAGGGTTCAAACTCGCCTTCGTGCTGTTCAAAGCGCGAAGCATGGTACAGTGCGTGGACGTGTGCCGAGCGGTGCTTCAGAAGTTCCCGGAGTACCCGAAAATAAAAAAGGATATCATGAAGAAGGCGCAGATGGCGATCAAACCGTAGCTAGCGGGTGTGTAGGGGATTATTGGAAGGTAGCAGGTATGACGGATTAATTTTAGGTATGACACAGTAGCTCACCACGTAAGACCCCCATGTAGCACAACGTACATGTACTTCTCGTATGAAGCATAAAAAGCACCGTCCAAATTAGTCCAGCTCGCTTCCCAACTCGGCGGCGCCGCGAAGGGACGGTTTCAGAAACGTCGCCGTGACGACTGGTTTTGGTTTTGGTTTTGAGTTAGTTTGGTGTTCCCCGGTATCTCGTACAGCACTCGCCGTGTCCTGATTTCCCTCCGTACACTGACCGCTGTCCGTTGTGCTTTCTTCTTCGGCTAAACCACCATCCTCACTTGCAATCGTCCCAGGTTCGATTCCGTCGTTGTCGGGACTGCCGCGCTTCGGACCGCCACATATCTCCCGCCACTTTCTTTGGTTTTCGGTTTCCCCGGCGCGCGCGAATTCCTCCGCCGCCGCGACTGCCGCGGACGCGGAAGCCTTCGCCTTGGCCTCGGCGTCGTCCTGTTTAACACTGCGCGCGGTGCTGGTCACAGGTTGTTCAAGCAGCTCATCAGGTGGAGTCTCCTCCATCGAAGAAGTGGCAGTGTCAACGCTCTGGTCACTTGAAACAACCGACTCGCGCGGTTCCGTAACCGTCGTCTCACCCACATCCGTCTCCGCCAAAGGTTCCTCACCCGTCTCCACCTCCGGCTCCGTAAACGCCGGCGCTGGCGCCTTCACCGCCGGGCGCACCGGCAGCGTGATTTCCAGAGATTTCGTTTTCTTGTCGAACTTCGCGTTGCCGTCGTTTGACATCACCGTGAAGGGCAGGGAAAGGTCCAACAGATAGATCCCGGGAACCCGAAAGAAAACGCGCGCGTCGCCGACGTCCAGCTCCGCGGTTGCCATGGAGTCAAGCAAAGGACACTGCGATGGGTAAAACAAAGTGTCAATCTTGAAAGCCATATGTGTATTACGTAACTACGGGCTCCCCAATCGGCAGAGGTAATAACCGTCCCTTCGCAGGACGAATATGGGAACACAAGTTGTCGGCAAATTTGGGAAACGTAAAAACACGCACCTCCACCCGGAGCACCAACGAGTTCGGCCGCGTGTCTGAATGCCGTCGCTCCGCTTCACGCGACGCGCTCCCCACCCCGAACTGCTTGCTCATGTCCTTCCCGGTATCCCGGTGAATTACTGTGTGTTTGGGGGTGGTTTCGCCGTTTGCGTTTTTCGCGGGCGCCTCTTCTTTTTTGGATTCGATTTGTTTTTTCGTCCCGCCGAGCGCTTTGTCGAACCTGAACCCGCTTTCGGTGGCGGAACTTTGAGACTGCTCGGCAATAGGAGGGATACGGCCTTTAGGCCCTGAACCCTCACCACCCCCCCCCCCCCCACCTTTCTTGCCTTTCAGCGCCTGTACCCCGGGTCCCGTTTTCGGGCCCATGAATGTCTTTTTAGGCAACGTGAAGTCCATTTGGTACGTCTTCCCGAAAGCTTTGTTCACCGCTTCAATCGCGGTTTCCACGACCATCGTTTGTAAGCGCTCGTCCGTTTGCGTCAACTGGAACGTGCGTTCCGAGACGCAAAAGTCATAAGCCACGCACACCTCCCCTTGCTTATCGACTTCGTCGTGCGGCTGCCCCAGCGTGTGCGGCACGCTCCACTGCAGCCCCCCCGGTCGCTTTTCACTCGTGGCGTCCGCGACCTTTTCGCTGTGACACACGTTGACGAAGGCTTTGTGTTTTCTCCCTTTTTCCGGCGGTTGTTTTTCCGTCTCCGATCCACGATCGCTTCCCTCGTCACCCTCCTTACTAACCTCCTGCTCCTCCCGGAACGTCTTCGCCACGAACCCTGGTTTGGGCATGATGAGCTGTACGTCCTTGCCATACACCTGTTCTATTTTGCCCTCCATCTCCAGCTGTTTAAGGTACGCATCGCTCTCGGCTTTGTTTTTCGGATCCGAGATCTCCTTCGCGTACTCCGCGAACATCTTCTTGAACGTTTCATCTTTAAACGCGGTTTGGAACTTATCCACCTCATCAGAGGTGAGGTTCAGGTTCTCCAGGCCACTGTGCGCGTTTTCCATCGAGAGTAGGTGGTGGGTGCGCCGTCGGTGGGGCCCGTCAACGCGCCCGCCGATCTGAATTGAAAACGGCACCGAAGCGGTCAACGAAAAAAAACGAAAGTGCCAAATTGGAATTTTCGGTTGTGACTCAGCACACGTCGCCCATTGTCGATGGCGACGGACGCGCCCGCGGGTGCGGAGACGCACACCCCCCGGAAGGTGATCATCGACACCGACCCCGGGGTGGATGACACGTTCGCGATATTGCTCGCGCTGCGGTCGCCCGAGATCCAGGTTATCGGGCTGACGACTTTGTTCGGCAATGTGAGCACTAGCACGGCGACTCTAAACTCCCTCCACCTTCTCGAGCGGTTCGGAAGGAGTGACATTCCGGTGTACGAAGGCCACCACACCTCAATCGATGGGGCTTTGAAGCCGCACCTAGCGGACTTCGTGCACGGCGACGACGGGTTCGGGAACACCGGTGTGCCGGTTGTTTCCGGCAAAGCCGTGCCCAACGTCTCGGCCGCAGAGTTCATCGTAAAGATGGCGAACGAATTTCCAGGCGAAATCACCGTCATCGCGCTGGCGAGCGCCACGAACCTGGCGCTGGCGCTGGCGCTGGACGGAAACGCGATTATTCAAAATTTGCACCAAATAGTACACCTTGGCGGTGCGTTCTTCACCAACGGCAACGTTAATGCGAGCGCGGAGGCTAACATTTTCGGCGACGCGCTGGCGGCGGATTTGCTGTACGGAAGCGGCGCCAACGTGTTGGTGGTGGGTTTGGACGTGACGCAGAAACTGAAGTTCACGGAGAAAGATCTGGAAAGGCTCGCCGTCGTGACTGATACGCATACAGAAAATGCCCGCCCTAAAAAACGCCCTTCCGATGTATCGCTGCACGAAACCAACGAGCACACCTTATTTCTTCACCACATCGCAAAGTTCTACCAGGCGTTCCACGCGCGCACCACCAACTTCGAAGGGATCTTCATGCACGACCCGGCTTGTGTACTTTTGGCGTTTCGCGCCGATTTATTTAAAACGAAAAAAGGCCCGGTCCGCGTCGCCACGAGCGGACTTTTGAAAGGCCAAACCGTGTTGGACACCGGGGATAAAAAGTGGACCTTCACCAACGAATGGAGCGACCGGCCGTCAGTTGAAGTCGCGCTGGACGTGGACGTGGACAAGGTAATGAAGCTGTTCAGGGAGAGGTACGGAATAGCGTAAGTAGGCACTTCTTAAATCAACTTGTTCTCACTATTAGGGTACGCCGTTCGCTACCGCCCACTCCAGTATGTGCCCGGTCGCTTCTTCGCGCGTGGTCCGGTCCCACGGGCAGCCGTTCGCGCGCAACCACTTGAGTATCTTGAGGCGCCCGTAAACAGCCGCAGACAAGCACGTCATCTCGTTCCACGGGCAGCCGTTTGCGCGCGCCCACTGCAGCACCTCGAGGTTCCCGCCCCACGCCGCCCTGCAAAAGGGCGTGTCCCATGACCAACCGTTAGCGCACTCCCACAGCAGCATCTCGAGGTGTTCGCCCCCCGCCGCCGCCGAGTACGTTGTCCAGTCCCATGGCCAGCCGTCTGCGCGCAGCGCCTTCAACTCCTCGAGATTTCCTGTCCTCGCCGCTGCCTCACAAAGGAATTCTTGACGCGACAGGTGACCTTGCCGTTGCAGGCGCCGCAAAACGCTCAGGCATCCAAGGTTCCTTGCTTCATTCTCCTCCATCTTTTCAAACCGAAGCCCCGTTTCTGCCACCGCATCGCGCATCCCGCGGCTCAACACGCGGAGCCGTGCGAGATCGGCGGGATCGTCGAAATACTCAGATCTCAGAATGTGGGTGGCGACGTGGTGATCGGGCAGGCCGGGGATGGCTTCTTGCACGTCGGACTGTTGCGTATCGGTCGCGAGCGCTGCGTGCACCATTCGGAGCGCGCGCTTGACAGCGCCATCGAATAATTTAAAGAGCATAGAGAGCATGTTGGTCAGCGGTGGCTGGGTGTCGTGTGCGCGTCGTTGTGCGTCGAGGCTTCCCAGAAAAGCGTTACTCGTCGGGACTCCCGAAAAGAAAACCTCGACAGTTCAACGAAATGTCGAACGAAAGAGGCGGCATAGTGTGATCGCTCTCTCTGTTCACGGCTCACTCCTCGCGGCGCAGTCGCCTCACCGCGGTTTTGGAGACACGGGTAGTGTTCGCAAAAACTGGTCTTTGCCATGGAGACCGCTTTGGTACCCGCAGCGAGTAAAGCCCCTACGAAAGGGATGAAGAACACCGTGATGTCGGTTTCCCGATTCGCGGTGGTTTGTTGGGCCGCGATCACCGCGTACACGATTCGTTTGCACGCGGTGACCGTGTACGGCCGCGTGATTCACGAGTTTGATCCTTGGTTCAACTTCCGCGCGACGCAGTACCTGGTGACACATGGGTGGCGGAAGTTCTTCACGTGGTACGACCACGAGAGCTGGTACCCGCTGGGAAGGCCGGTGGGGACCACGATTTTTCCGGGGATGCAATTCACCGCGGCTGGGATTTACAACTTATTGAACTTGTTGGGATTCCAAGTATCACTCAACGACGTGTGCGTGTTCATCCCGGCCGGTTTCAGCATACTCGCCACGCTTTTCACCGCACTCATCGCCAGGGAAGCCGCGCAGCCGAAACACAAACACACCGCGTTTACCGTAACCGCCGCGATCATGGCGGTAATTCCCGCGCACATCATGCGCAGCGTGGCGGGCGGTTTCGATAACGAATCCGTCGCGGTGACTGCGATCGTTTGTGTTTTTTTCTTTTGGATTCGCTCCTTAAGAACGGAAAACAGCTGGCCGTTTTCGGTAGCAGCAGCCATCGCATACGGGTACATGGTCGCCGCGTGGGGAGGGTACACGTTCGTGTTGAACATGGTGGGCGTGCACGCCGCCGTGCTTTTCCTTTCCGGAAACTTCACCTGGAATTTATACGCCGCGTACTCCGTGTTTTACGTCGTCGGGTACGTGTTGCGTGCTTCCCAAATCCAGGCACACTGTTTTACCGAAGCTGGCGACTGTTCGGACCGATTACTCTGACTGTTTGTCCATACATCGTCCAATACACGCCCAATACAACACTGACACTTTTCTTTCACAACAACAGCACCACATTAGCAGTCCACGTACCTGTCGTTGGGTGGACCCCTTTCCGGAGCATGGAACAAATCGGGCCGCTTTTTGTGCTCGGCGCGGCGCAACTTGCGGCGGTTTTGTTTCGCCAAAAGAGAAAACTCTCCGAACGCGAGTACTCGCGGTTTCGCAAACGAGTCGTGCTTTGTTCCGTGATCGGCGGTTTCGTATCGTTGGTAGTGCTGGACGCCACTGGCGTCGTGGGCGGACTCTCCGCGCGCGTCCGGTCGCTGTTCGTGCCGCACACGCACACCGGGAACCCCCTAGTTGATTCCGTCGCGGAACACCAAGCCACGCAAGGCGACGTGTACTTGAAGGTAAGTATTTCCCACATTCCACACACCGCCTCCCTGATCGGCCCGATTACCCTAACTGTTTACTCATACACATTACGAGAGACTGACACTTTCTTTTTTATCGTATCAGTACTTCGATTTCCTCGTCGTGGCGTTTGCCCCCGCCGGCGCGGTCGCGTGCGTGGCGAACAACCGCTCGCCCGCGCGTGTTTTCGTGGCGGCGTATTTTTTAATAGCAGGCTACTTCAGCGCGAAGATGGTGCGTTTGGTGCTTCTGTTAGGGCCCGCCAGCGCGATATGCGCTGGTATCGCCATCGGGGGCGTCGTCGACTGGATCGCGGACGAGGCGAACACTTTTGCCGAAGTGGCCAACGGCGGGTTCAAAAAACCCACAGCGAAAACCGACGACCCCCCCGGTACCGCGATTGTCGGGCCGGGTAACAGCCAAGCTAACGGGAAGAAGGAAGGCATGAGCAAGCCAGTAGGAAGAGCGACACGGCGGGCGAACGAAATGAGCGCGAAGAAGAAGAAATCGAACGGGGGCGGCGCTTCCGGCGAGTTCCGAATCGCGGAGGCCCCTAGCTTGATCCGTTTGTACTTTGCGGAACACGTTTTTGTCCGGAAATCAATCGCCGCCGTGGCGTTGGCGTTTCTGGTAACCACCGGGCGGTCCTTCGTCGCGCGGTCGCATGTCATGGCGCAACACATGTCCGAGCCCTCCATCGTGTTGCGCGGATACGCCCCAACCGGCGACAGCGCGATTTTAGATGACTTCCGAGAAAGCTACTGGTGGCTGCGGGACCACACCCCCGAAGACGCCCGGGTCATGGCGTGGTGGGACTACGGGTACCAGATCTCTGGGATCGCAAACCGCACCACGATCGCGGACGGCAACACGTGGAACATGGAGCACATCGCGCTGCTCGGGAAGTGTTTGGTGTCACCGGAAGAAATAGGGCACCCTATCGTGCGCCAGCTCGCGGACTACGTGCTGGTGTGGACCACGAGGTACGCGGGCATGCCGGGGGACGACCTGGCCAAGGCGCCGCACATGGCGCGGATCGCGGGGTCGGTGTATGACGACGTTGTTCAGGAGGGTTTTTTTGTGGACGAAAAAGGCAACCCGAGCGACTCCATGCGAGAGTCGTTGTTGTTCAAGCTCAGCGCGCACGGCATGGTACCAGACGTCCCGCCCCCGACGCACTACGAAGAGGCGTTTTCGTCCAAGCACAAGATGGTGCGCATTTGGAAAGTGAAAGACGTGGACCTTGAGACGAAACGAGCCACCAACCAGGGTGAGCACAAAAAATGCGACGCAGGGGGGTGGTACTGCCCGGGGGAGTACCCCGAGGCGCTGAGAGAAGTGCTCAGCACGAAGAAAGACTTCCAGCTAGACCGTTGATGTTTTAAACGACCCGCCAAAAAACAATTTGCACTTTTGCTCTTCCCAGATAATTTTTGTCTCGAACACTTTTCCAATGTTTTCTGTCGTTTCATGAGATCAGACCGATGGCGCGCATGGGGTCAGGGCGGCGGTATCCCGCCGCCGGGGTTATGGTGCCTGTAATTGTGGCGGCCGTGCTTGTGCTCGGGATGCTCCCGGGCGCGAGCGGTGGGATTGTGTCGCCCACGGTGACCGTGGTGTCGCGTTTAGATGCGCCTAAACCATGGGTGGGCGAGCAGATGGTATACATCAACGAAACGTTGAACACGGACTTGATTGAAGGCACGCTTGCGCTTGGCGGAGGCTTTTCTTTGGTGCTTAACCACGACATCTTGCCAAGACTGGCGCCAGTCAAGCCAATGTTCACGATCTGCATGTCGTTGTTCCTAACGAACGACCCTAGCCACGACACGCATGTTGGGATTTTCTGGAAGGGCGAGAACAACGACGACCGGACGCCGAGCGCGTGGCTTGTGCCGGGGTCCACGCACGTGACGTTCCGGGTCTCCACAAAGACATCCACGGAGGTGTGGGGCACCTCAACGGTGGGGCTGCCAGTCAGGAAGTGGTGCCACATCGCATTTTCGCTTGAAAACAGAATCATGCGGTTTTACATAGACGGAACGCTGGACGCCGCGGTTTCGGTTCCCGATTCCGACGTCGTAACCAACAATGGGAACTTGCACCTAGGCAAGGACCCGAAAAATCCCGGGTTCGCGGGGTTCATTGGCGATGCTAAGATGTGGCCGTTCGCACTTAGCGACGAGGACACCAATCAACTCGCCGCGGTTGCTTTGCATCGCGCGCCTGACTTCGACGGCGAGCCGCAACGGGACGCGGCGCGGCGGGCCGCGACGTTTGGCGAAATCGATGACCGGCGAGCGAAGCACTTCCAAAAGGTCATGGACAGGGAACACGGTGCTGTTGATTTCCAAAGTGAAGATGACGTGCGAAACACTCCGGCAGGCAGCGGCGTGGATGGACACACTGTTGACAGTAGTGTAGACACTGTCCACGGTGTGCACTCCAGCGCTACCGCCAAAACGGCATTACACACGGAGGATCACCTCGCGGCGTACGCCTCGGAGCAGTTTTTACTCGGCGATGAAAAGCGCGCGCGCGCTTTGCGACTTTTGGACAACTCTAAACAAAGACAGTCGTTAGACGTCGCGGCGCGCGGTTTCGATGACGCGATGCACCACCTGGCAAGCAGCGCCGCTGCTGGAAACGCACAGGCGCGTTTAACCTATGCGGCGATGCTAGAGCACGGGTACGGCACTCGGAACGTTTTGTCCAAACCCGGACGCGCGTTGTACCACCGCCTCCTCGCCGCCGCCGCCGGGGACCCGCTGGCCAGGCTGGCGATGGGTGCTGCTACGTTGGTCGCCGGGCTGAGCTGGGAAGGCGACGTTTCGACCCGATTCCGTGCATCGAGCACACCGTCCACACACGAGCACCAATCAAACAACCCACCATCCCCGTACCAGTCAAACCCAAAGTGCCAACTCGCGCTGCACTACTTTTTCCACGCCGCGCAAACGGCGTTCGAGGAAAGCGCGATGCCCGGTGGCCAGGTGAGGGTTGAAAAAGGGCGGTTGAGCGAAAACACGCGTCGCGCTAGGGGTGATCTGCGCGGCGAAACCGATGACCGAGTCGAGTACCTCGCACGCGCGGCGGACTTGGGTGACGCGCGCGCCATGCTGGCGATGGGGAATTCGTATTACTGGGGGCACTTCGGGTTACCCCTGGACCACCAACGGGCGTTGGGGTTTTACCGGCGCGCGCATTCCGCGGGCGAGCTGCGGGGAACCGTCGGGGTGGCGAAGATGGTTCTGAAAGGCGAAGGCGGTTCGCGGAACACCACGGAGGCGCTTGAGTACTACGAAAACGCGGCGAAACGCGGGGCCTCGGACGCGCTGAACGGGTTGGGGTACCTTTACTTTTACGGCGAAAGCGGAGACGAAGGGACGATGACGGTTGGAGATGACGAATTCGGGGATGCAGCGACGACGGTTGCAGAAAACGAACGCTCTTCCGTACAGTCTTCTGTCAACGATCCTGTGGAGCCGCCGCGCTCCGCCAACCGAATAAAAAAGAACGACACCGCGGCGCTTGCGTATTTCACCGAAGCCGCGGCGCTCGGGAACGGCGACGGTTTGGTCAACGCGGGTATGATGTTGCGGTCCGGTTTGGGTGCTCCGGTTGACGTAAAAGCCGCACACGCGTTTTTCGTGCGATGCGCGGACTTACCGGGCGAGCACAGCGCGTGTGTTTACCAAGCCGCGCTGATCGAGGCGACGGGCGAGGGCGGCGTCCACCGGGACTGCGCGCTCGCGGCGCGACGTCTGCGCGCCGTCGCGGAGAGCGGGCGGTGGATGACATCGTCGGGCGAGGGCATGAAGGCGCACTTGGCAAAGGAACACCACGCCGCGGAGTGGGCCTACCTGTACGCCAGCGCGGGCTCAGCACCAGCCGCGGTGTTCAACGCCGCCTGGCTGAACGAGGGGACGGCGCGGGCCTTACGGGTTACGCGACGATTTTTGGATTCTGGTGCAGAGGCGTATTTTGGAGATGAAGACGGCTACGATGATGCCATTGATGAAGAAGGAACCAGTCACGACGACTCCGACGTTGACACGAAGACGTCGGATTGGCTTGTTTTTTTACGCGAAAAACGATCCACCAGCGCGTTTCGTCGGCATGCCCTGCGCCTGGTCTCGGATCCAGACGCCGACGTCGCGATGCAGGCGTGGGCGTGGAACGCGCTCGGGGATTGTTTTTACTTTGGCGAACGGAGGGCGGGCGGGTGCCCGAGAAACTTCCAAAAGGCGCTCAAGTCGTACCGCCGCGCGAATGCCTTCGCGCGCTTGGCGATTTCGTTGCACACCGAAACTGAAGCCTCAAATGTCACCAAGGCCACGAGGGAATCTGCCGCGCGCGCAGCGGAAGACACGGGCACGGCGCTTGACCCCATGCGACTGGTAACAAACGCGTTGTCATCCGAGGCGTGGATGCGGTTCGCGGGTGAAGGGTGTGCGCGCGACGCGCGTTTCGCGAAGGGTTTACTGAAACAAGCGCTCGGGCTGGGGGGGTGGCGGGAACTCGTCGCGCTGGTGCCTGCGTACGTCGCGCTTACTGCGTTTGAGTTTGAAAACAGTGCGTGTTTATGCTTAACAGGTACTGCCTGTCCCTACCCGTTGGTTTCGAGTTTTTTGGGGGGGCGTCGGGATGGGCATCGGGAAAAAGCAAACGACGATTTCAAAACAATCGATTCCAAAAAATCCCAACCCAAAAGGTTGCCCCTCGCCGGTTTCGCCCTGCGTTCCGTGAGCGACGCGTTGGCCTTTTTAACGTCAATCGAGGAGTCGGTAACGAACTTCTTTGATACCTGGAAGTTCACGCTGACCCTGTTGTGGTCCGTAGGGTCCGCCTGCGTCGGCGCCGCGGTCGGGTGGAGGCTCGTCGTCCGGCCGTTTTTCACAGCGCTTGTTGACCGGGTTCGTATCTTTGAAAACGCGAGAAACGAAAACGCGATCGACGACGCGATCGCCGCGGGCAACGCGGGCGGGACGAGTATGGAAGAAATGATGCTCCGAATAGAGCGCATGCGTGCCGAGACGGCGGAGAGGGAGGCGCAGGCCAACGCAGCAGCCGAAGTGCACGGAGAAGAGAGCGACGACGAACACGAAACAGAAACGATTGACCTGCGCGCGAATATGAGAGCAGCGTCGATGGAAGAGCGTAGTTTGTCCGAGACGAGACATTCGGTTGACGCCGAAGCGAGTCATGATGAAGGGGGAAGCGTTCACATCAACACATCCAACGATTCTATTGCGAACGTCACGAACACGACGGAAGCGTTCGTGGAAGGGCAAGTTGCGGATGCAGGGGAGGGGCGAACAGAGACGGAAACGTAGGAGCGCTAAGCGCTTGAGAGAAGAGTTGAAAGAGAGCACAAAGTGAGGAAGTCGTCGTTTTCTCTAGTAACATGGTACCCTATATTTGCCTTGCGTTGACCGCGCCGGCCGCAAGAAGCGCCCGCACAACCGCGTGATGGCCGCGTTGAGCGGCTATGTGCAGCGGCGTCACGCCGTTATATATCGCCTTGTTGACGTCCGCGCCCGCCTCGATCAGCGCCCGCGCTACCGCCTCGTGGCCTTCTTGAGCGGCCATGTACAGTGGCGTCACGCCGTAATCAGCCACCTTGTTGGCGTCCGCACCCGCTTCGATCAGCACCCGCACCACCTCCTTGTGGCCCCATTAGGCGGCGATGCCCAGCGCCGTCCCGCCGTCATCTTTTGCCTTGTTGACGTCCACATCCGCCTCGATCAGCGCCCGCACCACCGCCTTGTGGCCTTTTTCCGCAGCCTTGATCAGCGGCGTCGAGCCGTCATTCGTCGCCTTGTTGATGTCTGCGTCTGCCTCGATCAGCGCCCGCAATACCACCTCGTGGCCAAATTGAACGGCCATGTACAGTGGCGTCGCGCCGTCATCCGCCACTTTGTTGATGTCTGCGCCCGCTTCGATCAGCACCCGCACTGCCTCCACATGACCTGCTCCGGCGGCTATGAACAGCGGCGTCACGCCGTTAACTACCACCTTATTAACGTCCGCGCCCGATTCGATTTGCGCTTGCACTGCCGCCTCGTGGCCCTTTGCAGCGGCAATGTGCAGCGGCGATCCATGTGCAGCGGAGACAACGCCATTATGCTCCGCCTTGTTGCCTTTGTCGGGTGCACATTTTAATATCCACGCCTGCAGCTTCTTGTGCCCGTTCTCCGATGCTGATAACTCACACGTATCAGCGTCCCACGGGCAGCCGTTCTCGCGCGCCCACTGCAGCACCTCGAGGTGCCCGCCCTGCGCCGCCCCCAAGCTCGTTTCTGCGTCCCACGGGCAGCCGTTCGCGCGAGCCCAATGTAGCACCTCTAGGTGCCCGCCCCACGCCGCGTAGTAGCACGTCCCCTCATCCCACGGGCATCCGTTCGCGCGCGCCCACTGCAGCACCCCGAGGTGCCCGCCCCTTGCCGCAATCCAGCACGTTTCTGCGTCCCACGGGCAGCCGTTCGCGCGCGCCCACTGCAGCACCTCGAGGTGCCCGCCCTCCGCCGCTTTCGTGCACGTCCACTCTTTCCAGGGGCAGCCGTTCTTGCGCGCCCACTGCAGCACCCCGAGGTGCCCGCCCCGCGCCGCGTACGTGCACGTGTCCGCGTTCCACGGGCAGCTGTTTTCGCGCAACCACTTCAGCACCAGGAATTGTCCGCCCTGAGCCGCGAAGATGCACAAGTCTTCGTTAAACGTCACATGACCGCGCCGATGCAAGCTTTTCAGCGTGCCTAAGCATCCGCGCTCCGCGGCTTCATCAGGCGTAAGCTCTTTGACCGAGCCCTTCATTCCCTTCTCCCCTATGGCGTCGCGCATCACCTTAGCGAAATCTCGAAATCCCGCGAGTTCTGCGGGTGAATAGGATGGAGCTCGCCCGAAGGCGGAGTTCGAGACGGTTGCGTGCGCGTCGGGTTGATATATGGCCGTCGCGATACGACTGTGTGCGGGAGTATCGGAGCTACGTTGGGGTTTTGGGGCCATCGCGGAGGGTGTCGTGCGCGGATGTTGTGGCTGTAGATCTCAGTTTTCTGGGACGTTACGAAGACGAGTCAAAAACGTATTGAAAGCAGTTTCGCATCAAGCATCTCGATCAAAATGCAAACTCGATCAAACCGAAACTGCGTCCGTTCAACGTCTTCGGGAACCTTGAGTTTTCGTTAAATGCGATTGCCGAATTCTTCAGTGATCACTGGCGCACCCAACGTATGGACGCTGCGATGGATCCGACCTCCGGTACGGTTCCCGAGGCGGCGCCCTCGGCGCCGTCTGTGCCCGAGCCCGTCCCAACGCCGGTCCCCACAGAGCCGACGGTACGTCCCGCCACCCGATCTTTGCCTTGACATTGAGCCGCATTTTCGCGCCATTCGGTCTGTGCATCCGGCGCCCAACGCGATCTGACCGCCGTCGTCCCCCACGTCCCGCTCTTTCACCTCGCAGGCGCCCGAACCCACTGACCCAAGCACGGAGACACCCGCGGATACCCCCGTGCCTGTCGCGGAGCCTGTTGCGGCGACTGTGGAGACACCCGCACCCGTGGCCCCGGCCGCCGACGCGACCGCGACCGCGGAGACCGCCGCTGCCCCGATTGTCGAGCCCGCCCCGGCTGCGCCTGTGGCCACGGACCCCCTTCCCATCGAGGAGCCGAAAGAACCCACCGGTCGTTCCGTACGCAAGCGCTGGCGCGGGGTTGAGGACGCCGGCGACGCCGGTCGCGCCACGCAAAGCGCGCGTACCGGGGGCTTGCTCACCACGGCGAGTGGCCGGCAGGCTTTGAAAGCGGCAGAGGAGGACGCGGTGTTTCGGCGCGAGCGGATTCTGGACGTGTACCACTGTGTGGAGAGCCTTTGCTTTTACACCGCGAAGGAAATAAGCGCGCAGACCGTGGTGGTGGACGGGGTGTTGACGCTTCGTATTCCGCACGGGGTAACCAACATGTGCGTGTGCGTCGGCGATTTGCTCGAGACGTTGCCAAAGCACGTTTTGGCTTTGCGTTTTTTATCACCAACAAACGCGGAACAGTGGTTCCCGTCGAAACACACGCACTGGGGCTTGGAAACCTCGGACGGGCTGCCGGAGTACGCAAGACGCGCGCTGTCCTTGCTGGAAACGCTTTGCGACGTCGCGGCGAGCGGGAAGCACCGGCGCTTGTACCAGAAAATATCGAGCGACGTCGTGCAGAGCGCGCAAGACTTGGCGCTACTGGCCAGTCTTGAGCTGGCGAGTAAGAAGAAGATCAAGCGCAAAATCGGTGCGTCGACGCCGTCAGCGGAGTCGGTCGCGGATGCGAAGCAGTTTTTGGAGCTGGCGAAAACCGCGGCGCAGACCCTCAAGTCGGTGTGTACGCTTTACGAGTGGCGCGATCCGTACGTCGCCGCGGCGGCGGCGGCGTGGCCTCCTCGCATGAACCGAAAGCCGGACGGCGCGCCGGGCAGTGACACGTTGCTTGATGCGGTGGTCAACGGTGCGTTCGTGGCGCTGCGAAGAGCGACGCCCCCTCCAGGGGTGGGGATTGTCAAGTCAGTCGCTGAGGTTGCGCCGGCCCGAGCGCTCCTAGCGGGCGCCGCGCGCTTGGCGGGCGTGGAAGGCGCCGCCGGGGTGTTGGCCAAAGGCGGCGTGGACCGGTTGCGGCCGGTGTTGCGTTTAGGGCTAGCAGCGGTGAGGCTAGCGGCGGCGACACCTGAGGACCCCGCGCCTGTCGTGGCGAGGGCGGCGGCGGAGGCGGCCTGGGCGGAGGCGGCGGCCGCCGGCGCCGCGGCGGTCGCCGCCGGCGCGACGCAATCCGCCGAGGCCGGAGACGCGAACGGCGCGGCGGCTGATGATGCAAACACCGAGCCTTTAAGAATTCCATCCCTCACCGCCTTCGCCACCGAAGATCAGCGAAACGCCATGGAGGCCAGGAACGCGCTGCTACCCGTCGCCACGCACGGCCTCGGGTTACTACAAACGCTTCTGGATTTGGAAACCGAAACGCAGCGCGACGGCGTTTTCTCGTTCCTGGACGCCGCGGCGGAGGACGACGGGTACGAAGGGTGCGCGCCGTTGTTGGCGGCGGCCGTTGGCGCGGTGCTACGCGCGTGCGCCGAGGCGATTGACACGCAGGTTGACTCTGCGAGGGAAGGGTGGAGAGGCGAGGAAGGGAAGGGGTGGGTGCTGGAACGGTTTAGTAGCGACAAAGACAAAGGAAACGCGCTTGGTGTCGCGGCGCCGGCGAACGCGAATGCGGCAAACGCTCCGGCGAGCGCGGAGGCGGCTGGTGAGTTTACGGATTTGATGGCGGACGACACTTCCGTTGCTGATGCTGAGAAAGCCGCCTTTGACGCGTCTGCGAGGGCGGAACAGGCTAAGGCGGATGCCGAGCAACGGGAAGCGAACGCGGCGGCGCTCGCGTTTGCAACGAACGCGTTTGCCCGGAAACAGAAACCGCTCCCGTCGCCGTTGGGCCGGGGAGCCGGGGCTTTGTTGCTCGCGGCGATGCGCGCCGCGGAGGCGCTTTCCGTTGATTCGTCAACGCAAAGCGCCACGATGCACGCGCTTTGCGTGCCCCTGGCCAGGGTGCTAACGCTTGAACCTGAGACCTTCAGTCAGTGGTGGTGCGGCGGCGCCGCCGCGCGGTTCGCGCACGCCGACGACGACAACGTCACGACGGCGGCGACCGTGGCGGCGGATCACACTGCCCGTTCCGACAAGACCTCGCCGCGCGTCACTGCCACGTACAGGGCTGATCTCGGGTGTCGCATCCCAGCCGAGTTGCGGGAAACACTCGCGCTCAGGGGCACCCTGAAAACCGCGGAACGGGCGCTGCTGCTACACCACCTGCTAGGGAACCTGCACATCCACGCCCCAGGTGAGGACGACGTGGAAACGGGGCGGTTCTTGGAGCTGCTCGTGCGACGACTCGGCGGCGGCGGCGGCGTTGGCGGTGGCGGCGGTGAGACCTATGAGAACAGCGCCGAGGCCGAGGCCGGTGACTCAGAGACGTTGACCACCGCGTTTGGCAACCTCGCCCAACTGCACCAACACGTCAAAGCCTTCCCGGAAGGCACCGTCGCGGCGCACGACGTGGCCATCGTGCGGACCCTGCTGGACGAGTTCGGGTGCCACCTCCCGGGTGGCGGCGGCGCCGAGGCGGCGGCCGTCGCGGCGGCGGCGTCGGCGTCGGCGGCGGCGGCGGCGGCGCCTGCCAGCGACGACGCGCAACCGACGGACGAGTAAGGCGAGTAAGTCGTGTGTGTGATTAGAGTACCTAGCGAACAGACTTGAGGGTAATATATCAGATACGCAACAAACACTACAGCCGTTCGGGCACGTTTCCGTGCCCGTGTTGCGGCCGCGCGTCGCCGTAGTGCAGCAGCTCTATCGAGGTGGTGGGGTTGGTTTTGTGCCCGTCTCGTAAGCGCCGGGTCATCTTTCCCACGCTCTCTCCGAACACGTGATTCCGGCCGTGCGTGTACAGAGTACAGCCCGGCATTAGGTGTTTGTCTTCCACGACTAAAAGCGCGTCGTCCCCGAGAGGCGCGCGCCACTTGTTGTCCCGGCCTTTCACCTTGAACGACCCGGCGTCCACGCTCCCTTTGCTTTGCTGGTACGTCAGCGGTTGCGATACGTACGGCCCCAGCGGTTTCCCAGGCGTGGTGGGCGCTAGGGCCTGCGCGTACCTCTGGCCGACGCCTTGCGGTCGTAATTCGCCCAAGTCGCTCATCGCCGCGCCAACCGCGCCGCCGCGAATCGCGAGCGATACCGCCGGGGCCAGCCCGGTTGCCCTGCCAAAACTCAACCCGTGCATCTCCACGTTTTTCACCGGGACGTGCCCGGTGTACCCGGGGATGTGCGCGCGGAGGTTCTCGTTGCCGTGCCTTTGGCCTTGGGGATAACTCTCCTTGTAGCTTGATAAACGACCTGAAGTGTGCAGGTGCGCCCTCGAGCCCGTGCCTCGCGAGTAGTGCGTCGTACCGAGCGCGGGCTGCGAGTGCGAAAAGCGCAGGGACGGCTTTTCGCACTCGTCCCCGGTGTCGCCCTGCTTTTCCCGGACCAGCTGCCGCGAGCTGTGGCCGTAGCTCTTGCCGTACAGGTGCTGGTTCGCGTGCAGGTGCCCGGTGTACCCGGGCAAGTGCCCGCCCTCGCCCGTCGCGATGAGGGTGTCGTTTTTACTCTTTTCGCCTTTTTCTCGGCCCGTGAATGCGATTTTGTTCCCATAAGGCGTCGGGGCTAAGCTCGCGGTGGGGGCGGTGCGCATGGAACCCACGCCGTTCGTCCCGACGGCCCGGTGCGAGTTACGGAAATCGCGCACGCCCTTGGTTTCATCCAGGAGTGGGATTCCCTTGCCCGTGTGGGGAACCCCAAGGGTGGGTTCCACGGGGGGGCCCAGAGAAGAGACTTGCGCGTACAGATGCTGCGTCCCCACCGGGCGTGACTCCACCAAGTCAGGGTGGCCCGCGGCGTTGCCCCCGGCACGCTGAGTCTCCACCGCGACCTGCGCGCGGCGGGTCATCTCGCTGAAGCTTCGGCCGATCACCTGGTTCTTGCCTGTACCACGAAACGAGGGGAGGAGGGGAGAGTCAGGCGACGATTGATTTGTGTCGGAAGCAAAGGCTATAATAGCCCTTGTCGGAAGCAATCGCATAATCGGAGATCCTAATCAGTCACCCACGAGATGAGACGCGTCATGCGTGGATGCGCCACGTACCTGGGATGTAGCCGGTGCACCCCGGAATCTGCTCGCGGCGCGACATGACGCACGGCGCGAGTCGAGGGCTTGGCGCGGGAACGGGGAACACGCGCGGTCTGGCTGTGGAGGGCGGTACGCACGCGCCCTCGACGAATTACCTTTCCGACGCCCAAAATAACACCGAAGATTCTTGCAGTCGCAGAGTCGGCAGTCGGGCAGCCACGTTCACGAAAAGCCACCGCATCGTTTTTTCATCGACACTCTTGGTCGCCGCGATGCAGGCGTCCGGGAAGGAACGGGCGATGGAGTGGGCGTCTGGTTGGTCCAAAATCGCCGTGGCGACCGCGCGCGAGCGTCCTGGGGCGGCGCTCGCGGTGGTCGCTGCGGTCGGCGCGGCGCTCCCTTTCCTTCTTTGCGCGCTGGCGCTCGCGGCATTGACGTTCCTCGGGTTGGCGTTGCCGCTGAGCTTCGCCACCGCGGCGTGGTGGGTGGTTACGAACCGTGATTCCGAGAAGAAACAAGACAGCCCGTCCACGATTCTTTCCCGGTTACGAGCCGGCACGTTGAGGCTAAGCACGTTGTCCGAAGGCAGCGAGCGCGTGTGCAGCGAGATCTCGAACCGGGGGTCATCAATCGCCGAAATTTCGAACAAGACGGTCGACCTCCTCGTCGTGTACAGCGGGCAGGCCGACTTCAAGATGGAGGGCGGCGACGACGCCGCGCGGTTGGTGGCGCGGAGAATCGCGGACATCGTGGAGCGACCGAGTGTGTGTCACACACACGGCGACGACGACAGCAACAACACACCATGCACACCACCACGTACCGTGTGCGCGGTGGACGTGGAGACCCTTTGCGACGTGGAGACGCACTTTCCGGGCGGGCCGTCGCTTGAAAAAATGCTCGCGGATGGGTGCGCAAACGTGCTTTTCGTGGTGGAATCTTCCGTGTGTTTGGAGTCGCCCAGCGACGCGTTGCGGAAGTTCAAACGAAAGCTAAAGGCGTTGTCGTTCGCCAACACGGACCGCACCGCGTGCGCTCCGTTCACCACGGTCGCGGTTTCAAGAAGCGTCGGCCCGGACGGCTCCGTGTGGTGCGGCCCGAAAGTCGGAGGGAAAGCCGGCGCCGAGTTTGACCGCGAAATCGACGAGTTGTTTTGCGACAAGACAACAAGGTTGTGCCCGCGCTGCGACGCCGAGATCGAGCACAACGGCCCTGGGGTGGTTGACCGGTGGGCGCGGGAGGTGCTGGTACCCGCACTGGGCGGGTTTGCACCGCTCACGCCCAGAATCCTCTCCCTCTCCTCGACGCACACGGCGCTGCTGACGCGGCACTTGGGCGCGCGCGATTCGGTGGTCGGGTGCGATTCGTGGTTCCACGACACCGAACACGGGGTTGGCGACGTTTCGGTAACGAAAATCCCGCGAATCGACCCGTGGGCTCCCGACCTTGAGCTTGTTAAACAGCTAAACCCCACACTCATTGTGTGCGCGTACGACGCGTCCGCGGAGGCGCTGCGTGAAATCGCCCCTCGGTGGCGCCTCGGCGACTCGTTCGCCAAGCGCGAAAGCGTGTGCGAAGGCGAAGGCGATTCGTCTTCTTTTTCCTTTGAAATCGTCACGCTTCCGTGTCCCCTGGGCCGGGACTGCTTGCGGAAATCCGCGGCGCAGATTCTTACGCTGGGGGGTTTGGCCAGGGTGGACGAAAACGTCGCTCAACAAGCGTCGGATAAACTGACCGACGGCTTGCTGGAAATCAGGGCCAAGGCGGAGAAAGCCTTCGGCGGCGATCGGGGGTCGATTCGAAACGATAATCACGAAAACCCAAAAACGAAAACTTTAAGACCGCAGCCTTGGATATTCATCGAAGCGGACCCGGAGTTGTTTAGCGCTGATTCCTGTACGCCTTTGGGTGCCGCGCTGGCGGAGGGTTTGGGAGTAGGGAACATCGCGGACCCGGTTTGGAGTGACGAAACGTTGTCGTCGACGGACGACGCGTCATTGTCGTCGCGCGCGGCAGCGGCGCTTGCGTTGCGAATGAAGATTCCGAATGAAGAAAAAAGCGCGCCGAAGGATACGCACTACCCGCAACTCAGCGCGTCCCGGTTTTGGTCACCCAGGGAACCGGACTGGTGGGTCGTCGCGCACCCCACTGACTCCGGGTCGTCTGCCACGGAAAAGTCGTTCGGGGATAGCCTGGATCCGGAGGACCGCGAACGACACGCCGCGCTTCGCGAAAAAAGAGTCGTCGCCCTTTCAAACCACCTCTGCCACGCCGCGTCGCAGTGGACCCCCGAGCTCGTGGACGTGGTGGCGGCCGTGTTTGAGGAAATGGCGAAGCGCGTGGATGAGATAGAGGTGGTGGTGGAGGAGGAGGAGGCTGTTGTGGAGGTGCAGGAAGACACGGAGGCGAAGGAGGTGCAGGAAACACAGGAGGCGAATGACGTGAATGCGTTCCGCGACGCGGATGGAACCTCGTTTGACTCTGCGATGGAACCGACTTCCGCGCAAACCAAACGCGAGGTGCTTCACGACTCATTGCGCGATCGCAACCTCCGCGGGTTACCCAAATCGTTCCTCACAACCGACCTCCCCATGCTCGGCATCACCCACCTGGACTTGTCAAAAAACGAGCTCTCCGAGTTACCCGGCTTGGGTAGTTTGGCGAACTCGCTGAAAGTGTTGAAACTCGAGCGCAACTGGTTTGAAAAAGTCCCGCCCGAGGTTGGGACGTTGCCGTTTCTGGAAGAGCTGGATTTATCGCGGAACTTCGTGCGGCCGAGCGATGCGAGCCTGGCGCTTGACTCGCTGTCCAAGCTGAAACACTTGAAGGTGGTTGATTTGCGGTGGAACAGGAAGGTGTGCACCGCGGAGGTGCTGGCGCGCATGCGGCGGCGGCTATCGGGTGGTCCGGTGGAAGAGTCTGATTCAAACGCGTGCGAATCTGACGGAATTTCCAGCGTCGACGTCCGCGTCACGGTTTCCTTCCCCGCCCCCGACGGCGCGTTCGTGGGGTCGTCCCCCGCGGACCGCAACGCCAACCTGTTACGCGCGCAGCTAGAACCATGGAGCACGTTACAACTAAGAAGGCGTTTAATCGAGGACTTCCACCAAGACCAAGCCGCGGTGGGCGACCCGGAGCGCGTGTTGCGGGCGGAGGTGATGTCTTTGTTGTTACGTAGGTACGAAACCGAGGGGCTTCTTACGCCGAAAGGAATCGCGCAAAGGCCTCAGAGGCGAGTCGTCGGTACGCCCGTGCCTGAACTGCACCTGGCGCCGCTTCGTGTTGAGTTGAAAGCATGGCTTGAACAGCGAGCCAAAGGCGCGAAAGGGAACGTGCAAGAGCGACCTTCAATCGACGCCGAGGCGTACATGATTCTCCGGTCGCCCACCGATTTCAACGCCAAGCTCGGGGCCGGGTCCCGGGCGGCGCGGAAAGCGGCGGATAAGTTTGCGAAATTCGAGGGTCTGTGGAAATGCGCCGAAACCGCGCTTCGCGGCGTGGACAGCGCCTTCGCGAACGAGTTTACCGCCCTCGCGGTGACGTACCAGTTCCAGGGCTCGCCGCACATCGACAAGCAAAACGTGGGGCCGTTTTACGGGCTTGCGATTGGCGATTTCGCGGATGGCACCGGCGGGATTTGCGTGGAGTCCACCGCGCGAACCGTGCTGGCGGTGAACACGAAACACGCGCTGGGGAAAATAGACGGGCGGTTCCCGCACTGGGTCGCGCCGTGGGACGTTGAAAACTCAACGCGGTTTTCGCTGATTTACTACCGAACCACGGGGGACCCTGAGCCGATCACCGCCGCGGCGTTCGACGGCGACGGAATCGGGGTGGGGGGAGATTCTGAGAGGGAGTCCTCCCCGGAGGACGAGGAGTGAACGAGCGAGGGGGTAAATCTTTTGAAACGCGGATCCGATGAATACGTACACGAAACTTACACGCTGTGGTTTTCGTCTCCTTCACGATGAGGGCAACCGTTCGCGAGCGCCCAATGCAGCACCTCGAGATGCCCGTGTTCAACAGCCCAATAGCACGTGTCCTCGTTCCACGGGCACCCGTTCGCGCGCGCCCACTGCAGCACCTCGAGGTGCCCGCCCCTTGCCGCCATCCAACACGTGTCCTCGTCCCACGGGGCGCCGATCGCGCGCAACCACCGCAGCGTCTCGAGGTGTCCGCCCATCGCCGCTCCCGCGCACGTTTTCTCGCACCACGGGCAGCCGTGCGCGCGCGCCCACTGCAGCAACTCGCGATGCCCTTGCATCGCCGCCTGCGTGCACGTGTTTATATCCCACGGAAATCCGTTCGTGCGCAACCACTGCACAACCTCGAGATGCCCGCCCCCCGACGCCATCGCGCACACGCTGGTGTCCCATGGCGCGCCGTTCGCGCGCGCCCACCGCAGTGTCTCGAGACGTCCGCGAATCGCCGCGATCCTCATCACCATGTTGTCCCACGGGCAGCCGTTCGCGCGCGCCCACTGCAGAATATCCAGGTTCTCTCCCGCCACAGCTTAGTTGCACGTTTGCTCGTCCCACGGGCAGCCAATCTCGCGCGCCCAACGCAGTATCTCGAGGTTGCCGCTTTTCGCTGCGGTCGTGCATAGTCTTTCTTTTTCTATAGGAGACAGACGGCCTTTCCGGTGCAGGTGCATCAGCGTGCTTAAGCATCCACGACGCGCGGCTTCATCAGGATCCAACTGTTCAATCGTTCGCCCCGTCGCCGCCACTGCGCCGTGCATCGCACGGCTCACCGCTCGAACCCGCGCGAGGTCTACTGGATCGGCCAAAACGTCAGATCCGAGAATGTGCGTCACGACGATGTCGTTGAGAAGGCCGGGGATGGCCTCGCCCGCGAAAGCCGTGTTGGCCGCGTTAGCGACGCGGCGCTCGCTCTTTTTCCTTCGCGCGCGAGCTTTCTTACCGGACATTACGTTGGAACAGTGGATGGTTTCGTGTGCGTCTCATGCGCGTCGTTGTGCGTCGCGGCGTCCGAGAAAGCGTTATCCGGAAGACGGAACTTGACGACGGAAAGAACATGCCCAGCGAAACCAGGCAAGCGCTTCGAAGCACCCAGATTCGTCATCAGAGGCGATGCGCGCGGCGTTGCGCACGTCGCGCCTTTTGGCGCGCCCGGCGTCGCGCTTCCGGTTATGTTCCAAACGGGCGTACTCCTCAGTCACGCGGTGCGTTGATGCGTCTCCTAAAGATGTGAAAAGAGCAGCCGCGGGCGAGAAGCGGCTCGTGACGGATGCGTCGGCGGTGCTGGCAGAGCTCGCGTCGGCGGTGTCCGAATCCTCGGAGACCTCACCTCGGTCTCCGCGCTTTTCACGCAACCTGCGCAAGTTATCTTTGTACGCCAAACACGGAGACACCATCAAAGGGTTCTTCGAGCCCAGTTTGCTGCGTTTGTACCTCACAATTGACGCGGTGCACGAGCGCTTGGGGGTTTCGGGTGCTTTGGTCGAGATTGGCGTGTACCACGGCAAGAGCTTCATTCCGCTCGCGCTGATCGCACAAAAAAATGAACGATGCGTCGCGGTGGATTGCTTCGAGGACCAGGCCGTGAATCACGACCACAGCGGGGAGGGTGATTTTAAGGCGTTTTGGGGGAACGTGGAAAACGCAATGTGCGTGTGTCAAGGAAACGAAGAAAGAAGAGAAGGTGTTTCCCACGACGACGACGGCGACGACGATGAAAAAAACGACTGGTTCCGAATTCTGCAAACGGACTCCGCGCGACTCGTGGACGATTCGTCGCCGTTGACCAAAGCGACTGGGAACACCTCCGTAAGGCTCTTCTCCATAGACGGGTGCCACACCAGCGAAGCCACGGTGAAGGACCTGCGTATCGCCTCCGAAACGTTGCACGAAAAAGGAGTGGTCATTCTGGATGACGTGTTCAATCCAGACTGGCCGGGCGTGGTGACCGGGTTGTTTGATTGGCGCGAAGAAGTTTTGAAAGATGGAACACCGAAAAAAGGAAATGTTACCGGTACTACCAGTACTACTAACAGTACTTCTACCAGTAGTACTCCCGGTACTTCTACTAGTAGTACCACGAACGACTCCACTGAAGACTCATGGCACGCATACGGCTTGGAGCCGTTCGCGATTGGGTTTGGCAAGGTGTTCATGTCAAGACCGGCAACGCGGGATTTGTATTTCCACGCGTTTTGCGAACAAGGCGAGGAGAAAAAGAGTTCCTCGTCGGTGAGAAAAACCGCAAAGTTCATGGGGCAAAACTGCGCCGTGTTTAGACACGGATGGATCTCCACGTTTCACGGGAACGAATGAGGGTTGTGTACCTGGTAGGGAGATGTTGTTTAGGATTTATTAGGGTAGAGGCAAGGAGCGGGTTTGGTTTCTTTGAAGTGAAATTCATCGGGAGAATCAAAACACTTTCTACCCACAGTCAGTTTTCTAGGCAAGTTTACGTGTACTCAAGAGGGACGATGAAGCCAATCGTTGTTTGCCCAGGCGTACCAATCGGATCACTGTGTTCGTTTGCCCACTTTAGCAACTCGAAGTGCCCGGCTTTGTACGCGAACGAAGGCGTGTTCGTGTCCCACGGGCAGCCGTTCGCGCGCAGCCACTTGAGAATCTCAAGCTGACCGCCCCTCGCATTCACAGGAGCTCCCATCCCACGGGCAGCCCTTCTGACGCGCCCATTTGATTATCTCAAGATGACCACCCAACGATGCAAATGCGCACGTCCACTCGTCCCACGGACAGCCGTTTGCGCGCGCCCATCTTAGGATATCGAAGCGCCCGCGCTTTACCGTGGACGCGCACGTCGTAGCGCCCCATGGACAGCCCTTCACGTGCAACCATTGCAGCACCTCGACGTGCCCGCCCTCCGCGGCGCCCGAGCACTTCTTCTCATCCCACGGGCAGCTGTTCTCGCGCAACACCTTCAACTCTCCGAGCTGTCCGCCCTTCGCCGCGCACTCACACGTGTCTGTGTCACAGGGCGCGCCGTTCGCGCGCGCCCACTGAATAATCCCAGGTGCCCGCAGTGCGCCGCAATGCCGCACGTCGTCGCGTCCCACGGGCAGCGGTTCGCGCGCGTCCACTGCAGCATTGCGAGGTGCCCGCTGTTCGCCGCCCCCGAACACGTATCCTTGTTCCAAGGGCAGCCGTTCATGTGCGCCCACTTCAGCACCTCGAGGTGCCCCCAGTGCGCCGCAATGCTGCACGTCGTCGCGTCCCACGGGCAGCCGTTCGCGCGCAGCAATTTCAGCAACTTGAAATGTCCACCCTTCGCCGCGTTCGCGCACGTGTATGTGTCCCACGGGCAACCGCTCGCGCGCAACCACTGCAGCACCTCGAGTCGTCCTTGAAGCGCAGCAAGCCCGCATAATGCACGTGCTTTGAGCTTCTTGGGATCTCGGTGATACGCGCGCTTCAGCTCGCTTAAAGGTTGAAGCTCCTTGATGTATTCGCGCCTAGACATCATCACTGCCTCTTTCATCGCGTAACTCACCTCTCGTAGCGTTGCGATATCTCGTGAAGCTGGCAGAAAGACAGATCTGAGAACGTGCGCGATGACGTTCATGAGGCACGGGCGTGGACCACAGGACGCCGCGTTTTTTGACTGGGGCGATATTTCGGGAGCTGCGGCCGCGGGTGGCGCGCGGGTGCCACACGGGCTGGAATCTTGCGCCGCGACAGGCTGGTTCGCGGTCTTCGCGAGAGCCGCGCGCTTCTTTCTGCGCGCGGCGCCACTTTTGTTAGAGGGCATCACGGAGTCGTGTGTGGCGGCGCGGGTTGGTTGTGTCTCTGCGAACTTGAGTCGTAGCTTTTCGAGGCGTCGTTTCAATTTCTCGGAGGAAACGAAACGAAACGACGAGACTGCATCACATGTAGACGCGCCCTGCTGACGACGCCAAGCCGACGGCCGACCGCGATGGATTCCACCACGATCGCATCGAATATTCGTAGTGGCGATATTTCGCTCCTAGATGCCCTGGACGATGCCGTGCCTGACGTGCTCCGGGCGGAGGTGATTCGCCATCTCGATGTAAATGCTACGACATCGTTGGCGCGTGTTAGTCGTGCGTGTCGTGACGCGGTGTGGAGTCCGGGCAGCGCTCGGTCATTAGACGACAAGATTCGAGCGCTTGGTACGAAGATTGGGAAAACGTTTCCTCCCGCGTTGCACCTCGCTGTCATGTACGAAAACCTTCAGGCCGTCAAGGCGCTCATGGCGACGAACAGGTCTAGTCTCGACGGAAACTCGCCTGACAATTTCGTTGATGAGTTGGAAAAGACCCATCCTGTAGCCTTGGGGAGGTTCTCCAAGCCGCGCCTCCCAAAACAACTGATAAAATATGCTGCGGTGGAGTTCAGTGGGCTCGTGGGGCGCCCCGAGCTTAACGGAAAATCCGGCCGGGTCACTGCTGACTTTGACGCGGAACGGGAGCGATGGCAAGTCATGATCTTCAAGACGGGTGAGACCGCCATGATTAAAGAAAATAATCTAACGACGATTGACGTACCAGTGACATATATTATGGCGAACGACACCCCGCTGTCGCTCGCAGCTCGACTGGGCTACGACGTGGTGGTTAGTACGTTGATCACAGCTGGAGTGGACGTCAATAAGTCCGGTCATGAAGGTATCACGCCGATGCACTTCGCCGCTAGTCACGGCAACACGAAAATTCTCTGCGCTTTGGTCGATGCGGGGGCGAGCGTTGATCCAGCAGGGAATCACGGAATCAAACCACTCCATACGGCGGCTCAGCATGCCACCGGAGCGCAAGTACGTGTGTTGATTGAAGCAGGCGCGAACCTGGAGAGTTTCACGGATGAAGGTTTCAGGCCTCTTCACTGCGCCGTCAGGTTCGGTAACGAGTCTTCGGTTTTGGCTTTACTGGATGGAGGGGCTGACGTAAACGCAGGCGAAAGAGTGTATGGTGCGACGGCACTTCATCACGCCGCTGCATATAGCCCCGACCGCGTGATTTGCGACCACTGCGTCGCGTTGATCCCGACGCTCATAAAATACGGTGCGGTCATCGATACACGCGCGGGACCAGGTTTCACCCCGTTACACCAGGCTGCCGATACGGGATCCCCGCGCGCGGCGAGCGCGTTACTCGATCACGGTGCGAACATCGAAACCACGAGTACCCATGGCTTCACACCGCTGCGCAGCGCCGCACATGAAGGGCACTTAGATATGGTTCAGTTGTTGATCGCGTGGAAGGCGAAGCTCGACGCTGTAAATCCACAGGACGGACGCGCAGCGCTGCATCTTGCCGCTCGAGGCGGTCATACCACGATAGTTCAGGCGTTGGTGAACGCGGGGGGCAGGGTGGACGTGGAAGATCGGACGGGCAAAACCCCGTTGCTCATTGCGATGCAAGCGGGTCACGAGGAGACGGCTCGCGCGTTGATTCGGGAGGGCGGGCCGGTGATAGCGCGGGTTTGGTGAAATACATTCGCTTAAAAAAACTTTACTCGTCGTCTTCGTCCTGAAACGCCTTGACAAACTCCGAGGCGTACGTCTGCGCGAGCGGTCGGTTCACCACGGCTCGCCCCGCTATTTGCGAAATGCCGGTGGGTAGAGCACCTGTCTTTTTGTAAAGCAAAGCAGCCTCCCGGGCGGCTTCTTTTGGGGATACCTGAATAAAATTCGGCCCACACGTGAACGCCACCACCCCCCCCGCCAGAAACCCCCCTAAATGCGCGTAGTTATCGATGCGCTTGCTCATCATTCCAAACGCCGCGTTTACCGCGACCGAGCCGAGCAAGCTCTCCAACATCCGCTGCCCCCGGTCTCCGAACAAGTCGTTATGTCTTTGTAGATACACACCCATCGCGCCTACTAAACCGAAAATTGACGAACTCGCCCCGACCGCGTCGTTGGGACAGAACCGGTAGCTCAGCGCGTTGCCGCCGATTGCGGACGCTAAATAAACCGCCCAGAACTGTTCCTTCCCGAACGACTTCTCCACCGCCGGTCCCAAGGTGTTCAAGCTCATGCAGTTCACCGCGAGGTGCATCAAGCCTCCGTGAAGCACCACTGGTGTTACGAGTCGCCACACCTGCCCTGCCGCTATTTTCGAGTTGACCTTTGCGCCCAGGCTCGTGAACGCGTGCCCGCTTAAAATCTGCAGCACGTACCCGATCCCATTCGCCCAAAGCAACGTATCCGTGCACCGTCGGTCGGGGTCGCCGGACATGGCGCCCCCGCCACGACTCCGCGATCTCTGCGGCGCGTTCAGGGACACAGAAGACGCCGTGCTCATCGCCATACCTGACGCACCGATGACCATGGGCAACGCGCGGTGTGCGTGGGTCAAACGAGCACGCGGTGTCACAGATTTGTCGCCAAGAGAAACGCGTTTCGTCGACCCCACGACTTTCCCCGCGTCGCGCGCATCAAGGGCACCGCTTTTCGGAGGTTTCCATCCCCCGAAACCAACACCGAGCCCGATTCCGAGCGACCAAACCATGCTCACCGCGAGCCACCCCGAACGCACGCCCGCGCGGAGTGGCGTGGCGGCGTACCAGAGAATGCGAGAAACGTACTCGTCGGTCATCACGTGCACGTGGACGAAAAAATGTTTCATTGACAAACTACGCGCGTCGGCGCTCGTGGTGACCTCGAAAGCAGCGCGCGCGCGGAACATCAGCCGACCCGGGGTATTTCCGTCTCTGCACGAGACGTTTGGAACTTTTACCCCGTCGGCGTCACAAGGCGCGCGCGGTGAACTCGACCGGCGATCCGAGTCGCGGTGACGGCGGCTAAATAAAAAATACCTTCGTACGGTGCTAAACAGTCTGGTCTCTTCTTCAGTCGAAGATCGCGAGCAGCTCGTCGAATGGCGCGACGAGCTGTGGAACCAGGGAAAGGAACACGGCGCCTCCCAACAACGTTTTCAGCGCTTCCTGGCCGGGGAAGCTTCCGTGCGGCATGTTGTTCAGCACAAACACGCCGGCGGCGGCGCCGAGGCGAAGCTTGTTTTTCAGATGGTACCGCCGGTGGTACCACTCCGCGTCGTGCCAGGTTTTCGGCGCCGCGATTTTGGTGTACACCGGCCGGCCCCTTTTCTGCTCCAGCGCTGTCAGCGCAGCGAGTACCGCTGTTTTTTGAGTTTCCGTCGTGGGCCACACCGCGCTTTGGTACTGCGCGGACGTCGAAACGCACGGGTCGTGCGCCGATAGGAACGTGTCTAAAAGTTTCTCGAAGCTCACGACTGCCGGGTCGAAGGTCACCTTAAGCGCCTCCGTGTGCCCGTCGCCTCCACACACGCTGCCGTAACTCGGGCTGGAGGTCTCGCCACCGGTGTACCCAACCATCGTACCGACCACGCCAGGCACCGAGGAGAAATCCTCCTCGGGACCCCAAAATCATCCCATCGCGAACAGCGCGGTTTCCAGATTGGCATCCAGATTCGAGGTGGACGTGGCGGAAGTGGAAGACGCGCGGACTCGGACAACACGGGTGGTGCACACAGCGCGGGTGGAGAGGCGGGTTCGGGGGCGAAGCCCTGTCACCGGCGCGACACGCATCGCGACGCGGCTCGCTATCGCCATCGCGCGAGACGGAACGCAGCGCGCGAACAAGTGCCACGTCGCTCTGTTTCGATGAAAGCAGTCTTGTCGTATTTGGAGATCTTTGTTGCCACCGGCGTTCGCTGAACACTTTCGCACGCCACTCGCGACGATGGCGCACGCATGGTTGGCGATGTCCGCCGGTCTGACCCGGCCCGCGCCGGTCGCGCGCCGCGCGTCGTCCGTTTCCACCCGCCCGCGTTTCGCCGCCCGTCGCGTCGCCGCCCGTCGCGTCGCCACCCGCCGCGTCGCCGCGCGCGCGTCTTCCGAGGAATCTTCCAACTCGGATGCCAAACAGGCTGGCGCCGGCGCCGGTTTGAAAGCGGTGTGGTACGGCGCTGAGGCGGTGGGCAAGGTGGTGGGGGCGACGAAAACCAAAGATGCGGTGGACGATGCTGGTACAGGCGGTGCTGTGAGTAAAGCCACCACCACCACTTCCGACGCGGGTCCGTTCACTCGCGAACGCGTATTGGAGCTTCTGAAGGAGGACTACGACACGAATTATTTTGTCAGCGGTTTGGGCGACCTCGCCGCGTACGACCCGGAGTGCGAGTTTTCCGACCCCTTCGTGAGCTTCAAGGGCGTCGATAGGTTCAAGCAGAACGTGGGGAACCTGGGAGGCTTGATGCGTAACATCGATTTGAAAATCACACAGTGGGAAGAGGGAAACGACGAGCTCACCACGAGCTGGAGATTTTCGTGTATTCTAGATTTGCCGTGGCGCCCCAAGCTCGCCGCTGCCGGTGGTACCACGCACGTGTTCGACACCACCACGGGAAAGGTCGTGAAGCACATCGAGCGGTGGGACATCGAGCCTGGCAAGGTGGTGAAGCAGCTGTTCGTACCGGCTTCGAAGCTTCCCGAAAACAGGTGGGAGGTTTTCATGTTTTCTCTAGCGGACGGCGACGCGTTCGGGTGCTGGATGGCGGCGTCCACCGGGGTCGTACGGCTCACGGCGCCCTGGGTCGCGGTTTCCTTAGCGGCAAAGGCGGCGGGAATCAGCGCGGAAGGAACGGCGTTAGGCACCGTAGACTCACTCGCGTTCTGGCTGCTGTGTTTGGCACTCGTAGCAGAGCCCGTCCGGTTCTTCAAGGGGATCATCGGAAGCTAGAGGTGGATTACGATTAGTTTAGATTGTATCCTCTTCAATACACGAAGTGATGATCACCTTCCCTCGTCCTCCCCACTCACCGTTTCGCGCGTTTCTCCGCGGACCGCCTGGGCGGCGACGGGGGCTCGCCGTCGTCCGCGAACCGGGCGGGCATTTTTCTCTTTTGGTCTCGCTTCGCGGGCCGGATCCCGATGGGTTCGCCGTCGGGACCGAGGGGGACTTCGTGCGTTTTCGCGCGCGGGGTGTCGGGGAGCCCGTGATCGGCGAACACCCTCGCCGCGACGGCGCCGGCGGGTGACGCCGCAGCTGCTTCCACACAAGCCGCCGTGGTGCCAGTCAGCTCTTCCTGTCGCTTCGCCAGCTGCTTCCTTAGCTCCAGCAAATCAGTCGCCTCAACCCTCAAAGCGAGCCACGCTGCACACACCGCTCTCGTCGCGACCCTCGGAGGCTTCACTCCGAGCTCCTCCACAAGCGACTCGATCCTCTTCACCCCCCGCGCACCGCCCGCCCCGACGGACACAATGGCCATCTGGTTCGCCACCTCGATGACGTGCTTGCCCCTGGCGTACGCGCCTGGTGGGAGCGTGGGTGTGGGGGCCGGGTCGCCGACTGTTGAAGTGGTGGTTGGGTCCGCGCCGCCCGGTGCCGAAATGGGCGCGACGGGAACGGGAAGGCTCGGAGGGCCTTCGCCGGCCGCCCCCGCGCCGCCCCGTTGTTCTTCGGGCAGGTCCTCAAGGCAAACGCTTGCTTTGAGTATCTCAAGACGGGGCACGGAAAACACCGCGCCCGCCCGCGCGCTCAACGCAACCGCCTCCGCCCTTCGCCTGAATTCGATCGCCTTGACCTCGTCAAGAATGTTCTGCTCCTCGCGCTCAAGCGCGTTTGTCCTTTCCATCTGAGAGATAAAAAAGAAAGTGTCAGTCTCGTATGGGCAATCAGGGAGGCGGAACGTGGTAAATGGGAATCACGTACCTGGTCCGCTAGCGCGCTTTTCCGGTCGCGCTCCGCGTCCGGGTTGAACGGGTCTTTGATGATCGGGTGCGCGGCGGCTTCTTCGGGGACGTCGCACCGGGCTTCCAGCAGTCTTCGCGCTATTTCGTAGTACCGGGATTTCATCTCCTCGACTGCTCGGGGCTTGACGACGGTTGCCGGTTTGTCGTCGTCCGCTTTGTTGGCTGCTTCGTCGTCTTTGTCGCCGTCTTTGTCATCGTCGCCGCCCTTCCCCGCCTCGACGTCGCTCGCAACCGTGACCCCCACCCCCCAGCGGTCGTGCGCTACTAGAAACCGCAGGTCGAAGGTGTTGAGGAGGTCAAACAGGTGGTCGGTTTCCGCGCGTGTCCAGTCGCTCACGATGGGTTCCACCAAACTTGCGTACTCCTCGTCGTTGTACGCCAGCATGTCGACTTTTTTGTTGTACTTGGAAAACGCGTAGTCGCCGCCCACGTCGCCGCCGTTGCTTCCTGGCAGTATCGAACCGGACGCACCGGTTTTGACCCAGTGCTTCAGCATCAAAGTGTCACTCCTGGCGCTGTTTTTAAACGGCTGCCACGACCACGCGATTTTGCGAGACGTAATGACCTTTCGCTTGTCCTTCAAGCCGGCGTGCGTCGGGACCACCGGCGCCAAAACATCGTGCGATCCGGTTTGGCCTTTCATGATCTGCCAAACCTCCCGTGAAACCCCGTCCGGTTTCTTCTCGGTGACGGTTTTGGGTTTCTTGGGAACAGAGCCCTTGCCGTCGGTCTTGATGCCCATGATGTCCTTGATGTCCATCGTGGCCGTCTTGACAAAATTGAAAAAATCGGTGCCCTAGACAAGGCCCACGGATTCGCGCTCCCTTGGAATGCGCAAAGATTCACAGGCGAAGCACCTGCACGGTCGGACTGTCGCCGATCAAACGCGGACGGGCGCCACGCCGCGGTCACGCGCGCGGAGTTCCGCGTGGATCGCGGCGACGTGCGTGTGGCTTGTGAAACCCAGGGGTAACGGCGCGGCGACTTGATCTCCCGCCACGACCTCGCGAATCGATTCAAAAACCTTGTTTTTTGCTTTTTTCGAGTAGCTTTTTAGACTGTTTCGCCACTGCCCGAGTTGACCCCGCCCAACCCCGAGATCGGCTCAGAATTCGTCGCGCGCGCGCCGGTCTCTCAGCCGCCGGGCACCATGGCCGCCGGCGGTATACACGCGCTGACGTACCTGGAGAAATACGTCGAACGTGAGTCCCAGCATCCCGCACACGCCTCCCGTTCGGCGTTCCCGCGCGCTTTTTTCAGACCTTGGGGTAAATTCGCGTGCCTTGGAACGCGTCTGCGTCTGGGTGCCGGATTCGACCGATCGAAAGACGCGCATCGCCGAACACTCGCCGAAGGACTGGTTTCTCTCGACTCCTGCACGTCTCAAACCTCCCTGGCTGACCGTTCACTCCCCCAACCTCCATCCCTCCCCAGTCTCGGCGTCGCTTCCCGTGGAGTTACAGCGCGTGGTGCACACGATCAAAGACATCGACGAACGACAGAGTCGGCTTCGGGGTGATACCAAGCAACGGGTGGATGTTTGTTTGGCGATGCCCAGCGCGAGTAGTCGTCAGGCGAGCGAGAAGGACATCGAGACCACTACAAACGCACGTGCGGAGATCGAGAAGAACCATCACGATATCAACCAGCTTTCTTTAGAGAAAGTGCGCTTAGCGCAAATCGCGCTGGAGATGATCCAATACAACATCCGCGATTTGGACGCCGAACTCGCGCCGTTCACGGAGGAGATGAAACTACAGAACGAAGCCGGTTTTGACGACGAGTTCGCCGTGGATGCAGACGGGATGGACCTAGCAGGGTTCGGGGAGGAACAAGACTGCGCGCCGCATACGGGCGGGACGCAACACGCCGCGCCGGCGAAAAAGGTACGTGTTGCCTTTCCCAAATCCCGCCTCCACGTTTTCCGATTGTCCAAAGTAATTACGTAATACACATGGCCCGAAGTACTGACACTTTTCTTCCAAACTCCAAAGAGCCACAAAAAAAAGGTTCCCCTTGCGCCGCAACCCGGCGAGCGCGTCGCGGCGAACATCGGCGAGGTGAATTCCGGGCCGGGCGCGCAGGAGTGGATCGTTGCGGTGGTGGTGCAGTACCTGCCGCACGAAAGCGCGTACGAAGTCATGGACGCGGACGACGACGGGGGCGCGAACGAAGGCAACGGCACGGTGTACCGCCTGGCGCGGGATTCCGTCATCGCCATGCCCCGGAGCGCCACGTCGCGGGACGGGGTCAACTTTCCGCAAGGCACCACCGTGCTCGCCGTGTACCCGAACACCACCACGTTCTACCGAGCAATCGTGGTGCAGCAGGCGCGGAAAAGCGGCAACACCGCGGAGTACGGAGAGTTCCTTTTGGAGTTTGAAGACGACGGAGACGCCGACGGGATGCCGCGCCGACCGGTGCCATTCGCGCACGTCGTGAGACATCCGTAGCGACGCTGTCTGTTTAGCGCCGGCGTTTAAAGCGCCGCTGTTTATTAATGATGCCATGTACACACTAAACCCCAAACCTTGTACACTGCGTATTTGTTCTTTATTTCTGGCACGAGTAGTCTCTTGCTGTCTCTTATTCAAGAATACTAGTGCTAGTATTCCCGCGCTAATAAAGGCACGGAGCTTATGGTAAACGTCCTGCTCGATAAAGGTAAAAAGAAAATCCATTTGTCATGGGAGCATCCCAGCTCAAACGAGGGAACTCCCATGGCAAATGGAGTTCGGTTTTGTCTTCATCGAGCACAAAAAGTTTACAGTAGGCTCGGTGCCTTTAGCATCAGTATCGCTCGCTCGCGCTGCAAAGAATTTACGGAAAGAAAATCTCTCACTCGTCGTTGTCGTCTTTCGTTTCGTCGTTCGCGCCGGCGCCGGTTGTCTCGCGTTCGATCGCCTTTGCGATTTTTTCAAACTGCGCGTTTTGCTCAGGCGTGGTCACGCCGTCCACGTCTACCGGCAGCAAAACGTGGTCCACCACGAAAACGCGGCCGTTACACGCGTCGAGGCCGGCTTCGGTCACGACCCCGGCTTGCGATCCCGCGGCGCGAAGCACGACTTGTTTCGGGGAGGGTGGAGTCTTCACGGGTGCATCAGAGGTTGTCGTGGAGGTTTCATCGGGGGTCGTCGTCGAGGCCTTGGTTTCGTCGTCCCCCGTCACGACATCAGAATCACCCTTTCTCACGGTCACCATCAGCCGGTTGGACCCGCCAAGCGCGGTTTTCAGCAGCGACCCGTCCACGAGTTCGCCCAGAGAAACCCTACGGTCGGGCAACACGTGGTACGCCAGAAACGCGGTCGCGGTCGTGGCGTTACCGGCGCCGAGCATTTCCAAAGCGGTGGGTACCTTCTTTTTTTCTGTCGAGAGGTCGCTTTCCGTGGCGCTTTCCGTAGCGCTCGCGTCATCGTCAGTACTTTCGTCGACAGTACCTCCCAGCAGGTACTCCCGGAGCGCCTCAATCGCGGCGTCGTTCGGGGCGAACAAGGTGTCCATGTGGAACGTGCCGGTTGTGTTGTTTGAAAACAGGGGAACTAATCCGAGCGCGTCTGGGTCGTACGGCGCGTCTTTGGCTGTGCTTGTAAAAGAAAAGGGTCAGTCTTTCGGGCCAATTGTCTTACGTAAACAGTCGGGCGTAATCGGGTCTCCACAGTGTCCCCGGATTCGTTAAAGGCAAAACGTACGAAAAACGTCCTCCCAAATCATCCCCGCCCCGATCTCCTTGCCATCCAGCGCCGCGGCGACCCAGGGGAGGTCGTTCTCAAGAAGCGCGCGAAGGGAAGACAGGTCGTCTCTGGACCGGACGATGTCCCAGATCGAGTCGGCGCACGTGGCGGGGCTTGGTGACGGGTCCGGTGTCACCGCCGGCGTCTCGCGTAACCCGCGGCGATAAACGCCGCCGCCGCGACCGTACCCGCCGCCGCCGTAAACGCCGCCGTCGCGCACGCCGTATCTGCCCCCGTACCCGCCGCCGCCGCCTCCGAAGAACCTCGGAGCACCACCGAGGCTCACCCCGGGCGTGCCTCCCACCGCGGTGATGCCGCCGAAAGGCCCGACCACACCCAGCGGTCCGGAACTGTTTTTTGACGAAGAAATTTTGGGTGGAAAAAAACAAAAAAGAAGTGGAAGTGGTCAGCTTTTTTTCTGGGACGAGACGACACGTCGGGAACGCGTGTGGGAACACGCCACCGCGAGTGCGTACCCGTACATCGGCCCGAACGTGGATCCGTACGGGTAGTACATCCCTCCCTGCGCGCTGATCCCTCCCTGCGCGTTTGTGGCGACCGTCCCCGCGGCGAGGATAAGGGCGCGGAAGCACAGTCTCGTTGTCGACGAAAGGCGTGTGTCTTTCGTCGTTCTCGACGAAACGCGTGAGTCTTTGTTTTGGTCGCGTCCACGAGACGCGGGGGGGGCTGAGGCGGGGGTGGCGTTGGGGGACATGACACTGGAAAGGTGCGTGGAGAGGAGAATGGACGAACACGGGGTGCCCGGCGCGGGTCGTTGTGAACGCACGAGTGAGGAACGCGAGTGAGAACGAGGAAGAGAAGAAACGTTTTCTGGGACTTCCCAAAAGCAGGAGAAGGCAGTCTGGGAAGGGAAGAACGCAACGAGAATGGGACGCGTGGCGTCTTTCTGGAAGCGCATGTGTTCAATTCAAGCACGAGCACGTGGGCAACCCGCGCCAAACTCGTTTCTCGAACTTCAATTTTCACAAATGGACGTACCACTGGTATGGGCAAACAGTCTGAGGGTTGAAACACTTTTTCGCAAATCTGCTGACTCGGACTTTCCCCGTTCCCGCGCCCAAAACAAAACGCGCCACGTTTTTTGCACCCGTTTTTATTCGACGCTCGCACGTGACACACGGCCACACGCAATCGCGCGCCTCACGACCCCGCGAGGTACCCGAGTTCACGCCAAGGAGTTTACCCTCCACACCACGCAACTGTCCGTCGCGTTTCGTGACTGGACGTAGGGAACCAAGGCGGTCGCGGGTATTCGAAAACTGGCGCGAGCGGCCGTTGTTGCTTTGCCTAATCCGTCGTGCAATCGGAAATCGGAAGGCTCCGTACCCGGGACTGCTCCGTCTCGCTCCGCGTGCTTCAAAGGAAGCGGTTTCGCGCCTCCAGGCGGTTCACGAACCCGGGAGGGAACACCCAGCTCCCGCGTTCGCATTACCCGGCGTCGCACGAGAGTCGACGTCGCGTTGTGAGTCAAGGAACGACTCGACTCGTACACAAAGACACCGGATTGACGCGAACCATCCTGTGCTGACGATGGCGACCGACGGAACGCAACCGGAGCCGGGCCACGAGACGAGCGCTAGGTACGTAAACACGAAACGACGACGCATACGGGTTTTTGCGGTGTCTTCCCTACCGAACTCTTGGTTTTTATAACCATCAACGCGCTCGCGGCGGTGTCACGCACGCCATTGCCGACCAGCGCGGGTCGCGGTAACCTCCTCTCCTCCCTCGCCATTCCTGGGAGCGTTCAAAACGCGTCGCCCCGGGTCGTTGTGGCGCGGGAACGCGCTGTTTTGGCGCGGTGCGACCGAGTTTTTGTGACACATCGTGGGTAATTGCTACGGTGGACGAAATGGCGTGACGCGTGCGCGAGTCGGGCGCTAGTCCGCGACGCGATTGCGCCCCGCGCGCGTTCTACGGCCGGCCTTCTCACACGCAATCCAGAAAAAGACAGGTGTCCTTCAACGGCTTGAAAGGGCTCCAAACGCCTTTTCAAACCGACGATCGACTGGTTAATTTTTGCACCCGACCGACTTTGCCACGACGTAACTCACTCGCCTTGTGGGACCGTACCTGACCCTTCCTCCCTTTCTTTCTTCCCTCCTGTGTGCAGACAAACAACAACAACCCCCCCCATGTTGATACCCGGGCGCCTGGCCCTTCCCAAAGGCACCGTGTTGGCGCCCGTCCCGATGCACTCCTCGCGCCTTTCCTCGGCGCCGCCGTCGCTGATTGATATCCAGCAGATGTTCAACCGAGGGGCGTTTCACCACCCCTCCTTGATAAAAGTCCCTTCGCTGATGGAACTCAACGCGCGGGCGTCGTCGCCGATGGGGGTACGGATATCACCCCCCGCAGCGGCGGTGGCGAGGGCGGTGCCGGTGCCAGTTCGCGTTGAGGTTTGCCACCAGCCGGTTGCGAGGCCAGTCGTTACAAATGCGAATGCGAATGCGACTGCGGAACTGAAACAAAACAACATTCAACCGGCCCCCGCCGCCCCGCAACCCGGGGTGCAGTGCGCCAACTGCGCCACCACGAAAACGCCTTTGTGGCGAAACGGCCCGGCCGGTCCCAAAACATTGTGCAACGCGTGTGGCGTGCGGTTCAAACTAGGAAAGTTACCGCCGCCCGGGGGGTGGCCTGCGGGGCATGTTTTCCCGCCGCCGCCACCGCGGAAACGCCCGGCGCACTTGCTCGGCGAGACCGTTGTTGGTAAAAAGGCTCAAAAGATCGAGCACGACGAAAACGAAAGGTTCGAATCCGCCAGCCGCGGTTTCAAAAAGCGACGGATAAACGGCGTCCCACTGCCCACCGATCAATACGTCAAGACGCACTTCGGCAACAACACAATCTTGACCGACTACGACGGCGCGGTTTTGCTGATGGTGCTGGCGGGTTTGTACGACCATTGAGAAATTTGCGAGTTTTCGAAAAGAGCACACAAAGGAAATAAAGGGCGCGCCTGTATCTTGTACCCTGTATCTACAAAGCGACCCGACCTAGAAAGATGAACATGCCTTTCATGACTGTATATCATAGACTACCAAAAACTGTAAGTACCTTGTAAACCCGCGCCGCCGGGTACCATGTAAAAATAAAATATATGAAAAGGGCCGCCCGCGCCGAGCCTTCTTTGCGCCGTGAGAAGCGTTCTGGGAGCCGGCAAAAGCGACCATGTCTGACTTTACGTCAGTTGTAATGTAACACATATTTTGAGACTGATCATATATGGATGATAAATAAATAGAGACTGATCATACCAAAACTTTTCTTGCCTACTAGCGGCGCTACTCTGGCTAGTGAATATCCATAAAGTGGTCCATCGCGACGGACAGCGCGGCCATCGTTCCGCACCCGATTGCGATGCCCTGCGGCCCGCCCGTCCGCGCCATGACCCCCCCCGTGAAACATCCCGCGCACGCGCTGTTGTAGATGTCGTGCTTCGCCCGCGTTTGCTCCACCACGCACTCCGAGCCGGAGTAAAGCGCGCCGAACACGGCGAAGCCTTTGGCGTACGAACCCGCTTTTTGCAGCGACGCCCTTCCCGCGTTTTTCAGCGACTGCGCTACGGTGAGCTTTTCGTCGCCCGGCATACTCGGCTCGAACGCGCCGAAAAAGATACCCATCGCAGCCCCCAAAACACTCCCCATCACCGTCGCCAACACCGTCTTCACAACGCAGTTGTTCATCGCGTCGTCCATCATCATCTGCTCCGCGCTCGGCATCTCTACTTTTTTATACGTCTTTGGTTTCTTGGGATCGGTTTTTGGTGTGGATGCAGGTTTCGGCGATCCGTCGGCAACCATCTCGGGAGTCGCGGCGGCAGTGTCGGTTCCAATCATCTCGGTCATCTCATCACGCATATCAGGCACGGACGTGGATGCCGCGGACGTGGACGCGACTGACGCGGTTCTCTCTTCCGCCAGCGCCACGCGGAACAGCACGCATCGCATCAAACCACCCGTGCGGTCGCCACCGGAACGCGTCGTCGCCTCGCGCCCGTGTTGGGGTGCCGCCGCGCGACGCGCCGGTCGCGGCAGCGGAAACGGCGTGGACGCACCAACAGCCTCCGCGTGCGCCGCGCGGAACAAAACCTTGTGCATGGTCTCCATTTCGGTGCGCATGGCGTCCTCGCGGGCCAGCGCCGCGCTCGATGTCTGTGAAGTCGAGCTGGCAGGTGGCGGCGATCGAGCGCCCGCTCGCTTTTTTTTATTTATTGGCTAACACGCTTTTGTAACGCTTTTCTAGGAAGCAACGATTGCTCCCGTCACTCTCGCCTGCAACGACGCACCATGGCGATATCCTACCCCAACACTCGTGCATTTAGTCATATCGCACTCAAGCGCGACACTGGCGACGCCTTCGCGGCTCTGCCCGTCCACGTCCTCATCACGCACGTCCTTAAATCGGGCAATCTGCCCGATGGGTCAGATCTCGCACGCCTCCGAGCGGTGAGTCTTGAGATGCGCGATGCGGTGGCGGCGACGGGGCGTAGAGTGTACGAGCTGAGAGCCAGGAACGCCATACAGTTTGGAGACTTAAGCGGGCTGCAGCTCTTGCATCAGCGAGGTGACCTGAAACAGAAAGGTGACCTGGATGACGACGACGTTGACGGCGACGACGACAGCAATTGGAGCTCGTGCACCTTCGCGGCTCAGCTCGGACAACTCGAGGTACTGAAGTGGTTGCGCAAGAACGACTTCCCGTGGAGCGAAGAGACGTGCGGACAAGCGGCGGGGAGCGGACAACTCGGGGTGCTACAGTGGTTGCACGCGAACGGCTGCCCGTGGGACGAGTTTACGTGCACGTATGCAGCGGAGGGCGGACACCTCGAGGTGCTTCAATGGTTGCACGCGAACGGCTGCCCGTGGGACGAGATGACATGCCTGTATGTGGCGTCGACTGGGCACCTTGAGGTGCTTCAGTGGGCGCATGCGAACGGATGCCCGTGGAACGAGATGACGTGCGCGAACGCGGCGTTGGGCGGACAGCTCGAGGTGCTGCAGTGGGCACGCGCGAACGGCTGCCCGTGGGACGAAAATACTTGCAAGTTTGCGGCGGAGGGTGGGCACCTCGAGGTGCTGCAGTGGGCGCACGCGAACGGCTGCCCGTGGGACGAAGAAACGTGCGATGCGGCGGCGAAGGAAGGGGACCTCGCAATGCTGCAGTGGGCGCACGAAAACGGCTGCCCGTGGGACGAAGAAACGTGCGCGAGCGCGGCGGAGGAAGGGCACCTCGGGGTGCTTCAGTGGTTGCGCGCAAACGGCTGCCCGTGGAACGAGTGGGCGTGCGCGAGCGCGGCGGAGGGCGGGCACCTCGAGGTGCTTCAGTGGTTGCGCGCGAACGGCTGCGAATGGGACGGCGAGACGTGCGAGAACGCGAAGAAGGGCGGGCACCTCGAGGTGCTGCAGTGGGCGATCGCGAACGGCTGCCCTGGGCCGGATTGAAAGCCTACTCCAAGTAGGCTTTCACGCGAGACGATGGATACGATACGATTTCGAATAAAAATACTTTACACACGCGCTCGTCCCGTTTTCGCGCGCTTTTCATTCGTATTGGCACTGGTACGACCGGTACGACCCCTCGTCCCCTGACGTGTACAGTGACTGCGAGTCCCTGTATTCCCCGTTACGTCCCGGTGAGTTCGACCGCGAGCGGTGCGACGACGACCCCCCCACGCTTTCCATCTCGAGCCGCCCTTCACGCAGCGCGTCCAGCAACGCCGTGGCGTTTTCCATCTCCGCGTCCAGCGCGCTTCGCGAATGCAACGTCGCTCGCGAGTGCAACGTCGCGGAGCCCGCCACGTCGTTTCTGTCGTCGTCGCCGTCGCCGATGTCGTCGTTACCCACCAGCACCGCGTTTTCGCGTCGGTACGGGAACCCGTCCCAGGGTTCGGCGCGGTCGTCGTTGCCATTGGAAGACCGCGGCGGCGACGGTAACCGGTCGTCCCCGTTTTGAAACGAACAAGAATCGCGCCCCGGCCCCGTCTCGGTTCCGCGCAAACCGCTTCCACGAGACGCCGCGTCCTCCTCGGAGAATAAGTCGAGGGTATCGGAAAACGTGTCGGAAAAGTGGCCGCTTCGCTGCGCGGCACTTCGACCTGCAACGTTTCGCGCTCGCGATACCGACCCGGAAGGTGACCACCCGGAAGGCCTTGTTAACGCAGAGGATGCCTCTGTGAAACCGGGCGTTCCGCCGCGCGGCGAAACCGGCGTTCGCGGGGGGGGCGAGTGCGGATCGTACCGCGAAGACGAAGAAACAGAAGCGGCGCGTTTCGCCGCTGCCGCCGCTTGGGACGCGACGAGCGCGCTTTTTCGCGCGCGACCGGCGGCAGCATCCGCGGATGACGCCGCATCCACGCCGTTCCTAACGGCCGTGTGCGTCACGAGGCCGCCTGCTGTGGGAGGATCGGAAACACCAGCCGCAACGCGTGCGGACGCAAGGCGCACCACTGCGCGCAGTCGCTCGGTTTCCGCCCGCGCTTCGGTTATTTCTCCCGACCGCCGCGCCGCGACGGCCACGGCCGCGTCCGCCCGGTCCGCTTCCTTCGCTACCCTGCGCTGCGCAGCTTCAAGCGCGAGCTGCTGCGCGCTGCCTCGGTCATCCGAGTCCGCGAGCTCGCGTCGCAGCGCGTCGCCCCGGAACTCTGCCTCCGCGAGTCTCTCCGCGAGGTTAGCGCGCTCGCGAGCGAGTTCGGGGAAACCAACGCGAGCCTCCGTTGCGGCGGTCTCCGCGGCCGCGGCCGCCTCCGCCGCGGCGGAGGCTTCCGCCTCCGCCTCAACGCGCCCTCGCTCCGCTTTGATTTGCTCTCTCCACGCCGCCCTCACCGCTTCTTGCGCCGCGCGCTTGGTTTGCTCCGCCACCGCGTGCGCGCCCTGCAGCGCTTGGAACGTCTCCTTCACCCTGCGCTGCAGCTGTTTGTTTTCCCGCCGCGCCTTCTCCACCGTCGCGCGCGACATCGCCGTTTCCGCCAAAGAGGCTTCCACCTGGCTTGCAGACGAGGTCTCTTCCCTCTGCAGCGACCGCGCGTCATCCGCCTCCCTCACGCGACGCGCGCTGAGCTGTGCCTCAAGGGCGTCGCGCTCGCGACGCGACGTCTCCGCGTTTCTCCCAGCGTCGCGCGCCGCCGCCTCCGCCGCAGCCGCCCTGGCCTCCGCGTCCCCGAGCCGTGCCATCGCGTCTTCGTAGTCCGCTTCCCTCGCTTGGGCTTCCGCCGCCGTCGCGCGCTGTTCAGCCATTGTGACTCGCGTTTCCGCCTGCTCCGCCCGCAAACGCGACCTTTCCGCCACCCTCTCCGCGTCACGCGAGACCCCCTCCAACAAATCTTGCCTTCGCTTCGAGTTGACTAGTTTGCGATTCAGCTCCGCGACTCTTCGTTCTGTAACCTCCGCGGCGTCGCGCAGCTGCGCCTCCAAGCGCGCGCGCGCCGCATCTGTCGCGCCAGACGCGCTCGCGAGTTCGCTCTGCACCTCCGCCAAAATACGCCGGGTCTCCGCGAGTTGCTCCACGGCTTTGTCCGCGCGAATCGAGTCTTCGACAACGCGGGCGCTACGTTCGGTGGTCGCCAAAACGAGCCGCCGCTCCGTTTCCAAACACCGCGTTTCCAACAAGGAGGCTCGCGACTCGGCGCGAGCAACCGCGCGCGTCGTTTCCCCTCGCGCGTCGTCGAGCTCCGCGGCGAGCTCGTTGAGCTCAGCCCTGAGGCTTTCTTCGCGACGCATCGCATCAAGCGCGGCTTTGTCCGGGGCGTTCGCGACAGCGGCGGCTCGGTCAACCGCCGCCGCCGCCGCCGCGGTTTCGGAAGCCGCTAAAGCCTTCTCCATTTTTTTTCGCGAAACCTCAACCTCCGCGCGAGACGCGCGCGCGACGGCAACCTCTTCGCGCGCGGCGACCAGATTTGCTGCCGCATGTGCGAGGTCGGCGCGAAGTTTTTCTTCGCGCTTGCCTGCTACCAACATCGCCTCACCCGCGGCGCGACCAGCCGCCGCTTTACTCGTCGCCAACGACCGCTTCGTGGTCTCCAGCTCTGATTTGGTCGTCGCTAACTCCAACGCCAACGCCGTCGTCGAGGCGGAGGTAGCCTGATCAGTGACGGCGCTCGCTTGGGACGCGGTTTGAACCGCCGCCGCGGCTTTCGCCTCCGCCGCCTGCACCGCCTTCTCGGCGTCTAAACACCGCTCCCGCAACCCCCGCGTCTCCGCCGTCGCCGCCAAAAGCGCTCGTTCCAAATCAACAACCTTCGCCTCCGCCGCTTCCCTCGCGCCGCTCGTCTCGCCCACCAGCTCTTCAGCATCCAAAAGCTTTTGCTCGCAATCCGCAAGCTCTGTTTTTAACGTATCGAAACCCATAGAGTGTGAGGTCTCGGCAAATTTCAAGGCGCGCTCCGCTTGCATAGAGCGTTTTTCCAAATCAGCCAGCTTTATTTTGGCCTTGGCGCGAAACTCGCGAGCACGCGCGAGTTCCTCTTCAAGCTCGGCAATCTTCGCCTTGCCCTGCGAGGTTTCACGCGCGGCAGAAGACGAAGCCTCGGCCGCAGTGTGGGCCTCGGCCAGCAAGGCGCGGACAGATGCCAGCTCGACTCTAAGCGCCGTGGCTCGCGTCTCAGCAGACGCCAGCGCTGTTTCTCGCTCGGTTTCGCGGTCACGCGCTGCCGCCGCCTCGGCACCGGCGCCCGCCGCGGCGGAGGAAGAGGCGGCGCGCTCTTCGCGCGCGGTTTTCGCGGCGGCGTTATGCGTTTCCAGTTCAGAGGAGAGAGACACGACTCGCGTTTCCGCGGCCGCGAGGCGCGTTGCGATTGCTTTCGTTTTGGTTTCTGCGGCGGCGACATTCGATGCGGCGCGAGTGGTTTCCGCGCGCGCCGCGTTGGCGGCGTCAGAAACGCACGCCTCCGCTTCACAAGCGCGTCGTTCAGCGTCCACGGCTCGTTTCTCCGCGGCGTCATTGTCGTTCACGAGGACGCGAAGGCGCGCCACCTCGGCGTCGAGGGAAATAATATTCGACTCCAGGTCTAGTTTCTCGCGCTCGATGTTTTTCCCCTTCTCAATGCACTTGCGCAGCTTTTTCAGGTTCCACTCGTTCTTCTCCTCCGCGTCGCACGCAGCGGCGACCAAACGGCGTTCCGCGTCAGCGGCGGAGCACGCGCTGGTGCCCTCCGCCCTCGACGTTCTCAGCTCAGCGGCGACCGCCGCAGCCGTAGAGTCACGCAGCGCAGCCTCTGCGGCCTTCATCGCGACGTCCCTCGCCTCGATCGCGGAGCACGCGGTGGCCTCTGCCGCGGTGGCGCGGCGCTCGGCGTCCGCGGTTTTCGTCGCCGCTAGCACCGCCGCTTCGTCGGCGTTTGTTTTCATCGCACCCGCGGTTTTCGTCGCCGTCTCCAGCTCAAGCTCCACCAGAGCCTTCTCGGTAACCGCGGTTTCCTTCAACAACTGTTCCCCCTTGCCTTTCTCGATGGCTTTCTTGAGTTTCTTCGCGTTCCACTCGGCGTTTTTTTCGGCATTTTTTTCGGCGGCGCGCGCCGCCGCGAGCGTCTCGGTGAGCGCCGTTACTTTCGCAGTCAGCGTGGTGACTTCCTTCGAAAGCGTCGACGCGTGTGCCGTAGCCTCTGCAGCAGCACTCGTAACCTCTGCAGCAGCCCGTTCCGCGTTCAACAGTTTCTGTTTGGATTCCTCGTTCTCGGAAGAACTCGAACCGCTCTTATTCGCGTCGCGCTCTTGAATCGCCAAAGCCTGCGCCGTTTCCGCCGCTTCCATCTGCATCGTCAGCGCCGCCCGCATTGATTCCAAGGTCATATCCGCCTCTTCCTTCTGCTGCTTCGCAATCGATTCTATTTTGTCAGCGTGTTTCCTGATGGTTTCTTTTTCCGAAACGAGCTCTGCGTGTTTCACAAGACCCAAAGCGCGTTCGCGCTCCAGCGTTTTTGTGAGCTCGTCGATTTGTGAATGCGCTTTTGCGATTTCGGCGTCCAGCTTATCGGCGCGTCTCGTGACGTCGTCGGATTCGCGGGAGTGCGCTTTCGCCGCCTCCGTCTCCGCCCTCGACGCATCCAACAGGTTCATCACGCCTTGTAGCCTCTCCGTGAATCGCACGAGCTCGGCGTCTTTCTCGTCAACCGCCTCGCGTTCCTTTTCTGTTTTCTTCTTCGCAGCTTTGATTTTTCGTCTCAACTGCTCGCCATCCTCACAAGCTTTGTCCTTCGCCTCACGCGTCGCCGCCTTGGCTTCCCTCACCGCCAACTCTGCGGCATCAAGCTTGCGCTCGAACTCAGCCTCGGCGTTGAACGCGCTGCGAGTTTGCTTCTCGTTCACGCCCCTTAGATGCTCGATCTCTTTGTCACGCTTCGCGAGCTGTGCTTCCAAATCGCTCATCACGCCGAACGGACCGGGAACGGACCGAACACGGCCGTTCCACACTCCCCAACCTCGTGTCCCCCCCCCCGTGTGTCACGAACGTCGACGCCTCGCCGAGCGGATCGACACCTCCGTCGACCCGCCAGGTTGCGCCCCTCACTTGTGCGGACGCAGAGGCCGCGGCATTTTCCTCGGAAACTTTTCTCGGCCAAAGTGTCAACTTTTTGGCGTCGGCAAAATCGGTGAGCTGGCGGTGCGCGCCCTCACTAGACTAGCGCCCCCCCCTCACCTGGCATGCCCCTCCCCGGCTCGGCACCGGCCCTTGCCGCGCCGCGCGATGCGGAAGCGGCTCGCGTCGCGTCCGCGAAGGCGGCGGAGGAGGCCATGGAGCGCGCTGCTTTCCTGAAGATCGTGCGCGCGATTCGCGGGTACGCGTTCGATGCGGCGGACGAAGTTCGGCGGTGGGAGCACAACTTCGCGCGGTTACCTGTTGAGCACCAGCATTTGTTGCGACACCACAAACAGAAACACTTGGACGCGTATACGTGTATCGAACGCAACGCGAACTTCTTCAAAGAGCTTTTACGGAGCTTCTCGGGGGACGAGGTTCCGGATCATTTACGAGTTCCGGAACTCGATGGAGGTGAAGATGGGGAAAATAAAAACCACCGCTCCGTCCCGCCGAGCGACGCGGAGAAGGTGCGGTACATTCTTAAGAACCTTTCAAGGGACTGGAGCGCGGAGGCGAGTGAAGAGCGGGCGCAGAGTCACGGCCCGATATTAGCCGAGCTAGAAGAGAGACTATACGTCCCAAAGGATGCAATGAAAGAAGGAAGGTACCCGCCACGAGTGCTCGTGCCGGGCGCCGGGTTGGGGCGGCTAGTCCTGGAGTGCGCTGCGAGGGGTTTCGAAACCGAGGGCAACGAGTATTCGTACTACATGCTCCTCACGAGCAGTTTTGTTTTGAATCAGTGCCAAACGGCTGGGCAGTTCGAGATACATCCCTGGATCCACAGCAACAACAACCACACGAGTGACTCAAATCAAACGCGCGCCGTGCCGATTCCCGACCTCCCCGCAAGCGACGCGGACGTGAAACCGGGAAACATGTCCATGTGCGCTGGGGATTTCTGCGAAGTGTACGGCGCGCCGGAGCAAAAAAAACAATGGGACGCCATCGCGACGTGTTTCTTCATCGACACCGCGCACAACGTCGTGGAGTACCTCCAAATCATCGCCGACTGCCTGAAACCGGGAGGGATCTGGGTCAATTTCGGCCCCCTGCTGTTCCACTGGGCGGACGCGTCGTCGTATTTACAAGGCGACGAGGTACGTCCGCATTTCCCAAATCCTCCCGACTGTTTGACCATACAGCACTGACACTTTTCTGGCAAAACTCCAAAGCTTTCCCTGGAAATGAGCTTGGCGGATATCGAGAAAGTCGCGGAAAGCGTGGGGCTGGATATCGTAAAGCGAGAAATGAGGGACTCGCTGTACACCGCGGACAAAAAGAGCATGTGTCAAACCGTGTACAGGTGCGCGCTGCTGGTCGCGGTGAGGCGGGAGAAGTAGGTAGTTGCGGAAGGGAGGGAACTTGCAGTCCAAGTGTCTTCAAAAGTGAATGTTGGTTTCTTCGTCCAGTTTATTTGGCAATTTTCGCGAAAAGTTAGTTTCCTTTGCGAAAGCAACGACTTTACCACGGCTCACCACCGACCCATCACAGCGTCGCGCGCGCGCGTGTTTCTCCCCCCGAAACGCAACCACCTGCGTTCTTCATGTTTTCCTACGTATTCCACGACCTCTTTGAGTCCGTTCGCGACACCCTGGTGCGGTGTGCCGACGCTCTTTTCGTCACCACCGAGGTTTTCGCGGTCCAGGTTTTCGCGCACCTAAGACGAGTTTTTTCGCTGGTCGTGGTCGGTATCGCGGCTGAGGCGCTGCTTTTCTGCCTGTGGTTCACCCTGTTGCTGCCCGTATGGCGGCGCATCGGACCGAAAATAAGTCTGTGGGCGCATCTTGGTACCACGTCTCTCTGCCTGTGGCGCCTGTTCGTGGCGCGCGAGCTCGTGTTACGTTTGTGCTTCGGTGACCTTGGAAGGCCCTCGATTTTTCGCGCGCTTTCGGGAGTTTCCCTCGTCGCGTGGTCGGCGGCACAAAAACCGATGGCGATTCCAATCGGCGCGTTCGGCGCGGCCCTCGTCGGTAACTACGGCATCGCATGGGTCGCGTGTTTCTTGCTGTGCGCCTGTTACACCCTGTACGCGCGCATCCCAAGTCCGCAAGTCCACACGCCGACGAAGAAAAGAAAAAACGAAAATGGAACAAACACAGAAGCAAAAAGCGCCCTGCAGCACGCCGAGGACGACGATGAAATCGTCACGGAAATACGAGTTGGCCTCTTAAACCCCTCCCCGGGTGGCACCATCTTGCGAAGACGAGTAAAGGCGCCAATTCCAAAAGGTGATACGTACGAAAACGCGCGTCGCGAGTTCGTGGATTCGTTCGCGGAGGAGGAGCCAGGTGTCGTGAAAATCGTGAAAGAGTAGGCGGGTTCGTTGTTTTGAGTGCGGTACTTTTCGTAGGTGCTTGTGTTTAAAGTCTAAGTAGGGTAACTGTACTCTTAGTTACCCTAGTCTAAGACTGGTGTGTCTTCCGAGTCACCTACAGGTCTCCCGAGACAACTAGACGTGCAAAAAAAGAAAGACAAGACGACGTAGTCGTGTTACAACTCTTTCGTTTCCGTTTCTCGTCTGCGCATCGGGTTTTTTTTTAAAGAAAAATCCCTTGGATTTTCGAACCCAAAAACGGACACGGCGAGGTACCCGCAAAGCCCCGCCACGAGGAGCTGCAAAAGCGTCTGCATCGCGAGGCGCGTGACGTGCGTTTTCAGGCTCGTCAAGAACCCCGGTGCGTCACCCCGTGCGTCTTTAGTTTTGTCATAGAAAGCATCGAAAGGATCTTCCTTTTCTTCGTACTCCGTCTCCGCCTGCAATACCGCCCGCGCCGCGTCCAATAGCGCGGTTTCCGCTGTTTCCCGCAACGACCCCACCCGGGTTCGTCTCTGCTCTGCTTCTTCCGAATCGCCAACCATCACGTCACCGTAATTAATTCGAAACCCTCTCTCCTTGCAGAACCGCTGCACCACCCGAAACTTTTGCAGCGTTCGCATTTTCTGTGCGTCGTTCCTGAACCTCTGCACGTTGTTGAAATCAGTCACCACGGCGTCCACCGCGTTTCGCACGTCCTCGTTCCGCATGTCACGTTGGAACTCATCGTCATCCACCAGTTTCTGCAGGAAGTCAAACTTCTCAACCTCTTTCAACAGCAAGTCTCGCTTTTCCAGAAAACCCACCGCAGCAAGAGGCACACCTGATGCTTTTGCAAGTCGCTTCTGATGCGGCAGTTGCGCCCAGTCGCGAACTTTCCGCAAGCGCGCCGTTTGCGAAAGCGACGCGAAGGGTTTGAGTGTTTGTTTGCCAGTAGCGTGACCCGAATTTTCCAGTCCCATCGCACTCGCGGTATCCGCGATTGCACTTTCAGTATCGCCATCTTCACGCGCGTCTTCATCCAAATCCACTCCTTTTTCTTGTAGCCAACGCAGCGCGTCTTCCGCGCCCAGCGCGCGCGCGACTGAAACGAAGCTCCACAGCCCCGGCCCCACGCGTTGTTTCAAAAGAAAGTGGACGCGTCCGCGTCCGCGTCCGTTTACGTTTCCCGGCGGCGACGTCGCGCCGCGACTTGTTTCGCAGCGCTCGGAAAGAATCACCTCCGCTACGTCGAAGCTTCCTCGAATCACGGACGACTCGCACAGGGGGGTTATGCCCAGTTTGTTTTTCGAGCTCGCGTTCGCGCCGTGCCGCAGCAAAACCCGGACCGTTTCCCTCCCCGCCATCCTCGCCGCCAAGTGAAGCGGCGTGTCGTCGTTGCTGTCCAGCGCGTCTACCCACGTTCCTTTTCTTCCAACCAGAACGCGTACCACATCCGCGCGGTCGTGCATCGCGGCGAAGTGCAACGCCGTGCGGCCTAAATCGTCGTCGTCGTTGGCGTCGACGCCGTGGGACAACAGAAGCGCGACCACACCAGAGTGCCCGCGCGCGGACGCGAACACCATCGGCCGCACACCGGATTTGTCCGTCGCCTCGAACGTAGCGCCCCCGGCGACCAGGCGCGCGACGTCGTCCACCAAACCGAGGTCGCACGCCGTGAGGAGCGCATCCGCGCGACGCCGCTCGAGCTCAGCCTCGGCGCGGCGCGCGTCCATGCCGGTCTTGGGTCGGACGCGGGCCGCCGCGCGCTGTGACAGCGAGGGGCGACTGGCCCGGGAGCCAAGCGCGTCGGCACTCCCGAAAAGTTCAACAGAAACTGAGAAGATTTTTTCGTTCACGCGCTCGGCGACCCCGCACAATCGCGCAGCGCGCGCGCGTGACCGCGGATCGCTCCGGGACGGGTTTAGGGAGTCGTCCGGATTCGATTCGCCTTACACGACACCGCGTGTGTATCGCGCTCGCGTCGCGGTTCCGTGCCTGCGTCTCGGCGGGGCCAGGCGGAGGCCCAGGTTACGATCGGGATCGGCAAAGCGCACTCGGCGCACAGACTTTTGATCGCCGCGTCCCGTACCCCCGAGCATGGCTACTGATGACCACATGACGGTCACCGCGGTGGGCCTCCCTGTTGGGGCTTTGAGTGCTACTTTCGGGAAGTACGTCCTGGAAAACGGCCAGGCAATCGAGGACGTGGTGCTTGGTTACAGCACGTACGGCACGTTGAACGAAACGGGGGACAACGCGGTTATCGTGGGGCATTCCCTTACCAGCAACAGCAACGTGTTGGAGTGGTGGAGCGCTTTGATGGGTGAGGGGGACGGCATGGCGCTTGACACGAAAAGCGAGTTCATCGTGTGCGTGAACTACCTCGCGTCGCCGTACGGTTCGTCGTCCCCCGTGACGCCTGACCCGGGGAAACGGGACGGCAAGTCCTACGCCGCGGATTTCCCAACCCCCATCACGGTGCGGGACAACGTGAGGTTGCAGCGCAAGCTTTGCGACAAGCTCGGGGTGAGGCACCTGAAAATGGCAATCGGCGGGAGCATGGGGAGCATGCTCGCGCTTGAGTGGGCCGCGACGTTTCCCGATTTCGTCACCGAGCTCGTTTTAATCGCCGGGTGCGGGCGGCACACGGATTGGGCGATTGGCATCGGCGAGGCGCAGCGGTTTTCGATAATGGCGGATTCCAAATTCAAAGGCGGCGAGTACGACCCGACGGACCCGCCGCGGGCGGGGCTCGCGACGTCGCGGATGATGGCCATGCTCAGCTACCGAGCGCCGCAATCGATGGACAGCAGGTTCAACAGGGACGTGATGAATGCTGAATCGCCGCAGGGTACGTCGGAAGACAGCGACGATTCAAAAAGCGCACACGAAAAGAAAAACAATAAAACGCACATGCGGAAACCGTCGTCCCACGTCGACATCGGCGCGGTGGCGCACGCCAACGAGCTTGCGTCTGAGACCCTTCCGTACTTCGCCGTGGAGAGCTATTTGCAGTACCAGGGCAAGAAGTTCGTGAAGCGGTTCGACGCGAACTGCTACATCCAGCTCACTTACACCCTGGACTCCCACGACGTGGCGCGCGGCAGGGGGGCGTACGAAGACGTGCTGCGGCGGCTGACGCACCGAACTTTGGTGGTGGGAATCACGTCAGACGTGCTGTATCCGTTCTCTCTGCAAAGCGAGCTCGCGCAACTAATGCCGCACGCGGAGATGTACGCCATCGACTCCCCGCACGGGCACGACGCTTTTTTGATTGAGATTGAAGATTTGAACTTAGCGGTGGCGCGGTTCCGCAGAGGCGAACCCGCCGACCCCGTGCGGGCGATGCTTTCAAACGAGGCACCAAACGATTTACCAAACGCGTCGAATGATTTAAACGCGTCGCTCAACTCAGAAAGGGAGCTGCGAGGCGCCGTGCGTGCGCTTGAACTGGAGCTGGAGAAGAGCCGGGAAGAAAAGGAGCTACACCAACGCAGGGCGGATTCGTTGTTGCAAGAAGTCGCGCGGTTGAGGGTGGAGGTTGAGGTAAAAAACGCTTCGGTGAGTGGAAATTTTGACGAGGGTACGTACGGGTACGGCTTGCTCGTAGTGCCCGCGAACCCGCCGCCGTCGTCGCGCAGATTCAAACCCGTGTACGGCGAGGTGAAGTCGTCCATAGGGGGGGCGGACGCGCCCATCGCCGCGCTTGGCGCGTTCTAGAGCGCTGTATTGTAGTAACGTAATAACAAGTTGATGTTTTTCACACGTGTCTGTCCAGCGCGGATGTACGTTTGCACGCCGCGCAGTAGCGTTTCAGCTTGCCGTGAGGGCAGGGGTTGCACTCCGCGCAGTTTCCTTTCAGCCTGCCGTGAGGACAGGGGTTGCACGCCGCGCAGCTGCCTTTCACCCTACCGTGAGGGCAGGGGTTGCACTCCGCGCAGTTGAGCTTCAGCTTACCGTGAGGGCAGGGTGCACGTCGGGCAGACTTTTTTCAGCTTGCCGTGGGGGCAGGGGTTGCACTCCGCGCAGAAGTATTTCAGCTTGCCGTGAGGACACCCTTTGCACTCCATGCAACTTCTTTTCAACTTGCCGTGGGGTCAGGGGGTGCACTCCGCGCAGTTGCGTTTCAGCTTCCCGTGCGGGCAGGGGTTGCACGCCGCGCAGCGGTCTTTCAGCTTGCCATGAGCGCAGGGGTTGCACTCCGCGCACTGGCTTTTCAGCTTGCCATGTGAACACCCGCTGCACACCGCGCAGTTTCTTTTCAGCTTGCCGTGGGAACATCGTTTCTCCACCATGTCGCGCCAGGACGTCTTCGTAGAGAGCCCCGCACGCACCTCTCACGTCATCGCCAACAACCGTGCGCCACGGGTTATGCGCCCCGCCCCCGGCGCCCGAAGAAAAAAATCGCAAGTGATTTTTTCTGTTTTTGGCGGAACGTAAATCTCTGGAGGGTTTTCCACGACGAGGACCACACATTCCGCCACTCCACGGCGCCCTCGCGTTTCGCGCGTGCTTTCCCACAGCAGGCATGCCTTCGCCGGCGCTGATGTCCGGCGCGGCGGTCTGTGTGCGCGCGCCCGTGACGCTGCACCGCGCCAAGCCTCGCACTCGGCACCTTTTTTACCCTAGCAACGCGCAAATCGCTTCTCGATCGCGTTTCGTTTCGGTCCGCGCGGACGCCTCCGCCTCTGCGGTGGACACGCAGCAACAAGAGTACACGAAATGGCGCCTGGACAGGAACATCATCAGCCCAAGCGTGGAAGTCGCGTATTTCGGTGACGTGGATGACGACGTGATGCGGTACCGCGGCGTCAAGGCGGTTGCCTCCATCAACGAAAACGACGTTTTAGTGGAGTTGCCTCGAGTTTCGTGCTTGGTGCTTATGGACGACGCGCAGTTGCCGTTTCCCGAGTTCTGTAGTAACTCGTTGTGGAGCGCTTTGGGGTCCAAGAACAAATGGCAAGTCAAGGTAGCGCTTAATCTTCTTCACGAAAAGAGTTTGGGAAACGAAAGCGAGTTCAAGGTTTACGTGGACCAGCTCCCGAAACAGTTCGATTTGCTATCGCAGTGGAGCCGTGACGAACTAAAAGAACTGCAGTACCCGCCGGTGGTGCGAGCGGCGGAGGCGCAGAGCTTGGAGGACGACGATGCTTTTAACATGATTCAAAGCCTGTCACCTGAGACCGCTGCTAAGGTTACAAAAACCGAGCTGATTTGGGCCCTAAACATGGTCCGCTCGCGGGTTTTCTCGGGAAGACTCCGCGACAACGCGGAGACAAAAAAGAACTTGTTACCCAGGGCGCTCGCCGCTGGGACCGCGTTCGCGGCGTTTTTAACGTCCCAAACCCAGGAAGGACGCTGGCTCGCGGTGTTCGCCATGCTGGCGCTCGTGGTGTTCGACAGCAATGCTGGCGACGACGACGAGAGTGACGGTTCAGATCCCAACAGCACCGGCAATAAACTCGCCTACGTCTTGATGCCGCTCATCGACGCGTTTAACCACCGCAAGTTTCCCAAAAAAACCGAGTTTGAGTTTTCGCGTGACAAATTTCGACTGCGGTCGCCAACGCGGTACGAAAAAAATACCGAGATCTTCATCAGCTACGGCTTGATAGGCAACGACGAGTTGCTTACGCGGTACGGGTTCGCTGATGTCAACAGCGGGCACGACACGTACGTGTTCGAGGGCCTTTTAACTTGGCTCAGCGCGAACCACGAGCCGTTGCAAAAGGCGTCCGGCGCGGCACCCGACCGCCTGCGCAAAATTCGCGACGCCCGACTCGAGACGTATTTGAAACAAGCCGTATTTGTCGGCGACGGAACCGGTGACGCGAACCTGGAATGGGCGCTAAGGGCGCTGCTGGCGACGCCGGAGGAGTGGGACCGCGCGGGGGGGGATGTGGGCGGGTTCAAACTGGGGGGGGGTGGGCCTGAAAAAAAGGCCATGCTGGCGCTAAAAGATGCGTGCGCCGCCCGGCTTTTGGAAATGGGCACGTCGGTTACCGAGGATGAACAATTGCTCCGCTCCGGCTCAGCGGCCGACCGCGCGCGCGTGGCGGTGGAGTACCGGCTGGGGAAGAAGAAAATCTTACAGAAAGCGGTGGTGAGGTATACGTGACGGGGGTGGTTTATTAAAGGCGCCGAAGGCACGCGGTGATATACCGAAGGTATCAACGAACTCAACTGAGACAACGCACGTACACATTTCAACTCGACAGGTGTTTCTATAGCCTTCGCGACGTCCTCACAACGCCACCGCGGCTAACAGCTTGGTGAGTTGATCGTTTTCGGTCGCGTCACGCCCCGTTCCCGTGGTTTCGCTTTTATGCAGTATTTCCATGGCTTTGTTTATGATTTCGATTTGCGAGGACGCGTACCGCGACGACCGCGGGAGCCGCCGCATGGCGTCCAGTCGCCGGCGCAGGCGCTCCAGCTTTTCGGAATCGCCCGTGTTGTCGTCGTTTAGGGAAAAACCGGGTGTGCTGTGTCGCCGCGGTCGTCGGCGCCACGGTTTGCCCGCATTTCCGCCACCGTTCCTTCGGTCACCAGCAGAAGAACCGGTCGTCACCACGAGTCCCAAACCAAGGTCGTCCGCGCTCCCGCGTCGGTCACCGATGGCGTTCGTCAAAATGGAAGATGCCGTGATTGGGATGTTTTTCCGTCGCGCCGTGATGGACTTTTTGTCTTTCCGTTCCCGACGCCGCCGAAGCGCATCACCAACCGACATCTCCCCGTCCGTATCAAGCCCTGTTTCGATGTCCGCGTCGTACTCAGGTTGCCCAGCGGTGTCCATCTCACCGTGCATCACGTTCCATGCAGGGAACAATGAAAACACGCACCAGATAGATGTTGAGCTTTGAACGCGCTTCCGCGCTTGTGGAAATAACAAAAGCAAATTTAGAAAAGCAAATTTAGAAACGGTACGACACGCGAAACGCGAGTGACGTCGCGATGAACGCGGAACAAGAGTCACGGTTTTTTAGCTGGCTTTCAATGATAACACTAATAAGTGCCACCACCGAACAGAAATGTAAGAGCCACCGGTGAAGCCGCACTTTGACAAAATCTAGACTACTAAAACTACACCCGTACCCGTCTCCCAAAAAAGAATTGGATTGGATTTTAAACTCACCCTGGCCTGGCCATTCCGGGCGTGTTGATGTTGACGCTGCGGTACCCGCGCATCACCCCGGCCGCGAATTCCTTCAGAGTTGCGAGCGGGACGTAGTCATCTAACTGCTCATCCTCAAGGCTCATTAACTTTTTTTGTTCAGCCTCGAGCTGAAGCGTTTCCAGAAACGTCTGGAAAGCGGTTCCGTTTTGCGAATCGAACGCGAGCGCCGAGGCGTTTTTCACGTTGAACGCCAAGTACAAGTCGTGCACGGTGTCGACGTGAATGAGTTTGGGTTTTGTATCGTCTTGTAACGCTTTTCGTAACGCCTCGTACCCGGAGTCATTCGCGACGCACATCTTCCCGAACCACTCCAAATACCCAGCTAGCCCACCCGGTTCGCCCCGGGACGAGTCCTTCGTGGACGCGCGGTCGACGCGGCGGTTGCGGTTGGCATCAATCTCGGCTATCTCTTCCTCCTCGGAAGAGGACGAATCCCCCATCAGTTCGTCTCGTTTAGGTCTCAACACGTCGTCGTGCAGGCTCATGTAGCACTTGCCAACCAGCATATCCCTCCACTCCTCCCGGATCAACCCGTGCGTGTACCTGCCCATGCCATCCGCGAAGGCGTGAATGTCTTGGTCACTGAACAAACCGTCCTTGTCCTTGTCCAAAACCCACAACGTCGCGGGATGAGGGATGACCACATCCCCAACAAACTCATCAGGCACTTGGAACTTGAGCATCTCGCTTAGCCGCAGGCCAGCGGGCTCGCCATCAAGCCGCGCGCCCCTGACCCGCGACGATTCTTCGGAGAGCATGCTCCGGAGGTTGGAGGATGCGCCACCCATGTTTCGTGGGGTGGGTGCGCCCCCGATCTGGGATGGGTAGAAAGGTGCCGTGTTTTGCGTTTGCGGAGTCTTCTTTTCTTTTCAAAAAAAGACTTGCTTGGCCTCGCCCGAACCGAAACAAAACGGCTGTTGGTCGTCCGCGATGAGATCGGCGCGCGGTCACTTCCAGAGCGCACACGGCGGAATCACGGGCCCGCGTCGTGACATGCCCGCCGAACTGTCCGACCGAACCATCCGAGGGGAACGCCACGTGTCATACAAACAACGTGTGCGCCCCGTCCCGTCCGCGGTCTTCGCGATGCGCGATGCCGAAAACGGCCTGCGCAAAAACAAATCATCGCTGCCGCGCCCGCCGTCGGACCGACGGACCGGCTTGAACGAGTTCCGTGGGTCGCGATTTCAAGCCGGCCGCGATGCACGAAGCGTCATGGCGTACGGGTTGGGAGGCGTACGCGTCCCCGACTGCGTGACTCAATGCATGACCCCCCCGAAGCCGACAATATCAAGAGCCAAAGTGGAGTTCCTGGCGACGCCGAAAACGGACCTGGAATCGGAAAAAGAACGCCGCGAAGAAAACAAACGCGAAACACTAGCAGCGGCGAGGGCGGCGCAGAACCGAAAGTGGACGGTCGGTAAAAGAGAGGAGCTTGTGGTGTGGCGAGAGAAACAGACAGCGTCGGAGCAACACAACGCACACGAAAAATCCGCGCTGGAATCCGAACGCCGGCGGTACCAGCGCGAACTCAACGCGTTCGTTTTGAACAAAGCGCGGAAGGAAATGGATGTTTTTTCGGTGCGCCGGCGACAACGGTTCGACAGGGCGACATCGCGCGCGGCGATGTCCAGTTTTGGAAGGCACAGCATGCAGAGCACGTATCACTACTTGGCCGCCGCGAGTGGAGCCGCTAAACGTGGAGAAGACGGTTTCGACGGAGGGTACGAGGATGCGTGTGATCCGCTTTAACTTTTGATAAGTGATAAGCTTCCACTAAGGCCGATCGATGGCTTGTGATTCCCCAACAACACACACAACACTCTACTCCCCTTTTGCTTTTCTCGCCTTCAAGTAGTACATGGCGCCGTACGCCGCGGCGCCCAAGCCGGCCATGACCAGAAACCCCTCCCCCGTGGCCGGGTCGGGTAGAAACACCCGTTTCCAAGTCGGCCGTTGCGGCTTCAGAACCACCACGACTCGGTGTTTCACGTCAAGGCACTTCGTAAGGTGCGTTTTGATCATTTGCGGGGTCATATTGGCCATCACGTCGCGGCGCGTTTTTTCGCTCAACGCGTACAACGCGTCGAGGTCGCCGCCCAGCAAACCGCCCAGCCTACTGTTGTGCACGGCTTCGAAGTAGTCCCTCCAGTACCCGTTCTCCTGTGTTCGCACCTCTAACCCTCGTGTCTCCACCTCCACCGCGGTCGCGATTTCTTCCACTGATGGGCCTTGTTCCATCAGCGTTTTGATATCCAGTAGCGCCAGTGCCGCGAGCCGGTTCCCCGCCTTCGGGTCGCACGAAAAGTTGATCATCACGTCGCCCCGGAACAGCGGCCCCCTCGCCGTGGGGTCTTCAAACGCGAAGGACGCGGACACGGCGCAGGTGTAAATCTCGCCAAACTTGAACCGTAGCAGGGCTAACAAACGGCGCTCCATTATGGAACTCGCGAACACGCAGAGCAGCTTCTGTTTGGTCAACTCCACGCTGCCCGCTATTGATACCGCGATTTTTTTCGTGACTTGGTCCCAATCCGGGTTCGCGATTTGCACGGGGAAAGTAATCGAAGCCATGCTCATTGGCTCCACCATCGGCGCCAGCAAGATTTTGTGCACCGCGCGCGTTGGGAATCGAAACGGCGCGGGCTTGACATCCACGATCTTGTTGTTTGTGTGGCTGTCCCCGCCCGTGTTTGGCCCGGGAATACTCCCTAAGTACTTACGAAGCATCCTTAAAACTCGGGTTTCGTCAAACGCGCCCACCAGGGTCACGGTGAACTGCGAAGGGTCGGAAAAGAAACCGCTGAAGTGTTCGCACGCGCGCTCCGGGTTCATTTTCCGCACGTCGCCCACTTTTAGCGGTTTGCTTTGAAACGACTTGCCGTACACCAAGTGCCGGATGGTTTCGTTGTACACGGAAACGGGGTCTCTTCGTCGGTTCCGAATCGCCTGCTCTTGCATGCGTAACACAGCTTCCAACTCGTCGTGGTTTAGCATCTTTTTAACATCCGACGTGAACAGCAGGTACACGAGCTGCAACCCGGTTTCAACGTCCGTGGGCGAGAAATCGCCATCCACGCGTCGAAAGTAGGTTCCCGTTTTCGCAGACACGTCCGCGCGTTTGCCTGCTAAAATATCCGAAAGAATCTCAGGCTTCACCCCGAAAGTACCGAGCTCGCCCGCGATGGTGTTGGCGTACAGCGCGTCTAAGTATTTGGACTCCGGAATCTCGGATAAACCGCCCTTCGCGAACGCCCTTACCAACACCTGGTCATCCAGGAAATCCGTGGTTTTCAACGCCACGGTTATTCCGTTGGAAAGCGTGTACGTGTTGAAGCCCATGGTTTTGAACGTTTTCGTGGCAGTCACGGTTCCAGGCGGCGGTAACGGATTCGCATTCGGGTCGATCAAGTGTTCGGGGACGTCGAACATCGCGTTTGGTGAAATCTCACCCCGGTTCTCTTCGTCCTGGATGCGCGAACACGCCTGGGCGATGTCCGTTTCCGTGACCGTCGGTCGGCCCTCCATCGCGCGGATCACACAGCTGTTGTCCAGACGGAGCCTGTCCGCGAACTGCTTCAAGTCGTGTGTGGTCATTTTCTCCACGCACGCCACCGTCAAGCGCGCTTCCTCTTCCGCGCCCACCACGAGCTCGCCCCTTAAGAAATGCCCAACAAGCTCGTCCCGCAGCGACGTGCAGTACGTCTGGTCCCGCTCCACGAAGAATTGCTGCGCGTCCGCGGTTTGCTTCAGCTTTGCTATTTTCAGCTCCTGTTCCGAAAACCCGTGAAGCCTGGCGCGCGCGAGCTCGCGTAAACCTGACTCTAAACCTTTGACCACCGTATCTTTCCCCTCTTCGCACGAAATTTGCGCGGAGAACACGGATACGGTCCGCGTGGCTTCCGATAAATAAAAGAAAGTGTCAGTCTTGTATGGTAAAACAGTCTTGGTATTTGGGAAATACAATACGTACCTTCCTCCACGCCACACGTGGCGCTGAAGAAATCGGGATCGGGTTTGCGCATGAGCTTGTACAGCCGGTTATCAAGCGCGAGCTTGAACGCCTCTTCCACGGTCTTTTGAAAGAAATCCCCAGGAGTGGAAATAGGGTTCGCGCCGTACTTGTACGTCAACGTGACGTTCGTTCTCGTGTGCTCCTTGTCCACGGAACAGGTTATCCGGGGCGCTGGTATTGGGAAAGAAAAGTGTCAGTCTTGAGTCTTGCGTATGGGTGTACTTCGTAATGTGTATCAGTAAACAGTCGTAGTAATCGGGCCGAACAGTGCACTTGTGATGTATGTAGAGTTGCCAGTACTGGTAAATTTTATGGCCGTAGTACACTCAAAGAGGGGCATCAAACAGTGTGCCTGGATTTGGGAAATACAATACGTACCCGCGTGCGGCGCGATTTGCGGCCGAATCGTTTCCGGGTTCTGCGCAGGCTGGCCAGCCGCGGGTGCGCAGGTTCCAAAGGTTTTCTCGATTTGCGCGACGACGTCGTCCACGTCGGCGAAATCACCGGCCGCGATAACCGCCATTCGCTCGGGGCGGTACCACTTTTTGTAAAACCGGCGGAACACGCTCGGGTCGCCTTTTCGAACCACGCTTTCCAGCCCGATTGGTAACCGCGCCGCGTACGCGCTGTCTTTCATGAGCAGCTTCCAGTAGGCTTCACCCGCTCGGCCCCGCGCGTCGCGCCCCATGCGCATTTCCTCTAAAACAGCCCCGCGCTCGTCGTTGACGTCGTCGTCGCTGATTCGGACGTGCGACGCGAACTCGCTCATCACGGTGAGGGCTTTCGTTAAAACAAGCGGGTCGTCGATCGGCACCAGCAGCTCGTACACGGTTTCGTCCATGGACGTGTACGCGTTTTGACACGCCCCGAACTCCGCGCCGATTGATTCTAGGAAACGCACGATTTCAAAATTTCCAAACGATTTCGTGGCCCGGAAAGCGAGGTGCTCCACGAGATGCGCCACGCCTTGCTCATCCTCCTCCTCAGCCACGGATCCGACGTCCACCGCCAGCGCGAGCGCCGCCCGGTCCTTGGGCTTCTGCGTGACGTGCACGTAGTACCGCATGCCGTTTGCGAGTTGGCCTTGCCTATGCCTGTCGGAAGGGCCCACGGGCAACACCTCGTTCCATTTATCGGCCAAAGGGTACGGCGTCAACGACTTCCACCCGGAAGACTTCACGGCGCCGCCTGACGATTTTATGGAAACGAAAAATGGGCGATCGAGGAGAGAGGGGTCAGTGTCAATGGCATCACTGGCGTCATCGTCAGTCTCGGTGTCTGGCCCCGGTTTCCATGGAAGTCGCGGTCGTGTCGCTTCCGGTCTTTTTGGCATCACGTAATCCACCCGTATCGACGCGGCACACCCGAGTACGGTAGTAGAGAGTGCTCGCTGAACCCGAGTCGCGTGATGACTCGGCCGAATCTGAAAATGAACGCGAAAGCGGGCATCCGCGCGATCTCTCAATCTCATCATCGCTTCGGGGCGTACCTATGGAAGGCGTGTTCGGAGTCGCGGGGGCTTCCGATCGCGGGGTCCCGGGGGGGGTGACCTCGGCCCCGTCCAAGGACGTCCTCACGGTTGGAAGATCCGACGCCATGCTCGTGTCTCCGCGAATGAGAGGGCGTGAACTTTTTAGTCGATCGCGACTTGGAGTTTCGAAACGCCGAGGGAAAACAAAACTCTTCTCGTCACGACCACGTCATTCGGGCATGCTCCTCCGCTGCCCCACGGCGAGGGCGGCGGCGAGCGCTCGGTGGGTGCGATGCCGGGCGGGGGGGGGTTCGGGACCCGATGAGGCTCCTCGGTCGCAGGTCACGCGCGTCCGGAGGCGGAGGCGCGTGACCCGCGAAGGCGCGAACGGTCCGTCACGCCCCGAACACGAGATCGCGGGTGCCGAAACGGAAGGGACGCCGCCCGTGCCCGTCACTTCGGCGCCTGGGGGGAGTCCCCCGAGGGCGAGGACGAGGGCGTACGCTGCAGCAGATACGGCAGCCAGTGCGAGACGACCGCAACGTCCCTCCGCCACTCGTGGCGGCGGTCGCGGTCGCGAACGGCGGTCGCGGTCGTCGCTGGACGACGCCAAGTCGGTGAACGCCGCCCTGGCGAACACGCGTTCGTTGCGCGAGCTCGCGGACGTGGTGACACGACACGACAACGCGAAACTCTTCAACGTAATCAACGTCGCCACTGCGTACAGCAGGCTGGGAAGGCACGTCCGGGATGACGAACGAGGGAGTTTGAACACGCAGGGTTGGTACTTGAGTTTGGAACTGCGAATGATTGATCTGTTGCCCGACCTGAAACCGTGGAGCGCGAGTAGCGTAACGTGGTCGTTGGCGCGTCTGGAGCGCGACCCTGGAGGCAAATTCTGGACATCACTTGAGACGCTATTAACGCAACACGCATCCGAGTTGGAACCCCAAGGCGTGGCGAACGTTTTGTGGGCGTTCGCGGTTTTGGAACGCCGAATGCCGCCCGGACTGCGGAACAAACTGGAAGGCGCGGCGACCGGGTTTTGCGGGTTCGACGAGGGACAAAGTTTTGGCGAAAGCGAAAAAGAACGACCCAGAGAAAGAAAGTCTTTTGAAACGAACTCAAAAGCCGGCGAAAGACCCCGAGAAAGGTCTTTTGATTCCAACTCAGGAAACGGCGAAAGAAAGCCCAGAGACACAACCACGGAACAAACGTTCAAGCCGTACGAGATGACCATGGCTTTTTGGGCGCTGACGCGGTTCGGCGAGCGGGTGTCGCCTGATTTGAGCCACGCGTTTGAAAGGAAATGCGCCGCCGTCGCGAACTTGTTGAAACCGAAAGAACTCGCGAACGTGGCGAGCGCGTACGGACGCGTCGGCGGGGGTGACTCCCTGCTACCGCACATAGCGGCCGCGGCCGTCACCCGAGCCGGCCTTGACCAATTCACGCCAAACGAGTTCGCCAACACGATCTGGGGCTTCGCCAAGGCTGGGTGCAAATCGATTGACGAAGCTGTGATTTCCTCGTTTTTGGAAAACTTCGCGGAACGAGTAAACGAGTTCGACCCGCGCGATTTGTCCCTCACCATGTGGGCGCTCGCGACGCTCAGCGTGGGTGGGAGTAGTACTTCGGGTAGTACTTCGGGTAGTACTTCGGGTAGTACTCCAGGTAGTACTCCAGGTAGTACTTCGGGTGGTACTTCGGGTAGTAATTCGGGTAGTACGTCCGGCGCTACTGCTTCTAGCGCTCCTTGGCTCGGTCGCGTGGAACGCCGCGTGGTGCAAACAATCGGGACGTACAACCCCCAGGACTTGAGTACCTTACTCTGGGCGTTCGCGAAGCTTGAGTTTGTTCCTTCGTTTGAGTTTCAAGCGTCGTTCGAGGAAAGGGCGATTGGCAGTATCGAGACATGCGAAACCCAAAACCTCGCGAACATGGCGTGGGCGTACGCCGCCTTGGCGCTACCGGGCGCCGCGAGCGTGTTGCCTTTGGTTTCTGAAAAGTTTGAGGCGCTCCTTCGCGACGACCCGCGCAAAATAAACCCGACGGAACTGGTCATGGTGCTCTGGGCGTACGCCAAATTCGGGTTCGACCCTGGTGCGGAGTCCATGTCGAACCTGGAGAGCGCGTGTTTAAAGGTCGTGGACCAAATGCAACCGGACCAACTCACGCAGTACTTATGGGCGAGCGCTTCGTTGCGGTACCGGCCGCGGTTTTGTTTTTTGCGAAAGTACGAAGCACGAGCGCAAAGCGCGCCGGCGCGGTTCGACACCGAGGTGCGCGTTTTGTATTTCCCAAATCCCAAGTCTGTTTACTCGTACCACGACCGTAACATTTACGGCGGCAACTGTTACGACTACATCCATCACGGCCGTACTGCCCCGTGTTTGACTGTTCACGGAGTGCTCGCCCGGCCGTAACAGTTACCAGTACCCGCTCGTCGTACGGTACTGCGTACTACTGTCCTGTGTAAAAGCGTGCTTTTTTTACAAACCCGCACTCGCGACGGAAACGACTCACCTTTTTCGCGTAACGACGCAGGCCGTGACGCTGACGCTGTGGGCGTACGCCACGCTTGGTTTGGCGCCGGGCACTAAGCTGTTGGAACGGTTCGCGGATGAGCTCGAGACGATTGGTGATTTTCACAAACACCACAACGGCAAACACAACGACAAACACAACGACGCGGGTTCGGTCGGGTGTTCCGGTTGCATATTCAAGCCGCAAGATTTGTCCCTCGGGTTTTGGTCCGCCGCGGTTTTGGTCACGCAGCCGAGTACCGTAACCGTTACGACAGGCGTTACGACATACGACGTTCGCCAAACGCAGCTCGTGCGCATCGTCACTTCGTTCGCGTCGCACCTGCCGTTTTGCGACCCGCATTTGATCACGCCCCAGGGTTTAAGCGCCGTGTTCGCGGCGACGCTCGCGTTGAAAGCGCTCACCCCGGGTTTGCACGCGTCGTTGGAAGGTAAATGGGCGCACTTATCAACACCGGCGGAGACGCAGTGGCGGGTAGCTAAAACGAAAAACCCCACGGTTTCCAAACTGCAGTGTGACGTCGGCCTCGTGTTGGAAAGCATGCGCATTCCTCACGTCGCGGAAATGCCCGTGGGGGGGGGGCTGATTCGACCCGATTTCGTGTTGATTGGCACGTTTCCCCCGGGTGGGACGGAGTTTTGGGAAGGCGGAGACGACGAAGGCGACGACGATACCAATAAAAACCCCGCCAACCCAACAAACCCGACCTACCAAAGAATCGTGGTGGAAGTCGACGGGCCGTTTCACTACTCAAGAGAGCCGTCAAGGGACACGCTGGGCGGTGACGGTTTGGAGGACTGGTTTTCGGGCGGTAACGGCGGCGGCGGCGGCGGCGGCGGCGGCGGCGGCGGCGTTAACGGCGACGACGACGATTGCGAATCGCCAGCCTCGGCGCCCAAAGGCGTCGGGCGCGACGGCGACGGCGACCACGAAAACGGAAACGGGCGGTGGCCGCTTGGAAGCACGGTTTTGCGGAACCAGCTTCTCGCGGCGTGGGGGATGCGCGTGGTTACTGTTACGTACCACGAGTGGGAACGCTTGGGAACCCGGAGCGCGAAGGAAACGCACGTCGCGGGACTTTTGGAAAACGCGAGCGCGATGGATGCTGGGGAAAAGCAATAAATCCGAGTTTATCCCATTCCCATCAACTCACCGTCCGTGCGGTCGCACGCGCTTTCACTGCCTTCTCGCGCCGCGCGTGTTCCCCCCCGCGGTCCTCACCGCGGCATCCGTACCGTTCGCGGTCGGCAACGCACTTCCGCGTTAATCCTCGCGCCGCTTGCCATGTCCGCCATGCCCACCACGACGGTGCTCGGCGCCGCCCCGGTGCACGCGAATTCTTTTCCTCGGCGACGCGGCGTCGGCGTCGCCCGCAAGGCGATGTCTCTCCGCGCCGCGTCCACGGGCACGAACGTGCGCGCGGAAACGACCACAAGGGCTAACGCCAAAGTCGTCATCTCGCAAACCAAGAGTGGCGAGATCCGGTACTCGTTTGGGACTCCACCGGATCCACGACCCCAGCAGAGGTTCGTAGTGTCGGAAGGCTCGCCGGGTGCCGAGGCGTGCAACACGATCGAAACGCGGCGGTACTGCGTGCTCGAGTGCGACGGCGGCATGGCCGTTACCGGGTTGGTCTTAGCCAGGGGCGCAGACGATTTGCTCACCGTCGCGTCTGTGTACCCTGGAGGCACCGCGGACGGCATGCTTCAGCCCGGGGACGTCATCACCGCGTGCAGCGTGGTGGTCATGTTGGAGAACGACGACGGGGATTTCGTCCCCGACTTTCGATGGCACGACGCGACGGAGGCAACCGCCGAGCACACGCTCGGGATTTTGATGACCCACGAATTCGAACTCCGGTTACGCGTCTGCCGTAACTACCAGCCCAAAATCGACAAAGCAGTACGAACGGCGTGGCGAACCCTGGTGCCCACAACGACGGCGCGGGGCGTGCGGGAAACGTGGTCGCGGTTACTGTGGCGCCAACAGAACACGGGGAGGAAAAAAAACAAAGCAGCGTCCGCGGCGGATGAAAAAATAGACACCAGCATCGGAGGGATCTGGTCCGGGCTGTTCAAGGCCGGGTCGGGACGGGACGTCCGGGGTGACGCGAGGAAGTGCTGGTCGACCGTAATCGCGGGGGGGTCGGGTGTTCTCGTTACGGAAAAGAAGACTGAAAAATTGAAGAAAATGCTGGCAGAACCGGCGACGCCCAAGCCGGCGCGAGAAGTCGTCTGCGTGCTCGCCGAAGCCGAGGTGGAGGAGCAGGTTACGGTTGAGGTTACGGAGGAGGCTGAGGCCAATGTGGACGAAAATGATGAAGCGTTCGTGGAGACGGTGGGGGAGACAAAGGAGATGGGGGAAGAAGACGTAGAAGAAGAAGAAGAAGCCGTCGCCGTCGCCGTCGCCGAGGAATCGTTTGCGGAAGAAGAAGAAGAAGAAGAAGTCACCGATTCAACACCTACCTGGACAGAGCTGGAGGTTACGTTGGACTGCACTGCTGGTGTGAACATGACCGGCCTGCAGTTCGCGCAACGGGAAGACGGGTTGTTACGAGTTTCCGCGTGCAAACCGGGCGGCACGGCTTGCAAAAAAGTAAAACTGAACGACGTTCTGCTCGCCACCACGTACGTGGTGATGGTTCCGGACCCGTCTGGGAAGCGCCGGGGAGGACTACCCACCCTGGAGTGGATGGACGCCGCACGGCAAGGGAACTCGTTCAACACCCTGCAAGAAGCCATGCTGACGCACTCGCAGGAGATGAAGCTGAAGCTCGCGAGGGGAACCGTACCGCTGGGGTTTTTTTCGTCTGTCGCGCGAAACGCGCCGAGTGCGGAAAACCTTCGAGACTCGGCGGAAAAAAGACACGCCGAGGCAACACGCGCCACGGAGATGGCGCGACAGTCCATGCGCGCAGCCGCGAGCGCGGGGTCGGCTGTCCCGGAGGATATCAAAGCTTGGGCGGCGAAAATAGCCGCCGAAGCGAGGGCGAGCAGGAAGTAGTGAAAAGGAGTTTTCACAATAAATCACCCAACCCCGCCTCTACTCTCCCTCTGTGTCTATCTTGCTCGGACTAAGGTCTAGGTGCGGCGAGGTCATTGATCGGAACGGCGTGCGCCCGCCCGGTTCCGCTTTTTCAAACTGCGCCAGCATCTTCTTGGCGAAGGACGAGCGCGCGGGCGACGCCCATCCGTTTCGGTGCGGCGGCGGCGGTCGTTGTTTCGTTTTCGCCGCGCCCGTTCCCTCCACCCGCACGGCTCTTCCTCTCAAGAAAATCACGCCGTCGCCCTTGGACGGCCCTGGGCCGTCCAGTTGCGGCACGTCGCTTTTCGACCGGCCGTGGCCTTTCGGCGATTCACATTCGCTCAGCGACTCGAACAGCTCGATGAGCGACCCCTTGGCGGGCGACGCCTCGGGCGTGGACGGACCCGCCGCCACCGGCGTCCCGAAATGTTCGTCGTCCCCGGTATCCGCAAGACCCTGAGTTGCCGTCCCGGAACTCGTCTCCGTCTCCGTCTCCGCGCGTAGCTGCGCCTCCATCCCGGCGTGCAGCGCGTGGATATCCGCGCGCATCAGCGCGTTTTCGTCGCGCAACCCGGCGAGTTCCTGATTGTAAAAAAGAAATGTCAGTCTCGCGTGGGCAATCAGTCGGCGGAATGTGATAAATGGGAAAGCCACGCACCTTCATCGCCTTTCCATACGAGTTCTCCAGTTCGGTTTGCCTCGCCGTGTCTGTTTCCACTCGCTCCGCTTCCAAGCGCCACTTATCCGCATCCGCCGCCGCCCTTTCACCCTCGTTCTGGAAACCCATCAGCATCTCCTCCGCGATGTGCGCCCGCCTGTTACCGGCGGCGAGCTCGGTTTGCAGCCGCGACATTTTACGAATCAAGTGCATCGCCTCCACCGCGCTTTGCTCTTCAATCGCGCGCATTCGGTCCAGCTCTTTCTCAAGCTGCGTCGCAGAAGCTTCGTGCGCGGCACACTCGGCTAAAAGCACTATCTCACGCTGTCTCAACGTTGTGTGTGTTTTGCGTGATTCGTTTTGGTACAAACGCCGCTTTTCCTCGTACGTCCCGCTGTCGTTTTCAAGCTCGCGCAGACGCTGCCGCAAAAACTCGTTCTCCTTGGCTTGCTCTCGCGCGTTCCTCGCGACCGCGAGCACCTCCCGGGTACGCGCGGCTCTGCCCCGAATCCCCGGACTCCACACCGAAATAGTTCGCCCGTAGTGCGAAGTCGTGCGTTTCTCTATGACACCCAAACGCGTCTCGTCGACGCGTTCGTCATCGGACGAGTCACTGCCGGAGGGAACGATTTTGTTCCCGTTTTCGGTTCCCCCGCGATGATTGGGCCGCGTCGCGCCCAGTGGGCTCGTCACCCACGGAAGCTTCATCCCAGAAGTGTCGTCCTCGTCCGAATCGGAGGTATCCCCGAAATCGTCCCGGTCGTCCTCCCTAAATGCGAGGGTGGGGGGGGGGGGACACGGTCAGGGAAGAGGGGGAGGAGCGTGGGCAACGGTTTTGGTTTTCGGCCCGACAGATCCGCAACGCAAATGAGAAATGACGGAGAGAAAAACACGGGAACAAGGCCACGGGACGCCACCGCGCGCGGCGAGAACACTGCAGAAGTGAGGCTGAAGGAGAGAAAGGAATCTGGGGCACGCACGAATGAGACACCATGCCCGAACAGAGCCGTGCGCAGCGAGTTTAGGGGTGGGGCGGGTCTGTCACGAACGATGAACCAAACGGCCTTCGGGAGGGACCGAATAAAGAACGTAAGAACCCGCGCCAACAACGAATCTCCAGCCTACTGGAAAAACTACCTGGATTTTATCGGTGAGAAAATCGCAACGCACCCGCGCTTGTGAATAAATAAATCACCACTGGGGCTCAGACTACTCCCCTCGCTTCACCGCACCGGCGACCGTACCTTTTCCGGTGAGTCCGATCGACGTCTCGGTGGTGACCGATGTCGAACCGGCGAACGCACGTTCCTATCGCGCGCGTCCCGGTTGCGGTTTTTTTCTTTATTTCTTTCGTCGCCGCCTCGCGCAGGGTTTGGGTCGTTTTCTCGAATCGGGTCCCCCCACTTATCCAACACAGGTGCGCGGTTACCGGAACCGTTTCGGTCTCGGTGGGTCTCGTCGAGGCGTCCATCATGCCTGCCCCTGTCCCTGTCCCTGTCCCTGCCGGACCGAGGTCGATTCCCACCGTCGTCGTCGTCGTCGTCGTCGCCGCCGTATTTCCTTTTGTCGGAACGACGACGATCGTCGGAACGCCGGTCCTCGCGCCCCCGGTCCTCGCGGTTCGCGAACCCGCCGATTTTGTCATCGTTCCTTTCAACGTCCCGAACGTTCCTTTCAACGTCCCGCACGTTCCGGTCCCGGTCGTTTCGTTCGACTCGGGACGGGTCTTGTTGTTGTGGGGGCAGCGGGTTCGCGGCGGGTGGCGGCGGGTTGGCGCTTTGACTTGCACTCGTCGCATTCCGTTTCTCCGTCACATCCACGACAACCGCGTCACCGCTCGGCTGGGGTTTCGGTTTCGAGGGCCATTTGTTCACTCTGGACTTGGCGAAATCCAGGGAAGGCTTGAAAGGCACCGGCGCTGTGTGTTGGGGTTGCGGTCGGAGCGCGGTTGTTTCGCCGGTTGCGCGCGTCGTCGCCGGCTGCGCCGAAACGGCCTCGTCGTCGTCCTCGGACAAAACGTACTCCTCTTCGTCGTCGCCTTCGTCATCTTCATTCGGCGAAGCGTCACCCTCCCCTTCCTCAGCCACCACGGAGCTGTCACGTGATCCAGACACACCCGCCGAGGCACCGGGCTCACCTCCTTTGTACGCTTTTACAAGCGCCGCTGCTTTGTTCAAGATTGCATCCTCAAACGTTTTCAATCGCCTCCATCGATTCAACACCCGTCGGACCCCGGTGACGTGCTCTGGGGGGCACTTCAGCGCCGCGTCTATGCAGGTTACGATTTCCGGTGCGAACCTTGTTTGGTACAACTGTTTCGTCTCAAGGTCCGTCTCATGCGTCACCAAAGTGTTGATCACGTACAACACGGGCACCCTGTGCCTCGGTTGTCTGGATTGAACCTGCTTCACCAAAATAGCCGAAGCGTGTTTGTACCAGAAACGCGCGTCCTCCACCGCGAGCGCTTCCAGGGTAAGCAGCTTGTCCCTTGACACGACCCGCATGCTTTTAAGCACCTCGACGAAAACAGGCTGCGCCAGCCATTCCTTAGGCATGGCTGGGTCCGCGGTGCCGACGTGCGGCGCCCGGAGTGAACCCTTTGAATCTGACTGGCCGCGTTTTCGTTTCATTCGCAAAATGGCCAAGTCGAGCGCACAGTTTGCCGCACCGCCGACGCCATGGGGCCTCGGCGCCGTGACCCCGGGGCGTCGTGTTCAGATGGCGACCGCGTTTCGCGACGGCGTCTCGACGACCCTGAGGCTGGCCCGAACATCGAGTACGCTGGATGGCAACCCCCGCCCAACCGTGGCGCCCCCAATGTCGTGGACCGCGCGCCCGCCGCTACGATGTCGCCCAAAACTTTTTACGACACCTACGTCGCGAAACGAAGGCCGGTGGTGTTAACAGGCGGCTTGCAAGGCACGCCTTGGGGTCTGTGTTGTGAGACGTGGACGGACAAGTTCCTCGTTGGGCACCCTGAAGGCGACGCGTCCGTGCGGGTGGAGACCCGGAAGGACGGTTTCGGGTCGTACGGGGTTGGCAAATATCACCCGATGCGATTCACCGATTTCGTCAAACGGTTCGCCAACGGCGACGACTCGGTGTACCTCACCGCGTCACCGAGTTCGGTGGACGCACACGGCCGGCCGTCAGTTGTGTCCGCACCCGCATCCTTCCTGGTGGGAACGCACCGGCCTGCGAAAGCGCCTTTCCGCCCGAAAATCGCAGGCAACCTGGTTCCCGCAAACGTTAACCTGTGGATGGGCGCCGCGGGTACTGAAAAAGTATCCAAAAGCGGTTTGCACCACGACCACCACGATAACCTGTACGTGTTGCTACGAGGCGAAAAAAAGATCGAGCTGTTCCCTCCAAGTGCGGTTCTTTCAATGTACACCACAGGTACCCCTTGCAAAGTGCACAAAAACGGCGTTATCAACTACAAAGAAACCGGCGAAACCGCGGAGGACGGCGACGACGGGGCGCTGCGACGGCGCGTTTTGAGCGCGAACGTTAGGGACGCGGAAACGGAGGTGGAGGCTTGCGAAGTTTTGGTGGCGAACGGCGAGCCCGAGGCGGAGGCAAGGCTTCGTAGGGCGGAAGAGGCGCTGGACCAGGCGATGGACGGCACTATTGGCGACGTCGGCGGCGACGACGACGACGACGACGACGACGAAAACGGCGCCTTCGCGGGCCGCGACGATTTCGACGACGTTTGCGACTCCGACTTGGAGTGCGTCACAGGTACCGATGGCGAGGACGATGGGGAAGATGAGGACAATTTGGTCACGAATGGGACGGATGGTACGGAGATGGAAGGAGATGTGGTCGTGTCCGGCGTCCGCGAAGACGAAACCAGAGAAGAAAAAGAAACCGAAACCGAAAACCCCGAACCGGACCCGCCTAGTTTTTCAAAAACTTCGCGCGGAGGCGACGTTTCCAAAAGCTTCCCACTGTTCCGACACGCACGGGAAACGAGCATGATGGAAACCACTGTGCGCGCTGGGGAGATTATTTTCCTGCCCGCGGGGTGGTTCCACGAAGTGAGCTCCAGCGGAAGCGGGGCGGTGAAAAAAAAGGAGAAACAAAATGGTGACGACAACGATGCCGATGCCAAAAAAAAGAATCAAGAAGGCGATCAAAGAAACACCCAGCACGCCGCGCTGAACTACTGGTTCCACCCGCCCGTTTTCGGCGCGGATTTCGCAACCCCGTACGGAGAGAAACAAGAAATGTGGGAGCAGGACTGGTCTTCGTGGGAAACGCTTTTCGACACGGAAGCGGGACGCGAAAAGCCGTGACCAGGGTGAACGAGATTCGCGTGTTTTTTTGTGTACGGTCAGCCGACCCCGATTTGGTCGTTACAACCGTTTGTGTTGAGACTCAGCGCATATCTCGCTTACTTCATCTTGGCAACCTTCGCGTCCTCTTCCGCCTTCTTCAACGCCTCCTCCGCCTTCTTGATGCGGGGCCCGACTTGCCACACGTTCATGCGCTCGGTCCTGAGCTTGTGGTAGGCTTTGAACCCAGCCATCTCCGGTGTGACCGTCACCATCTCCAGCGGCTTGGTTTCCTTCACGATGGGCATGAGCTTGCCCTTGAGCTGCGCGGCGAGGGCAAGTTCGGCGGCTTCGGAGTCACCGTGCTTGGGCTTGGCGGTGCGCCTGGGGAACAGAATCAGTGAAGCTTTGTACGCCTTGAGGCGCTTGCTGTTCAAGGCGAGGGACTCCTCCGACCGGTTGCGTCGGCGGTGGTCCACCGCGATGCCAATCGTGGGCGCCATCTTCTTGCTGATACCCGCAACCTTCAGCTCCTCCAGGGTGAAACCTCGGCCAAGCCTGGTCTTGAAGTTGTACCGCTGCGTGGGGGGGTGCACCACCGGGCGAAGCGCCCCGGCGGTGGGGCGGGGGAAGATGGCCGCCGCCTTCTTCTCGCGCGCGACGCTGGAAGGGGAGGGAAGGTCGGGGGAAGGAAGGTTAGGGTTGTGTTTGCAAGGTGCTTACGTCAAAGAAGTCGTGTGCGCGCCAGGCGGGGACGTGCGTGCGTATGCGGTGCGCGGGCGCTCCGAGCGACCTGCCCCTACACATCGGATGTTCGCAAAAAACGTGGAAAACCCTAACCGCAAAAACCTTCCCTCCGCGGTGCATCCTGACGGCGGCGACGTGCGCGGTGCGGGGCTCGGCGAGCAGACGACTCGTGTCGATCGTTTGTACTGGGTACTGCTTGTCACAATGACGCGCCGTGAAACCTGGTCCGAAGCTCGCATCACCCCATCTGGCGCCGCCGTCCGGATGGAAAGGCGCGACCGGGATCGACACGATTTGCCGTACGCGCTCGCACTTACCGTCGGCTTTTCTTACGGCCGGCCTGGTTGAACCAGGTGCGCACGCGGCAGGAGCCGGCGATACCTTGCCAGTCCTTCTTGAAGTGCGCATTCGCGATGACGTTGTTGTGTTTCGGCATCTTGGCTTACACTTGGCCTTACGTCGTCCACGTGCGGCTGAAAAAGGGTGCGTGCCGTGAAGCGAAGGGGGTGATGAGATGGAAACAGCTTGGAGCGCTTCGGAAGTTTCGTATGGTGGTAGTCAGGCAAACGGACTCGGCAAACGCCTATCTAAAGACCGTCTATTCCTCCCGATACCCACATGGGAGACCCATTTTTCATTTTCAAGCGGCGAAACACAAAAAGTTCGTGCGCTCCTTTCCATCTCCTCACTCCCTATGGCGTCGCTTCGATGAGCACACCCTCCCGAGGAGCCGGAAAAACCGTACACCGCCGAGACATCGACTACACAAACCTGTGGCCCATCTTGCTCGCGCCCGTGATTCCCGTGGCCGGTATCCTTCTCAAGTACGTCGGACGTGAACACCAGTCCTGACGTCCGGTGAAACGCACAGCTGTCAAATCTCGCAGTCTCCGCCCCGAATCTGACGCTGTACGCGCACCCCTCCACGCGTTCTCGCCACCGCTCCGACCGAATCTGACCCTCTCCCCCGACCCCTCCACACGTGCCAGGCCGTATCCGCAGTACAGGTGGCCTGTTATCGCCTCCATCGGCGGTGCGATTCTGCTGGGCGCGCATAGCATGGTCATAGGCTCTGGGGTGAACACTAAGTAAGCCACAGATCTCGTTACTAGGGGCGATATGTTGGGTGACAACGCCGAATCCGCCGCGCTTCGCGCGATACTGGATGGCGCGCTTACCACGATGCTCGGCCCGGACGCCACGTTCCGCCCCGGGCAGCTCGAGGCCGTGGACGCGGCGCTTAGCGGCCGGGACTGCCTCGCGATGCTTCCCACTGGGGCGGGGAAGAGCTTAGTGTACATGCTTCCAGCCGCGATGCGGGTCGAGGCGGACGAACCGGGGGTGACGGTTGTCGTCTCGCCGTTGCTGTCGCTGCTTCGCGACCAAAACAAGCGGTGCGACGAACTGGGGTTGCAGTGCGAGTCCTGGTCAAGCGCGGTTGATGCTGATACGCTAGGAAAAATAGAAAAAGACCTGCGCGTTTCGCGCGAAGACGGCGGGCCCGCGACGAGTCTGTTGTTCACCACGCCGGAGGCGCTTTGCAGCAACCAAAAGCTTCGCGGCGCGCTCGCCGTGTGTCACGCGAACGGTTGCGTTACCGGCATCGCGGTGGACGAGGCGCACTGTGTGTCACAGTGGGGACACGACTTTCGCCCGGCGTACCTGCGGCTCGCGGAGATCCGAGATGATTTACTAAAGGGAACCCCAATCTCTGCGCTCACCGCGACGGCGACGCCCGAGGTTGCGAACCAAATCGTTGACGCGCTTGGTTTGCGCGACGTAAAGGTCATAAGGAGCCCGCTGAACCGCCCCAACTTACGATACCAAGTCATACGACGCGAATGCGTAGGCGAGGGGGCTGGAAAAGGCACGGAAACAGCCGCGGTGCAGCACCTGGTGCAGTTCGCGAAAGACGCGGTGTCGGCGGTCAGCGCGCAGTTTCAAAATCAAAATCAAAACAACGACGACGCCGGCGGCCCGGTCGGCATCGTGTTCGCGCGCACCAGGGACGAGTGCGACCGCCTCGCGAACGTTCTTTCCGAATCAGGTATGGACTGTGTTTCGTACCACGCGGGGAAACCGCCGGAGTGTCTCGCGCGCGCGCAGCGGTGCTGGTGCGCGGGTGACATCGACGCCGTCGTCGCCACCGTCGCGTTCGGCATGGGCGTGGACAAGCCGAACGTGCGGTGGGTAGCGCACTGGGGCCCGCCTGCGACGCTGGAGGGGCTGTACCAGGAAAGCGGCCGCGCGGGCCGGGACGGGGACGTGGCGCAGTGCGCCATGTACGTCGGTTCCGCGGAGCTGGACGCGCTGCGCAAACTGGGCGCGCGAGGCAGGGACGTCGAGGCGTATGCCCTGGACGGCAAGAGGTGCCGTCGCGCCGCTATGTTGAAACACTTCGGCGAGCGGGGCGCGACCCGGGGAATGACGTGCGGCGACAACGACACGTGGTGCGACGTGTGTTCCGACCCAGAAAGGGTCAAGAGGGAAGCCAAAGGCGCGGACAAAAAGTGGGAACAAAAGGAAGAGGCTAGGGCGTACGACGAGCTTGAGTTGAGGATGGACGCCGCGCGGGCGAAAGCGAGGGAACGAGAACACGAAGCTCTGGTGGGAAAAGAAAACGGTCTGGAAGGAGGAGAAACCGCAAACGCAAAGGAGCTATCCGCAAAAGCGAAGGAGTTGCCCAATGCGTCTCCGCAAGGCACCAACCCGCCGCTGCCGCGTGTGCTTCCCGGGCCGCAGCGCGCGGCGGCGGCGAAAAAGGCAAACGCGGCGAGCGCGGCGAGCGCGGCGAAAACGCCGGAAATTCAGCCGGTGGCGCCGACTTCCGGGAAGCGGAAATTCGTGCACCCCGCGCGTCCTGTGGCGGACGCTTAGGGCTTAGGGTAAGGATAGGCACGATAGGCAGACGACCGGGGCACGACATGAGGGATGACACGAGGAGACGAGGGGCACGAGACGCTACTTGAACGAAAGTTTGGTTTTTCATTGTTTTGTAAAAATTCGAGTTTTCACCAAATCGCGCGTCAAGAGCCAAAACAGGATTGTCTCGATTCGCATTGTCATTGGCGTGCGGGAGGCTGTCCGCCGACCCGCGTTCAAGCCGCGGTTGGAGACCGGACGTTTGGTCGTCCGTCTCGCCGGTCGTCCACCTGTTCGGCCCCCCGGAGGCGTCCGCAGCAGGGTCCGCCCGCGCGTGCGCGATGGCGTCGGTGTTTTACGCGAGCCCGTCGTACGCGAGCCCCGGGCAAGATGGGTACGACTTGTGGACGGGTGGTTCGTACGATCCGAGGGAGGTGCACATGGCGTACGAGGCCATGAGCTCGCAGGAGAGGGACATCGCCGCGGCGAGGCGACGCGCGGCCGCGCAAAGGGTGGATGCGCGTCTCTACGAGCCCCGTTTACGGCGTTCGGGTTCCGGAAATCTTTCGCGCGACGGGTCGACGGGCTCATCACGGCGAAAAACAATGGCACCTGCCGAGGCAAAAAGGCGAACCTTCGCGGCGACTCGGATACAAGCCGTGTGGCGCGGCGGCGTTGGGCGGCAGGTCGCCACGGACCGGTGGGTCGCGGTGTTCCAGATCCAGAGGTTCTGGAGAGGCGCGCTTGGACGGAGACGCGGTCGTGAGGCGCGAGTCGAGAAAAAAAAGCGAGCGGAAGCGGAGAATCGTGCCGACGAGATCGACGACATTTTCATGCAAGTCGTGCGCTTGCGGCGCGAACGACGCGAGGAGCGGAACCTTTTGGCACCCGAGTTTTCTCATATCACCGCTGTTACGCACCCGGTGAACACGACGATCCAGGCTCGGAAACAAGCGCTCGGGGAGGAAAAGAAAAGTGTCAGTTTTGTATGGGCAAACGGTGTAACCGCGACGGCGTCTCCGTTCCGGGGAGACGCCGCGGAAAGCACGGCGTCGGCGGTGGCGTCGGCGAGTACGGCGACCGTTTCGTCCGCGGCGGTGGACGCGGAACCGTTCCTTGAAACGGCTGGTTTCTCTACTGAGCAGGTTGATTTACCCGAAACGTCACCGCAATCCGGCGCGCAAGAAACGTCCCCGCGCTCCGTCTCCAATCATCCGCGAATCCTGGCGCGACTGAAACCGCTTCGCTTGGCGGTTTTCGAGTTGGAAAAAGACGACAACGAAAAGGAAGAACAGTCAACTGGAGAGTACACGGACTTTTCGTCTCCGGCCGTCGCTCACTCCGTTTCGCACCAGCCGCAGGTCTTCTTACAAAAGCCTCGCACTGAACCGAAAGCTTTAGGTTCTGTCGATTCGCGCGTCGCCGTGGTGGAGAGCGCTTGGAAAAAAGACAGGGTCTTCGGCGGGTCAAAAGAAATCGCGGAGAAACAAAAAAGGGTCTCAATCGACGCAAACGCGAGCGCGTCAAACCCCTTGGGGGGGGACAAGCACTCGGTTTTTTTCGACCAGGTAGACGCCGTGCTTCGCGAGTCCCAGGAAACCCGGTCCCGGCTGAAACAGAAAATGTCACCGTCCACCAGTGACAAAAGTGCCGCCAGTCCGTGGACTTTCGGGGTCTCGTCGTCCGACCGAACGGACTTGAGCTTCGGCGCGAGTAAAAGCGACGAGGACGTTTCTTTTTTCGGAACAGCAAACTCGCCGTCGCCGTCGCCGTCGCCGTCGCCGTCGCGGTACGCCGCGGCTTTTGCTGGACAGCGGAGTGATGGTGTATCTGTGTCTTCGCCACAAAAAAGGCCCGATCCGTTCGAACCGCGCGTGATGATTCGCCCGGAGCTTCTGCCCCCGATGCGCCCGGTCAGCGTGCGGCGCGAGGAGAGAGTCGAGAAACAATACCACGAGATACCTTACCCGCCGGCGTTTGTGCCGGGACGGTCATCGCGACCGTCAGCGCGACCGACTGGGTTTGCGAGAGAGCCGACGTCTCATACGTCTCATGTGTCATTCGATGCCCCGCCGGCCAACCCTAGCGCCTCGGCGATCAAGTCCCGATACGAAGCCGCGCGCGTCGAGGAGGAGCGTTTGTTCCAGGAAGAGCTGAAGAAACTGCAGCGCAACGAGCGCGAGGCGAACGCGCGCGCGGAGCGAGCGGATTGGGAGATGGCACAGGCGGTGAGAGCGGAGACGGTAATGAAGTACCCGTCCCTCGACGACACAGCGGGCAGTCTGGAAGGTCTGGGATTGAATGGAGTCAACGAAGGGTTCACGCCGAGTCCGAAAAAAACGTCTCCGCGCGTTCCGGGAAGTCAGGTGCGCTCCTCGTTTCGCGCCGCGCCGAAGAAAGTAAATGGAGCTTTGCCGTTGTGGGACGGTGTGTGATGTACTGGTATCTAGGTCGTAATGGCACCGTGCAAACTAAAACAAACCACGTCTTCTCGCGGCATCATTGCCTTCAGTTGTTCTCGCGCACCCATGCTGCCACATCAAAGTGTTTTTCACCCTCCGCCGCAACTTCGCAAGTTTCCCAGTCCCACGGGCAGCCGTTCGCACGCAACCACTGCAGTACCTCGAGGTGCCCGCCCTGCGCCGCGAACTTGCACGTGATCGTGTCCCACGGGCAGTCGTTCGCGTGCGCCCACTGCAGCACCTCGAGGTGCCCGCCCAACGCCGCCGCAGCGCATGTGACTGCGTTCCACGGGCAGTCGTTCGCGCGCGCCCACTGCAGCGCCTCGAGCTGACGGCCCAACGCCGCCATCGCGCACGTCTCCTCGTCCCACGAGCAGCCGTTAGCGCGCGCCCACCGCAGCACCTCGAGCTGACCGCCCAACGCCGCAAATGTGCACACGATTGACGTGTCCAGACGACCTTTCTGGAGCATATGTTTAAGCGTATCTAAGTACCCTGAACGTGCAGCTTGCTCAGTATCCACCTGTCCTACCGAAATCCCCGTCGCATCCATCGCGTCGCGCATCGCGTGACTCACCGCGCGTAGCCGCGCGAGAACGATGGGATCGGTGTCAGATCTGAGAATGTGGGTGACGACGAGATGGTCGGGGAGGCCCGGGATGGCCTCTTGCGGGGAGGAATCGCGCGTATCAGTCGCGTGCGCTACGCGTGCCTTTCTGCGCGCACGCTTGGCAGCGCCGTTGAGCGATTTAGAGGGCATCGTGTGCGCGTGTTGTGTCGTGGCTTTTTTCCTCGGGCGTTCCGAAGCAACGAAGGACGGCAGGGTCGACCAGATCCAAACAGCAGAGAGCCACACAAAAGCACCACGTCGACGTTTTCCCTTTTTAGTGGTGCCGACGATAGCTGACGATGTCGTTGTAACGCGCGTCCTCGCCCGTGCCCTGCCACAACTTGGTGCGCGTGACTCACACAGTCGCCCGCTCGCGTTAAGGAGGCAGGATGTCCGCCGCCACCGCGGTGATGGCGTCGGTGGCGGCTGGACACGGGGCGCCCAGCGTTCGCGCGCGGTCCGTCCCCAAAGGCCACGTCGGGGGAATGGCGACTTCCGCGCGAGGCGTGATGGGCACCAAGACGGCTGGTTTCGGTGTCAAGAGCACCACGAAACGCGCCCGCCGCGCTGGTGTTGTGTACGCCAGGGTCGAGACCAGGGAAGGTGAAACGAAGACAGGAGGGGGCACGCCGTCTGTGTCCGACATGAGCTCACAGATGAAACAAGTCCGCGCTCAAATGGAAGAGGACAAGGACTTAAACACGCTGATGTCGGGTTTAAGAGGTACCAACATCGACGACAGCGACTTCGCCGCGGACGGCGTGACGATGCAGGTGTTGGACCTCGCCCGACTGAAGGAAGCGGGGGATGACGAGCTTCCGCTGTTCTACGACAGCGAGCTGATCGCGTCGTACTGGTCCAAACGCCCGGGCGCGGTGACGCAGCGAATCTTTCAGCTCGTGGGAATCGGCGGGGGATTCATTGCGGGCATCGTGAGCGACATCGTGCAGAAGAAAACGGAGGAAAACAGCGTAAAGCGCGCTATTCAGTTGAGGGATATCGTCACGTCCTTGGGGCCCGCGTACATCAAGCTAGGCCAGGCGCTTTCCATCCGTCCCGATATTTTATCCCCAGACGCCATGACGGAGCTTCAAAAGCTTTGCGATAAAGTGCCTTCTTTCGACAACAAAATCGCGTTTGATTGTTTGGAATCAGAGTTGGGTTGCAGGTGGCAAGACGTGTACACAACGCTAGGCCCGGATCCAGTAGCCGCGGCGTCTTTGGGCCAGGTGTACAAAGGAATCTTGAAATCAACCGGCGCGACGGTCGCGGTGAAGGTGCAGCGACCCGCGGTGCTCGAAACCGTGTCGATCGACCTTTACATTATTCGCAGGCTGGGAATAGCGCTGCGCTCGGTGGAGAGCATCAACACCGATATCGTCGCCCTGCTTGATGAGTGGGCGGAGCGGTTCTTCGAGGAGCTGGATTACGTCAAGGAGGGCGAGAACGCTACTAAGTTCGCGGCGTCGATAAAAGACGATTTGCCCCAAATCGTGGTACCAACCACGTACCCACAATTCACGCGAAGAAAAGTAATCACCAGCACGTGGCTTGACGGGGAGAAACTGTCGCAATCCACCGCGGACGACGTTGGTGATTTGGTCAACGTGGGGGTTATTTGCTACCTGAAGCAGCTGTTGGACACCGGATTTTTCCACGCCGATCCGCACCCCGGAAACTTAATACGGACCCCCGACGGGCGGCTCGCGATTTTGGATTTCGGCCTGATGACAACCATCGACGACAACATCAAGTTCGGCATGATCGAAGCCATTGCGCATTTGATTCACCGCGACTACGAAGCCATCGTGGAGGATTTCGTGACCCTGGATTTCATTCCGGAAGGCGTGGATTTGGTAAGGGCCTTTCCCATTTAACACATTCCGCAGACTGAGTGCCCATACAAGACTGACTTTTCTTTTTACAATCTCAGAAACCCATCCTGCCCCCGCTCACCCGGGTGTTCGACACCGCCCTGGCGGGCGGCGGCGCGAAGAACATCAACTTCCAGGAAGTCGCGAGTGACTTGGCGCAAATCACGTTCGACTACCCGTTCAGGATCCCCCCGTACTTCGCGCTGATCATCCGGGCGATTGGGGTGCTGGAAGGCATCGCCCTGGTGGGCAACCCGGATTTCGCGCTCGTGGACGAGGCGTACCCGTACATCAGCAAAAGGCTTCTGACGGATGATAGCCCGCGATTACGGGCCTCGTTGAGATACATGGTGTACGGCAAAGGCCAGGTGTTCGACGCCGACCGCCTGATCGACGTGCTTGAGGCGTTCGAGACGTTCCGGGTGGCGAGCAGGACGAGCCGGGGGAAGGGTTCTTCCGGGCTCGACGCAACACAGGCCGCCACCACGTCTGTTTCCCCTACGGTATTTGACACCCCCTTCGACTCACTGGTCGCCTCCGTCGCGTCTCTTCCCGGGTTCCCGTTCCCGGGCTTAGCCCCGAGGCCGACGGCGGCCTCGGTGCGACCGAAAGCCTCGAGTGGAATCAAAGGCGACACCGGTGACGAAGACGCACAGGCGCGGGAGGCGCTTCAGTTCGTGCTGTCACCGGAGGGTTCTTTTTTCCGCGAGTTTCTGCTGGACGAAGCCGTGAAGGGCATTGACGCCTTGGGCAGGGACAACGCGCAACAGCTGTTAAGCCGGTTCGGCATGGGTGAGGCGCGCGTGCCGTTGCTGTTGCCGGGGAACTTTTTTCCCAAACAGGTCAAGCTTTCGCCGAACGTCACAAACGAAGACCGAGCCACGGTGCGCAGCGTGACCAAGCTTTTGAACTTTTTGCTCCGAGGCTCGCGGTCGGACCAGTCTCCGCAGGAACAAGACCCGGCTAGGGCGCTTCGTGAGCTAGGACCGCTGTTACTACCGGTCGCGACCGAGGTTCTCCCCGAGCTCGTCGCGAGGCTAAACTCGCGCGTCGCGGCGAGGACCATAAGAGAGGTGTTCGCGGAGGAGGACTTGGTACAAGCGAGCAATTAGTCACAACATTTTGCAGTGAGGGGGGGACCGCGTTTAGCTGACCGGTCCGGAATGTATTTTAGTAACGCTCGTATGTCCTGTCCTTCCTGTCCTCTGTCGTGTCCTTCCTGTTCTCCCGTTCTCTTTGTCCTCTTCCTCGCTTGCAAAACCGGATTCGACAGTCGACAGTCGATTTACGAGTGAAAACTTGAAACGTCGTAAATTCCAATTTTTGCGTACCTTCCCCAACGTCTCGGAAGCGCCTCTCCCGACTCCCTTCGCAGAGGGAGGCGCGCGTCCGCTGGATCGGCCGCACATGCCCCCCACGAAACGCGCTACTTGGGACGACATCAGCAAAGTCGACAAAGTGTTGGAGAAAGACAAACGCTTCGACTGGCTCGCTGGTGCGCACCGCGCTCGCGTCGTTTCTTGGCACATCACGGCACATTTGGCAACGTCAACGGAAAAACTTTCCCCGTGTGGTGTTTCTTTCGCCCGACCCTCCAAGAGCGTGGTCGTCGCACCGACGTACCCACCGGCGCTGACCCCTCCCACGTCTCCCCACGTCGTCTCGACTCGCTTAAACAGACTGTCGCTTCGGTGGTGAAGGTTGCGAAGTGCGAAGTGCGTCCCCTGTTCCCGAACGCATTTCCCAGATGTTGAAACCACCCTTGCCGTTTACGAGACGAGATTCAGCAACGCGCCCTTCGCCCGGTCCACGACGTGCCACGGCGCGCCGCGCGTGTGCTGTTTCCGCCAAGCTTTCCTGACCGTCATCTCACTCTTTTCTTTGCAAACGCAGGCGACCCACCCCCCCCCACGCCCCCCCAGAGTCGCAACATGAAGGACAAGCGCAGGGACGAGATCACGTTTGTGGAGGCCCGGACGAGCTCGTCGTCTCGGCCCCCATCAAAAGACGCGACGAACGACAGAAAACAAATCGACACCAAGCCTAGGTCCGGTATGGGGTCCATGTTACTCAGCGTGGAACGGAGGGACAGCGAGTCGGGGCCGAGGGTGTCCGGGAAGGCCATGGAGATCATGGAGCGCAAGAAAGCGAGGGAAGAAGCTGCTGCTCGAAAGCGAGCCGAAAAGATGGAAGAAGCCGCGCGAGCCAAGGCGGACGCGGCGCAGTTGAAATCACGAGCGCTCGCAGATAGACGCGCGGAGACAGACGCAGCCGCTGTGACCGCGGCCGCCGCCGCCGCGCAACGACAGCGAGACGCGGACAGAGCCGCGGCGGACAAGGACGCCGCCGACAGAGCGGCCGCCGCAAAGGCTGCGGAAAAGGAAGCGGCCGCCCGCTCGCTCGCCGCTAAGCGCGCGGCGGATGAACGCGCAGCCGCAAACAAGGCGGCCGAGAAGGAAGCTGTCGAGCGCGCTGCCGCCGCCAAGCGAGCCGACGCTGACCGGGCCGCCGCCGACAAGGCTGCGGCGCAGCGTGCGGCGAAGGAAGCTGCGACCGCAGCTGCTGAGGCCAAGCGAGCTGACGCTGACCGCGCCGCCGCCGACAAGGCTGCAGCAAAGGAAGCCGCGACCGCAGCTGCTGCCGCCAGGCGAGCTGACGCTGACCGCGCCGCCCGCGCTCTGGCTGCGGAAAGAGCGTCTGCGAAGGATGCCGCCGACCGCGCCGCCGCTGCTCTGGCTGCGGAAAGAGCGGCTACAAAGGAGAGCGATGCCCGAGCCGCTGAGAAGAGATCCGCCATGAACGCTGCCGCCGCGGAGAAGGCCAGCGCCGAGAAGGCTGCTGCTGCGAGAATCGCGCGCGCCGCCGCCGAGAAGGCCACGGCTGAGCGCGCGGCGCAGAAGGAGATCGCGGATGCGGAAGCTGATGCGGCGAAAGCCGCGCGTTCAGCAGCCGCCGACGAAGCAAAAGCTGCGCATGAAGCGCAGCGCGCTGCGGAGGCGAAACAAGCCGCTGCTGCGAAGATTGTGTCAGATGCGGAAGCTGCTGTCGCGAAAACTGCGCGTTTAGCAGCCGCGGATGAAGCGTTTGCGGCGCGTGAAGCGCGGCGCGCCTTGGATCGCGCCGCAGAGGCGAAACAAAACGCAGAGGCAAAGATTGTTTCGGACGCTTTACGGGCGACGCGCGCCGCTGAAAAGACAAAGCGTCGCGCCGAAAACGCCGCCCGCGTCGCGGCGCTGGGTCCTATTCCCGACCAGCCGTTAACAAGGCGGTCGCCCAACCCGACCGGCGTGAGTTTGACCTTCGACGTCGCCACCGATCCGATTGCAAAGAAAAGAGACCCGGAGGGGTTCAAAACCCGCTGGGTCGCCGCCAAAGCGGAGGTACGCGTGTACCGGCTTTCCCAAATCCCGGCCTCCCGTACGTTCCCATACTCGTACCAGAAGGGCGCATTACCTCTGCGGATTGTCCGCCCGTAATTACTCACTGACATGGCCCGAAAGACTGACCCTTTGTTTTACCCATCGCAGGAGGAGGAGGCGAAGGAGCGGCAAAAAACCGAGTTCGGGTTTGCGCTTTCGCGGTCGCAATCCGGGTTCCGGTTTTCCCTGGATTTCAAGAAACTCCTCGCCGCGATTCCGCGGTCCAAGCGACGAGCCAAGGGCGACGCCGTGTTCGCCAAGCCGGAGAAGCCTCCCTCTGGCAGGAAGTCGCGCGCGCTTCAGGTGGCAGATGAGCGCGAGCAGGCGGTTGTTAAGTCCCTCGCGATCGCGGAGACGCTGCGGATCCAGATGGCGGACAAGGACGAGGAGCTCGGAGAGACCACAAAGGCGCTGGCGGCGGCGGAAACGGAGTCGCGCGCGTACGTTCGGAAACTAACCGTGGTGGTTGAGGAGGTTGCGGTTTGGCGAACGAAGTACGAACAGCTCGAACAGAAGCTCGCGGTTGTGTCTCGAACGCTCGCGGAGGAGGAACGAAACCTCGCGACCGCGCGGAAACACGGCGACAAAAAAGACGTCGAGCTCGTCGCCGCGACGCGCAAACTGGTTTCCGCCGCGGAAGACGTGAAGCTCTGGAAAACCAAAGCGGAAGCGGTGGAGTTCAAGCTCGGTGAGGCGGTGGCGCAGCTGGCGCAGTTGGCGGAGGAACTCGCAGCGAGCGAGAAGAAACGCAAGGCGCTGGAGCGTGACCTCGAGGTTTCAAAAGGCAAATCCGTGAAAGCCGCGGAGGCGGCGGGAATCAAGCTCACCACCACGCAGGAGGAGGTCACGGCTTGGAAACTGAGGGCGGAGACGCTTGACATGCGGCTGTCCGTTTCATTGGCCAAACACGAGGAAACCGAAACCGCCCGGCAAGCTTTGGTTGGGGAGTGTGACAAGTCAAAACAAGGCGAAACAAGCGCGCGGCAATCGCTAGCCGCCGCGCTGGCGTCGCTCAAAGCGTCAACCGACGCGGCTACGAAACTCCGCGAAAGCGAAAGCGGCCTAACCGCCGCGGTGGAGCAGCACGCGTGTGACTTGAACATGGCGCGAGTTGGTTTGGAGAAAATGCGCGTTGACCGGGACGAGGAACGGACAAAGGCCAAGGAGGCGCGGGTGCAGAACGGCGTGCTCCGCATGCGTCTCGCCGTGAAAACCTCCGCCACGGACGTAAGCGGGGACGAAATAACCGCCCTGACAACCAAAATCGACGTCCTTGAGACAACGCAGCTGGAGCGCGCCGCGGAGGAGGTGCGGAAACTCGCTGCGCTTGAAAACGCAAGGGACGAAGCCACCGCGTCGGTGGAGTTGCTGCATACGAAGCTGGCTGAACAAGACGCGGAGTTCAAGCAGACGCTGGAACTGCGGGTGGGTAGAATCACAGCGCTGGAACTTCGAAACGCGAGCCTGGCAGAGGAGCTTGAGGGTGAAAAGTTTAAGTCGCTGAAAGTCATGTCCGAAAACAAGGAACAAACGCGCACGTTGATCATCAAGGAAACCGAGATTCGCGAAACCAAGGTCCGGGAGGTCCTGAAACAAACGCACTTAGTCGAGATTAACAAATTAGTGGATACGCACACCAAGCAGTTGGAAGACAACACGTCGCAAAACGCGTCGGCGCTCGCGGACGCGTACAAACTCAGGGACGAAGTCGAGAAGGAGCTTTTGGAGGAACAAGGTAACGCAAAGCGGGCGAAAGCCACCGCCGCCGCCGCGTCCGCGGAGGCGCGCAAAAAAATTACCGCTGGGGAGGAGGAGATTGCGCGCTTGGAAGCCCTCATCGTGTCTGATCGGGAGTCGCGAACCGTGGAAAAAGCGCAGGTACGTATTGCATTTCACCAAATCCAACGTCTGTTTGCCCATACAAGATTGACACTTTTTTTTTACTATCGCAGTACGACCGCACCTCGGATTCCGCCGCCAAAGCGCTCGTCGCGCTGAAGGAAGAAATGGCTTTGTTGAATTCTTCGTTTGACACCGAGCGGGACGAACGAAGGGGCGACCGCGTTGCGGCGGATGAAAAGCTCGCCGGGGTTGTTGAAACCGCGGTTTCCGAGCAATCGGCGCTTCGAGAAGCGCTGCGCAAGGAACGCAAGGCGCGGGAGGGCGAAAAGGAGGAATCGGCGTCGGCGTTGAAACAACTCGCCGCGGACGTGGATACGAAAACCGACGCGATTGTGTCGTTGCAAGAGCAACTCGAGTACGTACGTGAGGAGCTTGAATCCAAGGCGCAACGCGTGCAATCGGAAATGTCCCTCACCGAGCTCGCCTCACGGGAGGAGAAGCAGGCTCTGCAGACGCAGCTCGCCCTCGAGAAACAGCTTCGGCTTGAGGAGATGGAAACGCTCAACGAAAAGCTCAGCGCCGCGAAAGTCGCGGCTGGCGCGTCCGAGTCAAAGCTGCAAGCCGCGCTGGACGCGGAGAAGAAAGCGCGCGCCGCTGAACTGACTGTTTTTGAAAAGAAAACCGTCGCCGCGAAGAAGGAGTACTCTTTGCAAATCACGAAACTGGAGAAGAGCATCACGGTCGAGCAAACCACGAAACGGAAGGAAATCGAAAAGCTGGCGAAAAGCAAAAACGCCACGGAGGACTCTTTGAAGAAGTTCAACGAAGACGCCGCGCGGTTGGAAGCGCTCCTCGCCGCTGAAAAGGAACTCCGGAGAGCCGAGCAAACACAGTTCGACAACGACGCCATCGCCGCGAAATCGCTCGCGGACGCGGCGCACGCGGAAATCAACGCCGCGCTCGTCGCGGAGCGCGCGAGTAAAAAGACTGACCTCGACGCCGCGCGCGAGGCGAAGGAAGCGCAGCTCGCGGCGCACCGCGAGCAAATGCGAACGCTCGAGCAGAAATTGGCCGGCGTCACGCAGAAAGTGAAGACGGAAGCGCACCGGGCGAACGAAGCCGTCGCCGCGGCGCTGGACGCGGCGAACGCGGACAAAACCAAACTTGAGCTGACGCTTCAAAAGGCTAAGGATGCTTTGAAAAGCCAAATCGTGCGGTCCATGGCGACAGTGACGGATCTGGAGGGTAAACACGCGGCTGAGCGCGAAGCTCTTGAGCTTAAAATCGAAGAAGCGGTTGCGCAGACCAAGGTGACTTCGGTTAAAATCGAAACCTTGACCCAGGAGCGCCAAGTGCTGGAAGTGTCTCTCCGGGAAACCACGGAGAAACGCGCGACGGACAAACGGCAGATGGCGACGGAGTCTGCCGGACTGGAGCAGACGCTTCTTGGTGAAATCGCCACGCTCACCGAGAAACTCGCGGAGGCGACGGACGAGCTCAGCGCGCGCGAGCGGTCGAGTCAAGTTTTGGAATCGCAACTCAACGATTCCTCGAAACTGGCGGACGAACTGGAACTGGCGCGTTTGGCGCTTGAGAAGCTTGAGCTGGAGAAGACGGATTTGCGTAACAAAATCTCCACGGCGGAACGAGCCGCGGTCGCGGCGACCAACGACGCGACCTCCAGGATTGCGGAGATCCAATCTGCGCTCGATGCGGAGCGCAAGGGCGCAAAGAAGCTGGACGACTCCACCAAAAAGACCCTCGCCGAACTCGACGACGCCAAGAAACAGCTCGGGGATGCGAAGCACGCGCTCGGGGACGCCAAGAAAGCGGCTGAGAAAAGCACCGAGACGCACTTGCTCGCCACCAAGAAACACGAAACCGCGTTCGAGGAGAAGTTGGTCATGACAAAAGCGGAACTCAACAAGGAACGAGACGACGTCGCCGCGAAGCTCGGCGTGATGACCGCGCGCGTCGCGGGGCTGGAGGCCAACATCGACGAGCTGACCAAAAAGCTTACCGACGCCGAGAAGGCCGCCGCCGCCGCAGCCGAGACCAAGCTGCAAGCGTCTTCGGGTGCGGCGCAGGCTAGCCGTGCGGAGCTGGACGACGCGAACGCGAACCTGGCGAAGGCCAAGGAGGCTTTGAAGGCGCAAATCGTTCGATCCGCTGAGGCGGCGAAGGCGGATGTTGAAGCCACGAAGAAGGCTGTGGCGAAGGCGGATGCTGAAGCCAAGAAGAAAACCGAGGCTGAGGCCAAGGAGGCTTTGCAGGCGCAAATCAAGAAAGCCACGGATTTGGCGAAGGCTAAGACCAAGGTTGAGTCGGAACTGGATACGCTGGCCGAGCTACGCGACAAGGTTGTTTCCGAGCGCGATTCCCTGAAACTATCCCTGGAAGCGCTTAGGGTAGAGATGCGCGTGGTGACGGAAAGCCTGACCACGACGCAAACCAAGCTCATTACGGTCACCACGACAAGCGACGAGTCGACGAAGAAACAAGACTCGCTCGCAACGCGCGCAGCTGAGCTGGAGGCGCAGATTGAAGAGCTCAGCAGCGCGTTGGCCGCCGCGAAAACCGACGCGGAAGCCGCGAAGAACGCGCTCTCGATTCTGGTCGCCGAAGCCGCGGAGAACGCGCGACTCGCCGCCGAAGCGGAAGAAGAGGACAACGGAATCATCTCCGCGGCGGAGTTCGAGGGGGTCAGGGAAAAGAAATTGCTGGGCAGCCAAATCGACGAGCTCACCCAAAAACTCACCGCCGCTGGGGAGGCCGCCGCCGCCGCCGCCGAGAAGGCGCGCACCGACGCGGAGACCAAGCTCGCTGCGAAGACCGCGGAGGTTGCGGATCTCGAGCGCGAAGCTGGGGAGAAAGCAAAGCTTCAAGCGGAAGCGGTTGAACAAGCTAGCCGCGCGGAGCTGTATGACGCCAACGCGACGCTGGCGAAGGCCAAGGAGGCTTTGAAGGCGCAAATCGTTCGATCCGCTGAAGCGGCGAAGGCGGATTTAGAGACCAAGAAACAAACCGAGGCGGACATGCAAACCCTCGCCGCGGAGCGCGACTCGTTGAAATCATCCATGGAGGTGCTCCGGGTTGAGATGCTCGCGGTCACGGAACGTCTGACAGTGACGCACACCGAGCTCATCGACGTCACGGCGGAGCGCGAAGACTCGCAGTCGCGGTACGACTCGCTCAGCACGCGCGCCGCCGGCCTGGAGGCGCAGATCGAGGAACTCAGCACCGCGTTGACTCTGGCGGAGGAGCAGGCGGGTGCTTTGGAAGCCGAGAAGGCTGAAACCGAAGCGGCGAGGGCCGGAAAAACCTTGGGGGGGGCGATTGACGACGCCGCCCTCACGGACGACGACGACGCCGTCGAGGAAATCGACGACGTCCCGATTGAGGGTCCCACTGAAACCGTCGCCGTCGCAATCGCGACGCGCGACTTTTCGTCGCAGCACGAAACCGACGAGTTGTTCAACCACCGCGCTGAGTTACAGCAAATCCGAGGCCAGATGTCCGTTCTCACCGCGCGGTTACTGGACCTGAACAAGCCGATTGGCGTCACGGAGGATGACGTCGCGGCAAACGACGCGGCGCGAATGCGTTTCGGCAACGGCGACGGGCCGATGTCGTTGCGGCGAATCACGGAGGAGTGGACTGATTTGAGCGTAGAGGAACAAATGAACACGTCGAGTTCCACGGACATGGCCGTGGATCACAAACCAGCCGCGGACGCGCTGCGGCTTCGGTGCCAGGTTTTGGTGGCGAAAGGCAAAGCCGCGCGCACGCGAATCGCCGCGCTTGAGTCCGAGCTCGCCATCGCGACGAACGACAGGGAAGCGATGGACCAGTGGGCGCGTGCGATGCAGCGCAGGGCGGTGGGGGCGGACGAGGCGCGGGTCAGCACGATGGAGGAGGTACGGCCTTGCGCGTTTCCCAAATCCAGGCACACGTCATTGCCGATTGTCCGCCCGTAATTACGTAACACGCGCGGCCCGAAAGACGTCTCACCTTTTCTTTTACCCTCACAGCTGCGGGACGTCAAGTTCCGAACGCGCGCCATTCGCATGGGCAAGAACACGCCGTTCGAATCCGAAGCGAAAGAAAACAGGGACTTGGTCCGCACCGCGATGCGGATAGAAGAACTTTCCGATCAAGTCGTCGAGGTGACGGAGTTTTTCCAGATGAACAAGCTCCGGCTAGAGGACGTGACGCGCGAGCGCGATCAGCTCGCGGCGTACAAACGGGCGGCGGAATCTCGGCGGGAAATTAGTAAAAACTGGAACGACCTGTTGTCGCCGAAGGGCGTTTTGGATCGCGCGGGTATGCGCATGGCGATCAGCGAAGTCGTGGACCTTACGGGCCTCACGCCGACGAAGGGTGACCCGGATTACGACGCCCTGGACGTCAGCGGCTCGGACGCCGCCCTCGCGATTGAAGCGGCGGCGGGTGAATCCGTGGAAACCGCGATGAACGCCACGGTGAGTGAGTTGGCGACGACGACTGCGTTCGCAACAACTGAACGTTACGTTACGTCCGAGTTGGTAACGTCTGAGTTGGTAACGTCCGAGTCAGTAACGTCTGAGTTCGCGACGTCTGAAACCTCAGAGGGAGCGAGTGAAACCTCAGAAACGGTGACGGAACGAGTGGAGAGGAAACAGAAACGCCAGGCTGACTTTTCCATTCTTCAGTTCCTGGGGTTCACGTCCGCGCCGGAGGAAACGCCTGAGAACTCGGTGGTGCTTGAGGAGAATTCAGTGGTGCTTGACGAGAACGCCGAGACGAACACCGAACTCACAGAACTACGAACACTGAACTCGGAGAACTCGGAAACCACCACCAACACCGAGGTTGACGAAAACTCGGAAACCACTACCACCACGACTACTAACACGAAGATGGCGACGTTTGAGTCTTCATCCGTGGTCGTGAGTGCGTCGGCGGAGTCTGTGTCGTCCGTCGTGGCGGAGGGCGGCACGGTTGTGGAGGGCACGACAGACCGGGCAGAGGCAGCGACCACGGCGGCTGAGGCCGTGGAGGGCACGGGAACGCCCGATGAGGTCACCGAGACGAAGAAAGCGACGACGAAAGGGTTCGCCAGCCTCGGCGCCGCGATTGACAAGCACGGCGGCGATTCCGATTCGGATTCTGACGACGGCGAAGAGGCTGTGATGGTACGCACATCGGTGATGACCACCGCTACTGCGTTGCAAACGCAGCGCACCGAAAAAGAAACGACGACCGAGGAGAGCGAAGTGACAACGAGCACGGAAAACGTGGAGGTTGAGGAGACTTCCGAGGAAATCGTCACCACCACCACGACCACGAAAACAATCACTACCACCACGATTGTCAATTCAGATGGCGAGGAGGAGGAACTCGTCGAGGAACTTACCGTGGTCACGGATGAGAACGGCAACGTGCTGAATGAAACAAGCGTGGTGATTGAGGAATCGGCGGTTGTCGAGGAAGAAAAACAAGGCGAAGGCGGGTCGTTTTGGTCGCGCGTGAACGACAAGCCGGAGAAGTCCCCGGATTCGGATTCGGATTAGGTTAGGTAGAGGGATGAGGTATACATGGTGAGCGCGTGGATAATTGTACAGTAAGCTATTTGAGATATCCAAGAACCGCGAGTGTGCGTCTCCGAGAGTGTCAGGGATTCGGTAGAAACCAGTTGGAGGGATTTTGTTTTCGGAGTTTCCGTCGTCCACTGACGCTTTCTTGGAGGCCTCGAAGCACAACGACGCGCACACGACACCCTCCACGTTGTTTTCCAACGCGAAGCTTGGTATGGAAACTCGCGCACGCAAGAGAAATCGCGAACGCCGCGATGCTACCGCGGCTAACGCTGGCGAGGCCATCCCCGGCCTCAACGACATCGTCGTCACGCACATTCTCAAATCTGAGTATTTCGACGACCCCGCAGATCTCGCACGGCTCCCAGCGGTGAGCCACGCGATGCGCGACACGATGTCAGGAGCGGGGCTTCGGTTTGAGGAGCTTAGTGAATATGCAGCCGTTGAGGTCGGATGTTTAAGCGCGGTGCAGCGCCTGGACCGGGGAGGTCGCCTGTGGAATCGAGAATACCTTTGTCAGGCAGCGGCGAGGAGCGGACAGCTCGAAGAGTTGAAGGTGTTGCGCACGGACGGCTGGCCGTGGGACGATGGGACGTGCTCGGCGGCGGCGAGAGGCGGACACCTCGAGGTGCTGCAGTGGGCGCGTTCGAACGGCTGTCCGTGGGACCTGTGGACGTGCGCGAGCGCGGCGAAGGGCGGGCACCTCCAGGTGCTGCAGTGGTTGCACGCGAACGGCTGCCCGTTGAGCGAGTGGACGTGCTCGGAGGCGGCAAGGGGCAGGCACCTCGAGGTGCTTCAGTGGGCGCACGAGAACGGCTGCCCGTGGGACGAGAGGATGTGCGTGGCGGCGGCGCACGACGGGAACCTCGAGATGTTGCAGTGGCTACGCGCGAACGGATGCCCGTGGGCCGCAAACACGTGCTGGGCGGCGGCGATTGGCGGGCACCTCGAGGTGCTGCAGTGGGCGCGCGCAAACGGGTGCCCGTGGGACACAAACACGTGCAGGTGTGCAGCGGCTGGAGACAACCTCAAGGTTCTGAAGTGGTTGCGCGCGAACGGCTGCCCGTGGGACATGAACACGCGCGATGCTGCGAGAGGACAGATACTGGAGTGGGCGGTGGCGAACGGCGTACCCGAATAGTGCGAACAAGTTTCGCGGCGATTTGAAAAATCCCTACTTACGCTGTTCCGTACCTCTCCCTGAACAGCTGCACGACTTTTTCCACATCTGCATCCAGCGCGGCTCCAATGGACATGTCAGCAGTACATTTTGTACAGCTTGTGTCTGGTGAGAGTCTCGTTGACAAAGTCATAGAGAGAGTATAACTCTTCGGTCCATTCGTTGAGATTTCGTTCCGACGTTTCGAGAGAGATGAAAAAATTCCACTGCCATTCGAAGGCGCGCGCGTGGCGATGTCCCCCTGGCGCGCGCCTGCCCGGCTGGGTTGGGCGTGGGTGTTACTCGCTGCGTGTGCGCTCGCGTTTCTTCCCGCCGCGGACGGTGTCGCGCCCGCGTTCGTTGCGTCGCGAGGCGTCGCCTTCCCCAACATCCCCACCAAGCTCATCGGTCCGTCCTACGCCACGCTCAGGGTGCAACTCGACTCTCCCGGCGTGGTGTACTACCTCGCCACTCCCCAGGACGACGCGGGCGCGGTTACCGACCCGCTGGACGACAGCCCACACGTCGCAGTTACGGACGCAAGCACGAACGAGCGCAGAGCAGCGCCTTTGCCCGAGGAGGTCCGGGACGGCGCGGTGGCGTTCATCAACGCCACCGATGCGGATGCGTCAAACGACGCCAACGACACGTCCGCGTTCGGGTACGCCGCGCTCGTGGCAGGCGCACTGGACGTCCCAGTTGCGGACACAATATACACCGTGAACTTAACAAACCTGAATCCGCAAAACTCGAACCACGTGTGGGTGGTCGCCGAGTCTTTAAATGGAACGCTTCAACGCGGTGTCGCACTGTTACCTTTTTACACAAAAAAACTGCCACCGGCGTTTGCCGAGATCGTCGGCGCCGGCAAGACGAAAACACAAACGCCGTTTATAAAAACAGGACCCACGTCCATGACCTTGGTCAGTTTACTTCTGGAACCCGGGGTTGTGTACCTCGCCGTGCAGCCAAGCCATGACCAGGCGCCTTCGTCAGCGCAAGTTAAGGGTAAATGCGGAAGTTTCGAAGACATGACGTGTTTCAAACCGTTTCCATCTTCGAACGTTGCATACAAAGTGCCGGTCGGGTGTCCCGTTTTTAATTTAACGCAAGCCACTTCATACGCCGCGTACGCGGTGGTGGAGGGTTTGGGTTTGCAGTTCCACACCTTCGGTGACGCGCCTTTGTCTGAAACGCCGTTCGTGTGGCACTTCATCACCCCCGACGCTGTCGTGCCGCGAGGTTCGGTGAGCGTCGGTACCGTGACTAGCGCTGGATTTACAATCTCTGTCACTTCAAGCAAAAACGGCATCGCACGATACGTCGTGGTACGCGCGGGATCGTCGGCGTCGCCGGAGTTGACGTCGCCGTCGTTCGAGGAGGTGTTGCACGGCACCGGTTACGGTGGGGAAACGCCGTTGGAGGCGGGTTTCATTACCGTCGACGGAGTGAACGGCAACGTCACGGGGTCGGACGCGGAAACCGGCTCTTTGGACGCGGCGAGCGGATCGGTTACGATTGCTTCCTTAACAACGCAAACCGAGTACGACGTCTTCGTCGTGTTCACCGACCGCGGGAGCTTTTACCTCACCGCGCTGCTCGGGTCGGTGGTGAACGTTTTGGATCCGGAATTCGAGGCAACGCGCGCTGAAGCTGCGGCGCCGCGGAACGTCAACGCCACGGTGTTGAGCGTGCTTGGGGTGGTGACAACGTAGGGTAGATTTAGAGAGGATAGGGAAGAAGACTGGCGGCTAGCGTCACAAGCGTTGAAGAAAATGTATTGCGTTTGAAAGAATTCTCTAATTGTCCAAGCCGAAGTAGCCGCGAATGATAAACGGCTCCTGTTCGATCTCGGGCTCGAGCTTGATCTCGGGCTGACCCGCGCGTGCCGCCTTACACCCGTGCAGCTGCCTTTCTACTTGCCGCGGAGGCAGCCCTTGCACTCCGCGCACCTGCATTTCACCTTGCCGTGGGGACAAGGGGTGCACCACACGCAGTTGTGTTTCACCTTGCCGTGAGGGCACGGGTTGCACTCCGCGCAGTCATATTTCCGCCTCCCCAGTGGTCTTTAAGTCTGCCGTGAGGGCAGGGGTTGCACTCCCCGCACTTGCTTTTCACCTTCCCGCCGTGGGGGCAAGGGTTGCACTCCGCACACCTGCTTTTCACCCTGAAGTGGGGGCAGGGGGTGCACGCCGCGCAGTTGCGTTTCAGCTTGCCGTGAGGGCAGCGGCTGCAGTCCGTGCAGTTGACTTTCCGCTTGCCGTGGGGGCAGGCGTTGCAGTCCACGCACTTGCTTTTATGCTTCCAGTGCGGGCAGAGGTTGCAGTCTGCGCAGTTGTTTTTCACCTTCCAGTGAGGGCAAGGGGTGCACTGCGCGCAGTGGTATTCCACCTTGCCGTGGGGACACGGGTTACACTCCTTGCACAAATGTTTCTCCTTCCCGTGCGAGGACCGTTTCCTTGCCATCACTCCCAGTCGGTCACACGTGGCGCGCGCGACGACGTGTGCGCGTTCACGCGAAGATAAGAGTCGTGTCGATAAGGTCAGCTTTGGTTTTCGTTGGAACCGAGAATCCTCTAATCGTCTTTTCCCAAAAACTCTTCCCAGTACCTCGTTGCCCCTGACACGCGTCATGGAGTGGACCACCATCGAGTCCGACCCTGGGGTGTTCACCGAGCTCATCGAGACGATGGGGGTTACGGGCGTCCAGGTGGAGGAGCTGTACTCGCTGGACGAAGAAACGCTGGAAGCCATGGCGTACGTACATCGAACGAAGATCTCGCTGCCCGATTTGTCGGACCCGACGAGGACGCGGCCATCACTCATCTGTCACCGGACCCGTGACTGACCATACGCTACTTCTCTGACGACACCACCAATCCGGACACCCTGTCTTCTATACCCTCACAGTCCCGTGTACGGTTTGATTTTCCTGTTCAAGTACAACGCCGGCGAGGCTCCTTCCGCGCCGGTGAGCGACGACGTGAACGGCAACGGCGTTTTCTTCGCCAGCCAGGTGATCCAAAACGCATGCGCGACACAAGCCATTCTCAGCATCCTGATGAACTGCCCCGATACCGTCGCCCTGGGGGATACGCTTTCCAACCTGAAAGGCTTCACCGAGGACTTCGACGCGGATTTGAAGGGCATGGCGATTGGCAACAGCGAAACGATTAGGGACGCGCACAACTCGTTTGCGCGCCCGGAGCCCATCGTAGCGGAGAACTCAGCGCCGAGTAAAGACGACGAAGCGTTTCACTTCGTGGCGTACGTCCCGGTGAACGGGAGGTTGTTTGAGTTGGATGGGCTGAAACGAGGTCCGATTGATCACGGGGAAATTGGAGATACCTCAACTTGGTTGGACAAAGTCTGTCCCGTGATTCGCGCGCGCATCGAAAAGTATGCCGCGAGCGAAATTCGGTTCAACTTGATGGCGCTCGTTCGGAACAAAAAAGACGTGTTGCTCGAGAAAATCGCAAACGCACAACGCGCCAACCAAAGCACGGACGAGTTGCAAAACCACCTCGCCAACGAAACCGAGTGCCAGCAAACCTGGAGGGACGAAAACATCCGACGACGGCACAACTACATCCCGTTCATGTTCAACGCCCTCACGGTGCTGGCGGAACAAAACAAGCTGGACGCGCTTCTCGAAAAGACAAAGAGGTGATTGGTGACCTTGTTTTATTTTTTTCATCCGTAAGCCTTGTGAGTTCCTTCACGTCAAGCCTTCGAGTCTTCATTCTATTCCAAAACTAGTCTATCGACCACCGATCGATCCACCGTTGGCGGTCTCGCGCGCGCGGGGTTCGGCGTTGGATTCTGTAAACGCAACGCAACGCCCGAGGTTGGGCCGGTGTATTTTGATACCACAGAGGTGACGCCTTGGACCTGACTACCTGCGGAGACAGCGCGCCCGGGCGGTCGTCGCGGTCCGTTTGGAGCGCCCGGTGGTTGCGGCGCGAATTTCGGAACCGCCGATTTCGGCGCCGCGGGCGGTTGCGGCGTGAACTTTGTTTCCGTCGGTTTTTGATTTGACGGAAAGCGCGCGACGCCGAGTTCGCGCTTCGCGTCTTTGTTTATCTCCGTCTCTGATTCACGACTCACCGAAAAGTCCCTAAACGCTTCCAAACCCCCCTCCACGTCGTTTCTTTCGTTGCCCGACGCGTCGAACCTGGAAAACGTCTCCGCCATTTCTATTTTCCACCGCCGCAGCTGCGTTAAAATGTCCTCCTCCCGCGCGTCGTCGGTTGCGTCGTTCGCCTGATTCGATTTCTGGTTGTCGTCCACGCCGCGTTTCCGCCGCAAAAGCACCGACGCCGGGTTCCCAACCACGATTCCAGCGCCCATGGTCAACGCGCTCGCGGTGCCTGTACCGTCGTCGTCCGAATCCGAGTTTTTTTGGAAATGGTCTCCCCGTTCCACCAAGCCGGCTCTCGTTTCTTTCTGTTTATTTTTCCGCCAGAACAGCGAATCCAGCCGCGTTTCGGTTTCGAACTCCCGAGCCGTCGTGCCCGGTCTGCTTTGTCCCCCGCCCCCCGAGCCCCACGACGCTCCCGTGCCAGAGAGCTCCCTGGAACCGGGCCGGTCACCGAAGGAAGCCGCCGTTCCCGGTCGCGACGCGCTCCTCGTCGCGGACCAGGACATCGCGGTGCTCGGCCTCGAGCCGTTTTGACTCCCGCCCGCGCTGCTCGCCGCGCCGCTCACCGACCCGAAGCTCCCCCACGACTGCAACGACGACGCCGCCGCGGTGCCAGGCCGCGAGATGGAGTTTGAGCTCGATTTGTGCCCGTCAATACGCGCCGTTCCCGGCCGCGACGCGTTACCACCGCCGCTTCCGCTCGCCAAAGTCCCGCGAACCGACGCGCCTAAGGAGTTCGCGCGTGTTAAAGACCGCGCCGTTCCCGGTCGAGACACGTGAGGTTTTCTGGTCGGCGGACGGCCCGTATCCGTGCCCGTTTTCACGTCACCGTCGTCATCGTCGCCAACCAAAAGCCCCCCCAACATATCTTCCACCAGCGTAACCGAAAGCTCGCCCGTGGTTTCGTTTCGCGCGGTGACCGCGTCCGGGTCGTCGATCCCAACCGCCGCGTACTTAATCCCCTCCGTGACGATATCGAGCTCCTGGTACCGCGCGGCCGCGGCGGCGGCGGCGGCGGCTTTCTTGAGGGAAGGTCTTGAGTTATTACCCTCCGCGTTTCTCTTCGGTTTCTTCGCGGGCGACTTTTCGTATTCCGCGGGTTCGTCAATCGTTTCGGGTTGGCGTGCGCGCGCTGCGTCTGTTTTCGTCGCCGTCGTTTCGGTTTCGCCGTCACTTTCGCTGTCCCCGCTTTCGCTTTCTGTCACCGCCACTCGGTCACTTTCCGTGACCGGTCGATCGTCCAGCACCAGCAGCCGCTTCACCGCGCAACACACCTTGTTCCGGTAGCCCATCGTTCTCGCAAGCGGGTTCCCCTCCAGGGATAACTCGGTGAGGCACGGACACATGTTCAAGTACTCGGGCGCGTCGCTGTCCGCCACGCGGTTGCCTTCCAGGTCCAGGGTTGTTAAGAAATCGAGCTCCGAAAGCGGGGAGACATCGGTGACGTCGTTGAAGCTCAAATACGCCTCCGTGAGGCTCACCAGGGACGCGATGCCGGAAAGGTCCCGCAGCTCGCTTCGCGATAGCCAAAGCACTTTCATTTGCTGGAACGTAGACCCGAAGGCGCGCATCGTGGGGACGATGGATGCGTTCATCCTCGCCTCGGCCAGCCCGGGCATCAGCCGTCCCACGGAACTCAAATCCTCCTCCACCGCGTCCGCGCGCATTTCAATGAACGTGTGCGCGTGCAGGTTGTGTAACTCACACCCCGCAAGCGACGAGAGGTGCGCTGGGGTGAAGCACGACGCGGGTGCGATATCCAGCGATGTGAAATGCGTGCCGAGGTTGGCGATGTCCAGGTCGGCGTCGTCGTCGTCGTCGTCGTTCGCGCTGGGTAACAATGCCGGCCTCGCATCGACGCCGTGCATGACATCATCCACGGGGTGGTACTCTCCGTCATCATCGTAAATCTCGTCGTCCAAGAACGTCTCTTCGTCCATGGTGGTCAACACTCCAGTTAGGCACCCCAGAAGAGATCTTCGAGTCTCCAAGCCTACGCGCGAGACACGACGACGCGACTGCCTGGAAAGACAAAGGCGCCCGACGAGCACACCCGAGACTCCGTCAAGAGTGCTGCAGTGCCGACGAACGGGAGCGCACTCCACGAGCGACCTCTCGCCCCGGCGCCGTCTGTCTCTGCCAACACTGATGAAGGTTCCCCTTTCGACACGCCTTGCGTTTTTCGGGAGGAAATTTTCTTTTCGGTCGAGCCTTTACTCGACACGAAATGATGGATGGACGGCACCCATCAGTTCGCGACGCGCGTTCTCCCAAACACGCGATGGGCAAGACGTACGTCCAGACGATATGTTTACGAGACGGCTGTGTTGCGGAGTACGTCGCGTATCACGCGGATAGCTGGCCTGCGGTGGTGAAGTCGCTGTCTCACGTGGGAATCACGGAGTTGAAAATCTACATGTCAGGCGCCGAAAAAGGCGCCGAAGGCGCACAAACGCGCTTGGTGATGGTGATGCAAACCACCGACGGCTTCGACCCCGCGGTGGACTTTGCGAAACACACGAACTCGTCTCCCGTCGTGGCGGAGTGGGAGCGACGCATGAAGGAGTTCCAAGTTCCCGCGCCCGAGGCGTTGGGACACGAGTGGTGGACCGAAATGGAGGAAGTTTTCGACCTTTCAATGCAGTTGGAAACTGCGGATTCGCGAACGGGATACAAAGCAGCGGACGCCGCCGAGGGGATGTAACACGTCAAGTCGTTCAATCCTAAAACAATCAAAAGTATCACGCAACACTCAACTGCAGTTTGCTAGCTACCTGGTAGACTGCTCAACACTCAACACGAAACTGATACCTTGGAGGTACATACAATCGCGGGCCCAGAAAAAGATAAAGATAAAATCACCCATCTTCCAACCGAAATCATCGTCATTGTCCCGGGCCCACCCGGCGGGTCCGGGAGACCCTCGTTTGGTTCGTTCTCCCGCCCGTTGGTTCCGCGACTCCCTCTGGGGGACGGGGGGACCGGGGTGCGACTGCCACGTGTTCTGTTGCGATGTCAAACACGCGCGACGAGGTCGGTCAACCCGATGGTTCGGTCGCGTTTTTCCCGGAACCGCCGAGGGTTCAACAATGGGTCGACCCCGCGTCGCCCGATTGGTGTTTGGCGAAACACTCGGAGCGGTCGCTTTACCTGTCGGCCTTCGAACAGGTCGAAATCAAGTCCTACCCACACGTGTGGTTCGTTGGCAAGCCGGGTGTCACGAAACCTGTTCCCCGCAGGGCGGGGACCGTGCCTCCCGAAAACATTCGTTTGGCAAACGCGAACCGAGAATCCAACGAAAATAGTAACGACGACGAATGGGACGACCCGCACGACGTGGTTTTCGTGGACCATACGCGGCACTACTCTGGTTTGGCACTCGGCGACCACCTAGGGTTTCGCTTCGAAATTTGCAGTACGCTAGGCAAAGGGACCTTCGCGAAAGTGGTGAAATGTTTGGATCACAAAACCGGGCAAAGCGTCGCCGTGAAGGTCACGCGCAACGCCCGGCGGTTCAAACAACAGGTCCGGAGTGAGATTAAAATCCTGAACCTGCTAGGAAGAACACCTGGACACCACAACGTCGTTGCCCTCACCGAAACCTTCGCCTTCCGAGGACACCAGTGCTTGGTGTTCCCGGAACACGGCGTGTCACTCGCGGAGTGGCTGAGGAACGAAAATAACGATAAGAACGACGCCGGTGAAAAACAAACTCTTAAACTAAAACAATCTTCGTCGCGCGTCGTCGGCGCGTCGTCCGGGTTCACAAAGCGAGTCGGTACGCAACTGGTACAGGCGTTGCTGTTTTTGGAAAACAACGCCGTGATTCACTGCGATTTGAAGCTTGAGAATATTCTGTTGCGCCGCGCGAACGGAAACTCGAGCCAGATTGTGTTGGTCGATTTCGGAAGCGCCGTGTTTTGCGACGTACGTATTATTGTATTTCACCAAATCCCTCCCCTCCCTGCTTGCCCATATTCGTACCAGAAGGGAAAAGGAAGTGCACTACATACATCAAAAGTGCACTGTTTGCCCATACAGTAAGACTCAAGACTGACCCTTTCTTTTTATTCATCTCACAGGATCCATGCACTTCAAACAAAACCAACAACCAGTACGTCCAGTCGCGGTTTTACCGCGCGCCCGAGGTTCTGTTGGGGCTGCCGTTCACGTTTGGAATCGATTGCTGGAGCTTGGGGTGTGTGTTGTGCGAGCTGTACACAGGGCGGGTCGCGTTTTGTGGAACCGATACACGGGACCAGATTGGAAAAATTATCGAAGTGCTGGGGCCGGTGCCTGTGAAGGTTTTGAGGGTTTTGGGGGACGAAAAACGAGACGTAGTGTCTTCGGTTATGAGCAAGTCCACAACCCACACGAGATCCGTGAAGCACGGCATCTTGGACGGGTGTTGCGATGCCGACTTCGTGGACTTTTGCGAAAAGCTGCTGTCTGGTTGGTCAAGTGTCGACCGAAACAGGTTGGACGTCCGCGGCGCCGCGAAACATCCCTGGATTTCGGATTTCGGCGGCGGGTTCGCGCCCGATACGAAAGACACGACGACGACGAGTTTTTCAAACACGATGAAATCTTTCTCGTACGGGCAAACAGTCGGACGCGATCCGCATAATGGGGGGCTTCCTCCTTTTGCGCACGAAACAGGGAACAACCAGGTGCTCGGTCCACACGACGAGGTATCTCTTTTCACGCCGAGACTAAACAAAAACGTGTCCGACCTTACCGAAATCGCGCGGCGCGACGACTTCTTCAAGTCCGTGTTGGGGGTTACGAAAAAACAGCACACCACGGATTCCATATTGAAAATTGAAAAGAAACTCGCGTCCAAGAGCCCTAAACGGGTTGATTTTGCGGTGAGACCGGCGCGGGCGGTGCGTAACGGGTACGTCGGTGGTGGTTTGATTCCACCCGGGGAGATTTCGGTTCCCACGAAAAACAAAAATGTCAGTTTCACGGCGCGCCGTTCGGGAGACGACGTACGAGTCACGGATGATGCGTATATCTCAAGAGTAACTCGGGGAGAAATACATGACGTTCAGAATGAACCCCGCACAACACCAGCAGAGATGGACCCAATCACCGCGTTGATCAAGCTGCATCCCGGGATGACCGAGGACGTCGCGCGCCGAGTCGGGGACATCAAGTCGTTACAAGCGGTGTACTCGGTTCCCACGGGGCCGCCGAGACGCGCAGTCGGTTTCGCGGCGCAGAGGTATTCGGGGGTGAACCCGCCATCCGGTGTGGCGTGGGACGGGGTCGGGTAGGGGGGTTGGGTGGCGCAGAACACGGCGCGACAGGAGCGGGGGGATGACGCAACAAGTAATAGGGAGCGCCGGGGAGAGCGACGCGGATGAAGTCGTCACGAAGTTTTTAGCAGCTTAGCAAATAGGACTGATGCACACGTTTCTTCACACTTAGGGTGCCGCCTTCCTTGGATAAGTCGTACTCGCGTCATACACGCACGCACGCCTGCGCCGTGCGGCCCGACGCGAAAGGCGCGCTTTGGTTTGGGCAACGCGACACCACGATGGCCTTCGTTCATGGCGCGACCCTCGCGATCGCGGCGAGGGTCTCGCCGCGACCTGGCGCGCGCGACGATCGCGCGCACCCGCTCCGCGCGATCGCGGAAACACCGAGGGCGTGTCGTGACGTCGCCGCGACGCTTTCGTGTGGTGGACGCGCTGGAGGAGACACGAATGTCTGTCGCATGTCGGCAAGCGCGTTGTCTTCCCGAGTGTCACCCAACATGCGTAAGGCGCGCCATCCAGGCAACGGAGCGCGACGTGGCCAAACACACAGGTGTATCAAAACAACGTTTGTGTTTGCATCTGCGACTGGGTCTGATTCATCGAACGCGTCGTCGTCGAAAACGCCCACCCCCAAAAAGCTGCGCGTCGCGATTTCCGGCGCCTCAGGGTTCGTGGGCACACGTTTAGTGGCCACTCTGTTGCACGGCGGGAACGACGTTGTCGTGTTGACCCGGGACGTTGACAAAGCGCGAAACGCGCTGCGAAACTCGTTTTCAGGCGGCACAATCGCGTTTGCGGATCCGTCCAAGTGGGCCGCTGCGATCGTGGGGTGCGACGGCGTGGTGAACCTGGCGGGCGAGCCTATCAGCACGCGGTGGAGCCCTAGGATCAAAGCGGAAATAATGGCCTCACGAATCAAAGCCACGAAAAGAATCGCGGACGCCATCGCGGCGTGTCCGGTTGCTAAACGCCCGAGTGCTTTGGTAAACGCGTCGGCGATTGGGTTTTACGGCACGTCCACTTCGAAAACCTTCGACGAAAACTCCCCCCCGGGAGGGGACTACCTGTCAAGGGTGTGCCAGGCCTGGGAAGCCCAGGCGGTTGAGTTACGTGCGACCGCACCGGCCACAAGGGTGGTGCTGTTACGCCTGGGGATCGGTACGTGTTGCATTTCCCAAATCCCAAGTCTGTTTGCCAATACAATACTGACACTTTCTTTTATTTATCTCAGTGTTGGACCGGGACGGCGGGGCGCTCGGGAAGATGTTACCCACGTTCAAGGTGTTCGCGGTAAGGGCCTTTCCCAATCACCGCGTTCCGCCTTCCTGATCACAGCCCCTACTTGACGGCCACTCATTAAAAGGAAGTGCACTACTGGTGACTCTTACCAGTACTCGCGGCTGTTACAAATACGTCACAAACGCACTGTTTGCGGAATACAAGTTACGAACATCACGACCGACTAACACTTTGTTTCTTATCGTATCAGGGCGGCCCGATGGGCGACGGCGCGCAGGTGAGAAACTTTCCCGCCCACCGCGCACCGCCTACGCGATTGCGCAAACCCCGACTGACACTTTCTTTTTCACAATCTCAGTGGTTCAGCTGGATCCACCGCGAAGACGCGGTCGGTATTATTTTGGAATCCCTGGTGAATCCAGGCATTGAGGGGCCCGTTAATGTCACCTCTCCGAACCCGGTGCGCATGGCAGAGATGTGCAGCGCGCTTGGGCGGACGCTGGGGCGACCGAACTGGCTCCCGGTGCCCGACTTCGCGATTCAGGCGTTACTCGGCGAAGGCGCCACCGTGGTTCTTCAAGGCCAGAAAGTGGAACCAAGCGCCGCCCTGAAAGCGGGGTACGAGTTCAAATTCGAAAAGCTGGAGGACGCGCTGGGGGATATCTTGCGATGAGGAGAGGTGTTTTGGGTCCCCGGGGGCGTAGTCTGCTTTTTGTTGCTAATATGTTTGGAAACCTTGCCATTTTCTGCTTTTCTCGCGGGAGAAAGGTGCTGGAAATATCTAAATCTTGTCCCGTCCCGGGGAGAAACGACACATCACACGCACCTCGGCCCGGTGACCGGTTCGCAAAGCTGTTTCTCGTTTCCCGTTGACTGGGATGTCGTGCGCGAGCGCGAGCGCGAGCGCGTGTGTGGTGGCGACCGCGCGCGCGCCTTCCGCGGTCGTCGCGCCGCGAAACGCCGCGTCTCGCGGCCCTTCATCTTCGGGGCGACGCGACGCGCATGCGCCTCGGTCATCCCGCGAGCGCCGCGCGTGGGCACGCGCGTCTAGCAGCGGCGTCGACATCTCCCTGACCACAGTGCTTCCCGCGCTTCAGCCGTGGGCGGAAGCGAGGGTGCAGAAGTGCTCTGGTGCGTGGAAGAAAGCCGCGGCGCTCACAAAAAATCCCCCGATCGTGATGGTGGATCTGGTTCCCGAGAGTAAAGATGATGAAGATTCTTTGTCGGGCCACGTCGAGCGCGAGAACAATTCAAAGAAACCGAAAAAGAAAGGCCCCTTCGAAACCGAGTTCGGAGCCTTCATATATGACAAAGGGTACCGACAGCTTTTCAGGGCGCTTGGATACCCGGGCGCTGACGCAGAGGCGACGCTGGCGCTTGAGCGATTGAACATGGAGGAGAACGCGGCGTCCGACTCTGTACTTCTCGACATAAGCTGCGGCCCCGGGATCATTACCACTCGAATCGCGGCTGGTTTGGTGGGTTACAGGACGTTAATCGCGAGTGACGTTTCCGAAGCGATGACGAAAAGGGCGGCTGAGCAGTTGGACATGCTGGCGGCGACGACCACGGTGCTGAAACAGCGAGATCCTACCACGCAATCGCTTCCCCAGTTCGCGGCGGTCAGGGCGGACGTGTCGTGCCTTCCCTTCGCGGACGCATCCGTGGACGCGGTGCATTCAAGTGCCGGCGCGCACTGCTGGCCGAACCCAAACAAGGGCTTCCTAGAAATAACGCGGGTTTTGAAACCGGGCGGGACGTTCGTGGCGTCCACCGTGGTGTTGGCGGGTCCGATTCGGGAGAAATATTTGGAAAACGAAACCGTCAAGGACGGCGACGAGTATTTTCGAAAAATCTGGGACGTCAACACACCGTTCTGGGACGCGGACGCGGTGGTGCAGATGCTTGAAAACGCGGGGCTAGTGGACGTGGAGGTCGTACGGGAAGACAAGTGCTTCGTCATGCTCGCGGCGAGGAAGCGAGGGTGAACAAGATAACAAAGTTGTCACAATACACACCCACTTTCTCGAGAAGTCTTGCCATCCATCTCTCGTCGTGATCGTCCTCATCAGCCTATTCTATAAGCCAGTCGAGAAAAGCACGAGGTCCTGATGAACTTTCGATTTGCAAAACTTGCAGCAACTCCTCAATACCTTGGGATTCGCGACGGGGTAATCCTGGGGGATTCCATGCGGTGTTCGAGCCTTGGGATTCGTTTGAGCGGGGTAATGGTGTGACTTCCAGATTCCAGTGCAACTCCCGCAGAAGAAATGCGGCGAGCCGTTCATGCCTCCCTGCCCTCCGGTCCGTTCGAAAACCTCCTTGGATCCCCACATCACCTTCTTGAACTTGACGGGAAGAAAAAACCTTGAAAACAGCTGATGCGTCTCCTCGACCGTCTTGCACTCCTCGAAGTGATCCTTCTTTTTTGGGTCATCAGCATCAAGTGGAAACCAACCGTTCACTGGTTCTACTGTCTCTTCGGCAAGGAGCGCGGCCACGAGCTGCGGCGCCGTACTCTTGCCAATCTTGTGCTTCGCGCAGTACGCCTCCGCGACGGTGGACGGGTCCTCGCCGTCGTGCCACTTGAGGTCCGGGAGCTTTTCGCCGCTAGCTCCATTTCTTGTTGGCGCAGAACGCAACAGCAGCCGATCGTCGTCGTCCTTCTCCTCCTCGTCCTCATCCTCGTCCTCGTCACTGGTTCCAAGGATGTCCTCGTCCGTCGTTTCTTCCGCTTTCACCTCGGGGGCCTCGGATTGACGAACGCTTGAAAGCGTTTGGCTGGCGAAGGCGGCATCGTTGCGTCTCCCCGGGGCGGGGAGAAGTGAGACTTCAGTTTTTCGGACTGTTTATTTCTCATTCTTCCTGCGCACGATGGCGGCGAAGAGTGTCTCGGTGTCCCCGGCGGCTGTCGCGTCGTGGCGCGACCGTGTCGGGCGACGAGAACACGCTCGACTCCGGCAAACCCGCGGCGCGGCAGGTGCGCGCCGCGAGAAGGTTTGTGTCGTGTCCCGGGCGGGGCTCGGGCGTGACAAAGTGCTTTGGGATGGGGCGGGAACCCGTGGTTGGGTGTGGTCCTCGACAAGCCGCGTGACACCCACGTCGCTTGGTTCACGAGGTGGACCAAATTCCGTGCGTTCCACGCGCGCGTATCAAAACTCCACCGGTGGCGGACCCTCTGGGGACCGCGCGCCCGAAGGCGGCCCAGGTGTGTTGCCGTGGATCGCGCGGCAGCTTTCGTATCAGAAAAAATGTATCCCGCTGTTGCGGTGGCCAAAGCGCGGTTTCTTCGACGCGCGGACGTGGATGGACTTGATGTTCGACAGCGTGGTGGTGGTGCTGGGTCTCTGCGCGTTCGTCGCGCTTCTGGGGTACAGCGATCTCGTCGCGGCCGCGATATACAGGCTCGTCACCGCGCTTCCCCCGCCGAGGTGATGGGTACGCGAAGAGAAGAGATTTGACTTTTTCGTAAAAAAAGCCTGAGAGGTTTTATCAAAGCGCCGCGCTTCGCACCTCTCTCCGACTATTCAATCGGGAACGTGCCCATCCCCCTCTCTCTGCTCAATTCTCCCATCTCACTGCTTAGATTTTCTTCGCCGCCGCCTCCGCCTGCGCCTTGGTGGTGAGGTGGGTTTTGTACGCCCTGATGTCTTTGGGCCAGAGGCGGACGGTTTTGTCTTCGCAGACCCAGATTTGCTTCGCGACTTGGTCGATTAGCCGGAAGTCATGCGAGACGAGCACAACGCCGCCGTCGTAGGCGTTGATGGCGTCCGCCAGGGTGTCGATGCACTCCAAATCAAGGTGATTCGTGGGTTCATCAAGCAACAACAAGTTCGGGGTTTGCATGCAGATCATGGCGTAAATCAAACGGCACTGCTGGCCTTCCGAGAGCTCGCCGATCAGCGTCACTTGCTGTTTCCCGGACACGCCGTACCGCCCCAAGTACGCGCGCCACTCGTCGAGGTCGCGCTTGAACGTGGGGTGCACGTTGGGGTAGGTTTCCATGAAGAAATCAAGCACGGTTTTGGTTTGATCCAGCACATCGATAGAGTGCTGGTGGTACTTCCCAATCAACAAAGCGGGGTGTCGCGTGACGTTGCCTTTCGTGGCGGTGAGCTCGCCCGTCATGAGCTTTAGTAGCGTCGACTTCCCGGCGCCGTTCGGACCCACGAGCGCGATCCTCGAGTCGCAATCCACGCCGAAGTCCAAGTCCTTGTACAGGTAGTGTTCCGCTTTGCCATCGTAGGCGAAGGATACGTTGTCGAAAGGCAACACGGGGGGCGGGACTTTGGTGCACTCGGGAAACCTGAACGTGAACGTCTTTTCCTTGATCACGGGCGGCGTCAACCCGGCGGCGACCATCTTGTCGATGATTTTCTGTTTCGACTCCGCCTGTTTCCGCGCGTTCGCGTACGTTCCACAACTGCTGATGAACTGTTTAAGGTGCGTGATGTCCGCCTGTTCCTTTTCGTATTTCTTCTGCTGCACAACTTCTTCGTCACGCACCGTCCGCGCATAACTGTCGTAGTTCCCGCTGTAGTACTTCAGCTTGCCTTGGGTCATCCAGATGATGTGCGTGCACACGCCGTTTAGGAAATCCTGCGAGTGCGAAACCAGGATGAGGCACTTTTTGTACTTCGCGAGGTACCCTTCCAGCCACACGCAAGCTTCCAAGTCCAGGTGGTTGGTGGGTTCGTCAAGGAGTAACAACGTGGGCGCGGCGAACAGCGCTTTCGCCAGCGCCACTCGCATGCGCCACCCGCCGGACATGTCCTCGGTGGGGCGGTGGATCATGGTTTCCGAAAACCCCAGGGCGTGCAGCAGCTCGCTCGCCCTCGATTCAAACGTGGTGGGGTCGATCTCTTCCAGGCGTTCGTAAATCGCCTCCAAACGCTCATCTTCAGGGCCGAAGTTCTCCAGGATGTGTTCCTCCAGTTTGTGCAGACGGCCCATTTCCGCGGTTATTTGGTCAATCACCGTTTGAATCGCGCTTCTGTTGGTCGGCGCGGTTTCCTCTTTCAGGTGGTACATGTCGATGTGATCGGGGATCTCGACCTCGCGGTTCGCGATGCACTCCAGGAAGTTCGTTTTGCCGCACCCGTTTTGCCCGAGCAAACCGTACCGCCGGCCGATCGTGATTTCGATATCGCAATCCTGAATCAGCTCCTTGCCGTTCATGCCCATGGAGAAGTTGATGATCTTGATGTCACGCGAAGTAGGCCTCGACGCGAGAACCCCGGTCACGGTACGCTTCAGCGCCGCTTTACTAAGCGTCATCGCGCCCTCCGCCTCCGCCGCCGCGACGCTCACGCCCTTCATGGCTTCTTCAAGCGTGGTGACGTCGTCCTCGCCCCTGGTCTTCTTGCCCTTGTCCTTCTCCGCTTTCTTCGCCGCGCGTTTGGCGTCGTTTTCGAGTTTCTTAGCCGCTTTCCGGCCCTCCTTGTCCTCCTTGTCCTTCTGGTTCTTCTGAACCACGGCGCTCGCCGCGGCTTCCTCCTTGGCTTTCTTCTCCGCGAGCCGTTTGCCCAGCGCGATCGGGTCAAGAGTGGCGTCATCCACCTGTTCGTCCCCCAACAACGCCCCTAATGCGTTGGGGTCAGCTTTTCTTTTGGATTCGAAAACTTCCTCCTCCTCGAAACCCGCGGGTACGGTCTTCTTCGCCGCACGCTTGCGGCCGGGTCCCTTCGCGCCTTCGGCGTCGTCACCCTCGTCAGCCTCGGCGGGCACGACGGTCTTCTTGCGCCGCACGGTTTTGGTTTTGGGCTTCCCGTCGTCACCCGTCTCGTCGGTTTCCTCATCCGACTCGGAGTACTCGCTGGATTCGTACCCACCCGGTTTGTGTGCCACGAGCTCGTCCGTGCTGATCCCCCAGTCAAGCTCTTCGAACCCGTAGGTCTGGCCACTCGCCTTGGCCTTCTCCATCGCCGCCGTGGCTTCCGCCGCGCAGCGCGCTTCCTCTTCCTCCTCCGCGAGTTTCCGCAAACGCCGGAGTTCCTTGAACTCGGCGTCGTCCTCCACCGAGCCTTCATCCGCGGCGTGAGTCATGTCCGCCGCGCTGCAAAGCTCTTTCCCCGTGAAAACACCCTTCTTTTGGCGCTCAGCCTTGGCCTTGTCATCACGCAACTTGCGCGCCTCGACCTTTTTGGTTTTCCACTCCAAAAATGTGTCCAGCGTGACCGGAGTTCCCGGCCCCGCGGCTTTCAGCTTTTCCAACTCCTCCCGCAGCTCGTCCTGGTCGGATTTGCGGTTCATCGCGACTTCCCGCATCATCGCGACGAGGTCTGACTTAAACACGTAGTCTTTCGGGAGCTTGTGCTTGTACTTGCACTCCACGCCTCCCGCGCACTCCCAGAACCAGCCGTACTGCTGCTTTTCCACCGCTTTCAGGAAGTGCTTGCACACGATCGCGGTTTCGTTCGCGCTGTTGGTCTCGGCGCCGTGCTTCTTCGCGATGACGGATTCCAGCTTCGACTGGTCCCAAAGCTCCATGGTGTCCCCCGCATCCGCGACGTCGTCGTCGTAGATGTTCCTTTTGTTCTGCACTGCAGACGACCCCGTGGTCGTCGCGACTTGCAGGTTGTGCGAAAACCGGCACTTCTCCGCGGTTTTAGCGCAGCACCCGTGTTTGAAGTATTCGCACAAAATGGTTTTCGCATCAACGCCTTCCGGAACTTCGGTTTGTTTAATGGAAATGCCTTTCGTTCTCAACAAAAACGCCTCCGCTTCCTTCGCGGTTTTCTTCGCCGCCCGCGCGGTCGCCTTGCCAAGCTCCGTAGTAGGGTCGTTCATGTCCTTCAGCCGCTGCGCTAAGATCTGATCTTTGGTTTTCAAACCTTGCTTTTTCCCGAAATCCTGATCTTTGTTCGCCAAGCTCTTCGCGTTGTGCGAATCCTGCTGCATGTCCTGGACCATCTTGTCGTGGCTCATACCAGCCTTCTTGGCTTTCAGACGGTTCTCCTGAGCCGGGGTCTTCCCCATCGCGAGTGTTGTCTTGGTTTCGTGTCAAAGATGAGGAAAGATGAGGAGATGACTTTGGCACCTTTTGCGTCAAAGAAACAAACGCGAAAAGCGTCGTCCGGTTGAGGCACGCGCGTCCACCCAACAAGGAACGGTACACGGGACGGTCTCGCGACGTCGTGAAACACGGGTGCGGTGTGGAGCCCAAACTTCGATCGAAGGCCGGGGGAAGGCGCGCGATGAAGTGACGGAAGAGGCGTGCGGGCCGATCAAAGAGCGCCGCAGACGGAGAAGAGTCTTTTTCGAGAATGAGTGGCGGCGGGCAGTTTCAGCGGGCCGGCGGGCAGTTTTCGTGTTTTGGACACTGCCTTGACTGTGCGCAAAAGGATCTGCAAAGGCGGCGGTTTTCATTGAGTTGTGACTCTTCGGATGGCTCATATAAATCAGGGAGCCTGATATGAAGAGCTAGTTTGTGACGGTTTGTGACAGCGGCACCGAAGCCGCGAGAATGGGGGCGGGAACGCGGGGGCGTGGCGCCGGTTTGCGCCCGGCGGGGGCACGGGGGCCGACGGCGACGGCGGGTCCATATTTTCCGTAGGCGACGACGCGGTGATCGCGAAAGACGGGTCGGGTTCGTTGAGTTCCGCGGTCGCCAACGCGGTCAACGGCACCACGCCTTTGGTCGGAGTCACCGCGTACGCACACGAAATCGTCGCCGCGTCGACGTACGTCGCGTGGTGTCGCCTCTGCGATTCCAAAAAGCGCAAAGGCGGGTCAACCAACAAATCGCGCGGCACCCACCTGCCGTCATTGTTCGCCGCGAAAGCCCTAGGCGCGTTGCTCGCGGTGCAACAGTGTACCGACCACGGAGTCGCCCAGCCCCTGTTCCGTGCCGTGTGTGATTTGTGTTTGTCCACCATGTCCCCGACGTCGCCGAAAAACGCGCCAGCGCTTGGCGAGCTGAAAGCCAGCTTTGAAAAGCTTCGAGTCACGCTTTTCGAGTTCAAAACGTTCAAAACCTAAGCGTCGGCGTCGCTCGCGGCGGCGGCGAGCGCGTCGCGATTGAGCGAAAAATAGCCCTCTTGTAGTACAATCAATGTATGCAGTCACGCGAGTTTCCCTTCTGAACACGTAATTGGTATGGTCGCACGCACTCGAATTGTCCTGTGTCACGAATTTGCAACGTTTCGTGACTGCATCGCCATACAGTGACAGTCGGACACAGCACTACCCTGGCTTTAAACAGCCAATCAGATTAAGCGACCGAGAATATTATTCGCAATCATGGTTGTTAACCAGCTGCGAGTGCGTTCAACATCCCGGACACTGCTCACCGCATCGCTTCACCACGCATGATCGCCATCTCATCGCTCGCGTCTGGCCGAGTCGATCCCGTCCGATGCAGCCCGTTTCGATCTCGCGTCGCGCGAACACCGCGCGCGCGTTCGAGGCGCGCGCTGTTCACTCGCGCAGGCTGGTTCCATGATCATCGGGATGACCAGTACACCTTCAACGTGGGATCCGCGGAGGTGTCCGTGCCCAAGGAGCTCTACTTCGCCGTCGGGTCCGTGGAAGTTGCCGCGCCCACACCGGTCGTCGCCGGCGGAGGGTTCGTGCTTGTCGCGGCGCTGCTAAAAGCAGCATTCGCGTTTGGCACCGGCGACGAGGACGCCTCCCCGAGGGGAGAGAAGAAGAACTCTATGTTATTCCCGGATGCGTCGTCGGAGAAGTGGAACGTGGAAACCACTCAGGGTTGGTACGGCGGCGCTCGGAGGTACGGTGAATCCGAAGAAATTGTTGGGTCCATCGAAGAGGGCATCGAATTGTTCGAAAATAATCCAATTCAATACATTGTGATGCATTACTTCACGGATATGGTCGAAGACCCGAGCTGGCCGGTAGAAGAGCAGCGGTATACGCTGGTGCGACGCGAGGGAACCGGGCCCGGGTTGGTGCTCGAAGAAGTCCCCAATAACGGCATCACCGTGTTGATGAACAAGTATCAGCACCTCCCGAGCTTGGATCTTGAGAGTCTAGGTGCTTGCGACGCGCACACCGATCCACTGCTCGTCAACAAGACGTACGAGGGAGAGGATTTTTTCAAGGGTCAGCCTGCTTTGTGTCCTGGCCGCGGACAAGGCCTTCTGGACGATAGGCCTGATTTGAAGATCTTAGGCGAAATTAGACCTCACGACGTTCAGCAGGGGAGGATCGGCGACTGCTGGTTGATGGCCGCGATTTGAGCATACGCCGAGTTTCCCGGCGCGGTGGAATACTTGTTTCGCAAGACCGAGGGGATTCGAGACATGCCCCGCGCCACGCCGAACGAGTATGTCGTGACGCTGCACGATTTGGAAACGTGGCAGCCGGTGGATATTACGATCGACGAGCGACTCACCGTGAGCCCGACGGACCCATCCAGGCCTTTCGGCGCGAATGTGACGGAGGATGGCGAGCTCTGGGTGGCGTACCTGGAAAAGGCGATCGCCATACACGCCAAGGGGTACAACAACATCAACGGCGGTTGGTGTCTCCTAGCATGGTCTTGGTTCACAGGATGCAAGGAGACTTACCTCATCGGACGCGAACACAACAACAATGACGAGGTTACGGACAAGTGGGGTTGCCAGGGCAGAGTCAAGCCAGGCGGAAAGGAATATCTCCCGCAGTTCAACTCTTCGAAACGAATGCAAGAAGAAAGTAGCTGGAACTATAGGAAGTGGCCGGAGTTCGGCGGCGGCGGCGAGTTATACTCCACCGTCGACGTAGACGCGCTTTTCGATAAGATGGTCGCCTGGGACGAGGCCAACTTCCTGATGGCCGCCAGTACGTTCGGGAAGTCTGACGGAAACACCAGAGATGGAATCGTCGACTGCCACGCGTACTCCCTTTTACGCGTGACGAAGAACGTCGCGGGATCCGGTCAGGATCTGCTTTTGTTGCGGAACACTTGGGCGAACACCGAGATGACCGGGAATCGATGGGGAGACGACGGTCCAGGATGGGACGAGTTTCCAGAGGTGAAACAAGAGCTGAACCCGACCGTCGCGGACGACGGGTTATTCTGGTGCGATAAAGAGGCGTTCCACAAGTATTTCAATGCAGTGTTACTTTGCGCGAAGAGCATGGCGTAGAAAGGGCACGACCACGTGTGCGGGTGGAGAGTTTGCAGTGTAGGGTTTAGTGTTTCGGGTTTAACGAAGAACGTTTATGGGATTCTCTCACCTTTTTGTCGACACGGTGAACAACAAGGTCGGTATTATCATTCAGCCGCACCGGTTTTCACGGGGGGTGCTACTTTTGATGTTGCGTCTGCGACGCCGCGTTTGAAAGCTAAAAAATGTGTGTTTTCATTGTAATATCAAGAGTATTCGCATCATGTATTCTCTCATATAAATGGTGGGAATTACAAACATCCAGATGCTGGGAATCCACCTCATATGAACCCCGTGCAATTATGTCCAAAAAGCCGCTTTTTGGACATAACGCTTTTTGGACATAATTGCACGGGGTTCATATCAGATCTATTCCCGGTATGGGTACGAAAAGGGCTCTGGAATTTGCAATTAATATGTCGATTTTTAGCTTTCAACCACATACTGCGGGACTCGGATGCTCGTCACTCCCACGGTGGGTACGAAAATACACAGTCATCAATCATTGACACGCGATTCAACATCAGCGAGACGAGCACGCAGACAAACCCCACCCCACTCATCGAAGACTGTGTAGATATATATAGGAAGGATGGTAGTCGGCGCGAACTACGTTGGCAAGTACTCTCAAGCATTTTGCGAAGTTCGCTGCATTCTAAAATCCATCTTTATTGTTACACTCGCCCTCGCCGGCCGCGGAGACGACGTGGGTCGTCCTCACGCGGCCTACGCGACGCGCAATCATAAATTATTATACCCAGCCTGACACGCAGACCAAACTCCAACACACTCAAAACTCAAATAAATACCGACACGAGCCGGGGAATGGGCAACACGTCGCCGCGTCACAAGGGTTGGTGCGCGGATTCGTTGGTACCGCTCGCGCTCGCCGCCGCGCGCATCGTGCCCACCAGCCGCTGCAGCGCCTCGTGGTTCCACTGCTGTTGGGCCAGGTGCACCTGGGGCGGGGGGGGCGCAGACATCGCGGCCATCCACGCAAACAAAACATGCTGGTTGAGCTGTTGCGATGCGCCCATTGTTTGTGCCGGCGCCGGCGCGCTTTGCATCCCCATCCCGCTCCAAGCAGGCGTCGCGCTCGCGTGCGCCGCCGCCGACATGCCTCGCGCGAACGCCTGGAGCGCGGCGGCGTAGGCTTTGGGGTCCAGCCCTGTGGCGGTGCCCTGGAGGGCGTGGTGGACGCTCTCCGTGGCGCTGTGCTGGCCGGGGAAGAATGCCACCGACTGAGGCGTGGGCTTGACCGGCGCGAAGGCGCCGGCCGGGCGATGCAGCGCTCCCAACGCGAGCGCGGCGTCCGTCGCGGCGTGGTGCGCGTGATGCGTTTGCTCCACCGACTGGCCGACCATCCCCGAGACCCGCGGCGAGCGGTCGTGCATGCCGTCCGACCGCGTTGGCGTGCCGGGGGTTTCGTTGTCATCCGACGACAACGATGCTGCGGCTTCCAACAGCCCATCAACGCCCGAAGAAACCCTCGCCGCGCGCGGGCGGTTGACGTTTGAAACGTTTTTCCCATCCCTTGCGCCGCCAAAAAACGCATCCCCCTCCGCGCTCTCCGACCCGCTCCCCTGCGACACCCGTGTTCGAGCCGTCTTACGCTTCCCCACCCGCAAATGCGCGTCGCTGTTAGGGTCGGTGATCAAACTCTCTCTTGTGCGTTTCAAAGTCGCCAGCCGCCGATCCGCATCCGCCGCGGTTTCCCCGCCCGGCCCGCCCAAAGCGCTGATGATGGTGTCCAGCTTCTTCACCTTGCGAAACGGCCACCGCGTGATACCGTGCTCGCGGCAGCGCTGTTTCAAAACCGTGACGCACAAGCCGAGCTGGTTGTGTTCGGGAGGGAAACGAGGGAGGGGAGGGGTACGTCAGACGGTGCGCTTCTTGTGGTGGGAGTCTAAACGGTAGGTAGGTTGGAACAGTTTCTGCAACAAAAAGATAAAAGCTCTGAGTGCACTCTGTAAATTGACCGAGCACGCGATTCGCTCGACCCGAAAATCGTTTGTTGACAGCAAAAAGCGACGGACAGATCCGATGGACGATCGACCGTCCGTTCCGCGCTCTCGTGTCCGTCCGTACCTTCCTCGCGACGTCGTTGATGGGAAGGTGGAAGTTCGCGCTCAGCACCTCCAGGGTGAGGCTTTTTGATTGGCCTCCGCCGCGTTTCTGTGAGTGTGGGATGGGACCGGTCAGCCATCGTCGGTTTTCAGGTTTTCAAGTGCAACGCGTCGTCGCACCGGGGCGGGTAGGTATCCGTCCGCGAACCGCCGGATTCACCATCCCAGCCATTTCCGATAGGTTCTCGCGGACCGAAAAGCGGGTAATGCGCGCGCCGTGTACGCGCTCCGCGTGCCCCACACGACGTGGTTTCGATGCGTGCGAACAGATGGGTGGTTGGTTTGCGTGTTGACGGGAAAGGTGCGGGGGGAATTGGGGTGGTAATCGCCACTTCCATAGAGTCACGAACGGACGTACCTTGGCCATCTTGTCTGTCCAAATGGGTGGTGTTCCGTGCGCAACGGGATCTGTTTCCAGACGCGACTTTCGTTCCGTTATCTGGCCACAACTCACGAACCCGAGTGCGTGCACACGCGAAAAAGCAGGTGTGTGTTGACCCTGGAAACGACCACCACTGGCCCTCGCGAGCGCGGATTGACACGCACCGGGGCGGGTCCGCACAGTCGCCGAACGCACTGGCCATAGGAACACTTTCCAGCCCGGTTTTCCTGACGAGGCGACGACGCTTCGAGGGTCTCCCGGCAGGCAAATTTTCAAAAGGATTCGCGTTTCCGGGCCGGTCATTGGTGGAGACGCAATCGACAGGCGTGAAAAGCGGACGTGCTGACGCGGATTGCAGCGTTTTCGCGGTCGCTGATCCATCTGAGGGCACCCCGAGGTACTTTTCCAAGCTGGGCTCAATGGGCTTCGATGAGAAAAAATGACTTGGACCTCAGCTTGGAAGCTGCTACTGTAGCTCGAACAGGAGCAACATTGTTTGTGTCTGACACCCACGCGCGCGCGTCCTCGGGCGCGCCAGTCCGTGTCGCTGTGGCGCGCCGGTGAGGCCGGTGCACCGGCGCCGATGAGCGGCGCGCCTCTCGGCGCGTCGCGTCGCTCAAAACCGTCGCGCGTGTTGTACGTGATGCGCGTCGGGGCTATCGTCGGGGCGCTGGCGTTGGCGTCGGTGTTCGCCGCGGTGCACTCCACGGGGGGGGGCTTGGGGTCGACCGCGGGGTCGCTCGTGACCTCGCGCGTCCCCACGACCACACCGGCGATGCCACCCGTAACTGACTCTCGACGCGACACCTCACGCCAGGTTACGACTCCCAAGGTGATACGTTCGGTGAACACCGATGTTCCGAAGGATGGCAGAGAGACTGCAGAGATGACTTCAACATTGTTGACATCGACTGCAGAGATGACTTCAACAACGTTGACATCAACGCCGCCGCCGGTTGTCGTGACGCCAAATCAATCCAACGCTAACGCATCAAGCACTGCATCGCAAGTCTACGGTAAATCTGAAGAAACTGTTTCTTACGACGACACGAAACCGGCGAAGGAGGTCGCCGCGAGGTTTTTGAAACAGTGCGCCGAGGTTGATTTATTTTTTCAGGAAACCGGAAAGAGGTACGCACCCGACTCCTTGAACGACGCTAACGGCGGAGGAAACAACAACTCCAACTCCGTGATCATAATGGACTGGAGCGAGAATTTCTTCAACGGCATCGGTGATGAGATGCAGCACTACCAGGAGTTGCTGGCGGTCGGTTTGGGAACCGGGAGGGCTTCCTATTTACACACGCAAAAGGTTGGGTGCGACGGGACGGGAATGGCGGGTTCTTCCGATTCGCCGACATTAACAGATCTGGCAAAGAACTGCCGGTTCGACTTGGGCGACTACTTCACCGGGATGCACGGCGTGGACTGGGTGTGGAATGAGGCGAAAGCGGAGAAAGTACGCAAAGAGTTGGGCGCCGATGCGCTAGGGAAGGACATGCTCGTCGTGACGTGGAGCCAAAACGGTATGTATTACAGTCGCGGACACGACTCGTTTACGAAAGGCGAAACGGAGCCGCCAAATGGAACGTACGTCGCGCCGCCGGACGCGAATTTCGTGGAAGTCATGTTGGGTGATTACATTTTTCAATCCGCGAAAGTCGTGCGCGTCAGGGTCAAGCAGTCTTTCGGACACTGGTGCCACCCGCACCAGCCAGGGGATTGGGGGATGTGTGCGTCGTACCGCTGGGTCGTCGGGATTGAAAATCCGCAAAGCGACGGGGTCGAACCGATATTTGAACATGGACCGCCTTCCAAACCTCTGTGTCCTGGTTGTTCCGTTGGCGGGTGTTTCGGGGCCGCGGCGGTGCACCCGCGTGAGTCTTTAAAACAAAACGTGGCGCCGTTTCTTTCAACGATGCAGAAACGCGGGTGGACGAAAACAGTCGCCGCGCATGTCCGCGTGGGGTTCGCGGATATCTCCGAGCTGGCGCCGCCGACCGACGTTCGGCGGGCGCAAAACGCAACCCTCGCGACGATTGACGAGTTTCTTGCACAGGAAGCGAAACGAGTGCCGTACCCTGAACCGGTGTGTTCTCTGGGCAAAAGTGACTCCTTTTCGTCGAACTCATCAAGCGCGCCGCTCACCGGGTTTCTGCGATGCGTCGCCGCGACGGGCGCAAACGTTTCCGGCGGCGAAACCTGGGGAATGTTCCTCATGACTGACTCGCCTGCGATACGATCCGTGGTCATGGCAAACGCGGTTGCGCTTGGTATAGAAAACACCCTCGCCACGTCCGGGGCGTACGGACACGTCAAGGCCACGAACACGGCGGTGTGCGTGGATGACGATGCAGACGATGGAGACGTTGTTGTCAAAAATGCAGACCCGCGTTACACAAATAAATGCGACGCTTCCGACCCACGAGGCGCGTGGGAGCGTTCCATGGTGGACCTGGTGCTGATGGGTTTCGCGGAGGTGGAGGTTATGTTGTTCCAGTCAAAGTTCGGCTCAGCCGCGAACTTCATCGCGGACATACCGAAAGGCCTGAGGGAGTATTACCCGGACACGAGGTTGACGCACTCGTTGCTGATTCCGTTACTGGGGGAAATGAAAGGCGACGGGTACGACAGCGCTTCGGACGCACGGAAACAAGTATGGGGCGCGGTGTGGGATTTGTTCGGGCCCGCGGGGGAGAGAGAGGACTTGAAAACCAGCGAATTTGCAGTGCAGTGAGGAGAGGGTAGGAACGTTAGCAGGTACAAAGTAAGGGTAGAAATTAGAGTTCGTCATCACTCTCTTCTGGGCAGCCGTTCGCGCGTAACCACTGCAGAAATTCGAGGTGTCCGCCCTGCGCCGCCCTGAAGGACGTCCACTCGTCCCACGGGCAGCCGTTTGCGTGCACCCACTGCAGCACCTCCAGGTGACCGCCCTGTACCGCCCACGTGCACGTCTTCTCGTTCCACGGGCAGTCGTTTGCGTGCGCCCACTGCAGCACCTCCAGGTGCCCACCAAACGCCGCGTACTCGCACGTGGTTGCCTCCCACGGGCATCCGTTCGCGCGCGCCCACTGCAGCACCTCCAGGTGCCCACCAAACGCCGCGTACTCGCACGTGGTTGCCTCCCACGGGCATCCGTTCGCGCGCGCCCACTGCAGCACCTCGAGATGCCCGGCCGCAGCCGCCGCCCTGCACGTCACCTTGTCCCATGGGCAGCCGTTAGTGCGCACCCACTGCAGCATCTCGAGGTGACCGCCCCTTGCCGCCCCCGAGCACGTGCCTGCGTCCCACGGTGTGTCGTCCGCGCGCAATCCCTTCAATTCTTCAAGGTGCCCGCCTCTTGCAGCTGTCTGGCAAAGGTATTCTTGACGCGGAAGGCGACCTAGCCATTGCAAGCGCTGTACCGCGCTTAAACATCCAAGGTTCAAGGCTTCAAAATCATCAAGCTCCTCAAACATAAGCCCCGTTTCTGCCACCGCGTCGCGCATCGCACGGCTCACCGCTGGAAGCCGTGCGAGGTCTGCGGGATCGTGGAAATACTCAGTTCTGAGGATGTGCTCGATGACGAGGTGGTCGAGAAGGCCAAGGATGGCCTCGCCCGCGGTAGCATCGCGGCGGCGCTCGCGCTTTTTCTTTCGCGCGCGAGCTTTTTTACCGGACATTGCGTCGGAAGAGTGGAGGGTGTCGTGTGCGCGTAGTGTGCGCGTAGTTGTGAGTCGTGGCTTCGTTCCTCGACGTCACGAGATTCGTGTTTTCGTGGCGCGCGGGATGTGGGATTTTTCCACGGAGATGATTTTTCCGGAACGACATTTTCTCGGTTGACACCGATTCTGTGGGGTTTGAGGTGACGTCGCTGCTTGCGCCCACAGGTGCACGCACCTTTGGACGAGTTTCCTGCGTTCCCCTCCCGCGGCGACACAAAACACACCGGTAGCGAACACACGCGCGTCATGGTCGGACGCGCCCCCGAGGGCAAGGGAGACGCGGGCGCGTCGGGAAGCGGATCTTCGAGTGGAGGTGGGGATGAGCGAGAGCAGGCGAACCACGACAACGCATCCGGTGTGGTCCACGGCCAGAACCAACAGATGAGCGTAGTGGGCGGTGACGTGTACAGCGTGGGTTTCATCATGATTCTCGTGCTACTGGGGTTGATGAAAGCCGCGGCGAACCGGTGTACGTGCTAGGCAGGTTAGGGACAGTCATCCGACTTTAGGGATTAGACACGTGCGAATCGTGGTGTTCGATCAAAACGCCGATGTTGCAGTCCGGCGGAACCGGCGAGGTAACCGAAGCGCAGCGCGCGCGCGCCGCTGCGAACAAGGCAGCCGCGCTGGCACGTCGCGCTGCGATGGAAAAGGGACGGCCGCCCCCGCCCCTGCCCCCGCCCCTGCCCCCGCCCCCGCCCTCCACGACCCCGCGCGACTCGTCGCATTTTGTGGCGCGGGCGTCGGTAGTGCCGACGGCGACGCGGTGCGCTCCGCGCGACGGTCCGCGAACCACCACTGTCATTTCACCCGACCGCGTGCGTCGCTTGAACTTCCTGCCCACCGCGCAGGAAGGTACCTTCGTTTTGCTGTGGGTGCAATCAGCGCAAAGAGCCAGGCACAACGAAACGCTCGAGTTTGCGGCGCAGCGCGCGGTACACCTCAAGAAGCCGCTCGTCGCCGTGTTCGTGGGAACCGGCGATTTCCCGTGGGCGAACGAACGAACCCTGGCGTTCATGTACGACGGGCTGTGCGAGCTGCGGCACGCGCTTGAGGCCACGCGGCAGGTACAACTCCTGGGGTTCTGCGGGTCGCCAGGGGAAGTCATTTTGAAGTGCGCGACAAACGCGGTGGAGGTTGTCGTGGACGGCGGCTACACGCCGCTTCTGCGGAGTTGGCGACGACACCTCGCGCAAAACGTTCGTTGCCAAACCTGGGAAGTGGAGAGCGAAGTCGTGTCCCCCGTGTACTCCGGTCCTGGCGCGAGCGCGACGCGGGCTGAAAAATCAGCCGCGAGTCTCAGGCCACGAATATGGCCGCGGCTGGCTGAGCTGGCGTCCAGGGAACTGGTGCCGACGGCGCTGCACGCGGAGACGCAACAACTCGCGGCGACACCAGAAAAAGCGGCGGCGCTTTTGTTTGGGAATGAATCGCTCCGATCTCACTTTCCCCCGCAACTGCCTTTTCACGACGGCGCGGATGCGTGCTTGGCCGCGCTTGACGCCGCGCACCCCACCGGTCACGCAGTGGACAGGTCCGTGAAACGGTGCGACGGGTACCACCGCGGCGGCGAATTGGCGGCGCACCACAAGGCGCAACTTTTTCTCACGAAGAAACTGGAACAGTACGCCTCCAGCCGGAACGACCCGGGCCTCGGTCTACAGTCGCACCTCTCGCCGTACGTGCACTACGGCCAAATAAGCGTGATTTACTTGACCTGCGTCGCGATGAGGTTGGCGCGAGGTGAGGTGATGTCTGGTTCGAGTTTAAACTCGAGTAACGACTCCTCGACCTATGTCCCACCGCAACCCCCGAGCGCGGCGCTGAAGCGCGGCGTGGATAAGTACCTTGACGAGCTAGTCATACGGCGCGAGCTCGCGGTGAACTTCGTGTTTCACGAAAGAAACTTCGACAGCTACCTAGGTATCCCTGAATGGGCGCGCAGAACCCTGGAGTCGCACGCCGGGGACGCGAGGAAATGGACGTACACCCTTGACCAGTTCGAGAAGTGCCAGACGCACGACGTTTTTTGGAACGCGTGTCAGCGGGAAATCGTGGTGAGCGGGAAGATGCACAACTACGTGCGCATGTTTTGGTGTAAGAAAATAGTGGAGTGGGCCATTTGCCCTGCCGAGGCTTGGAAAATCGCAATCCACCTGAACAACAAGTACGGCCTTGACGGACGGGACCCGGTGTCGTACACCGGAGTGGGGTGGTGCTTTGGGTTGCACGACAAGCCGTTTCCGGAAGCGCAAGTCACGGGAACCACGCGGCGCATGTCGGAAGCCGGCATGCGCTCGCGATTTCGCGACGGCGTCGAGTCGTACGTCCGGCGGTGGGGAGCGGGAAGCAACGGTGGGGGGAAAAGAAACGCACCGAGCAACCCAGGGGGGGGGACGACTCAGGTCACTTTGAAGGAGATGTTTGCAAAGGTTAGGAAAACCGTGTAGAATTAGCTTTGTATATAGATAGACTACGCGACGGAACAGACTTGTCTGCATTCTTCTACAAGTTGTCCTTCCGCAACAATTCCCGATCTTTAAACTCCGTGTTCGCCGCGTGTTTCATGGCCTGCAGAAACTCACACACGTTGGGTTTTTCCCTGCCCTCCTTCGACGCCATTCTCCGCGCCGTGTCGAACGCGAGAAACGGCAGCTTGCGCAACGCCCTCCCGCTCAATCCTTTGCTCGCCAACGCGACGTCATCGAGCTCCCCCGTCGCCGCCGCGGCCGCGGGTTCACACGCGTCGTCATCCTTGATAAGAAATAACACACCAGCGCTGACCTTCTCGATCGGTACGGGCAAATCCAACAAATCGCCCTTGCCAATCAGCCCGGTTCGGTGCAGCTCGTTCACGGCTGACCTTAAAATCTCGTACCGTGCCCGCAAACCGGGGGGCCCGATGTACGCCTTTATGTCCGCGCGGTCCACGAACGCCAAGTCGATCGCCTCGGTGATGTTCGACGTGGTGAGCACCAAGCAGTTGGGTTTGTTTTTCAGGTTGTCGATTTGCGTGAGCAGGGCGTTGACGACTCGAATCGCGTCGCTGGGTTCGGACCCACCCGCCGCGGCGCTTCGCGCGGCCGCTAAGGATTCCACCTCGTCCACGAGCACGAAAACTAAACACGTTTCGTCGTCGCAAAGGTCGCCTATTTTCTCAAACAGTTTAGTGACCAGCTTGCCGCTTTCGCTGAACCACTTACTGAACAGGCTGTGCGCGTTGACTTCGATGAGGGACGAAGTTTGGTACGTGCCCTTGTGCCGCACCGCCAAACGCTGCGCCAGGGCTTTGCAAAGAGAAGTCTTACCAGTACCGGGCGGACCGTGAAGCAACACCACCCTGTTCCACGAAATCAAGTTGTGGTTCACGCCGGCACGGCTGAAAAGCAGGGCGTCGCCGGCGTACCGGGTTAAGCGGTTCTTCACGCCCAGCCGCGTGAAACCACCGCCACTAGTATTGAAAGCATTTGCACGTCGCGCAGGAGCACTAGTACCAGCCGCAGTAGTAGCACCATCATCAACCTCACCATCCCCACCCTCCTCGTCGTCAAACACCAAGCTCTCCCACAACCCGTGGAACTCGCGCGCGGGTAACGGCCATTCCTTGTACGTCGCGATGTCCTCGTCCCCGTCCATCTCCTCGCCCGCGCCGTCCTCGTCGAGCTGGAACACGTACACGACCGGGGTGATCATCCAGGAAAGTAACGTCGCACCGGGTTGGGCGTCGTCGCCTGTGGTGACAGGGGAGGGATTCGTCAGGGTTGTCAGGGTAACGTCAGAGATTGACTAGTGCCACAGGTCGCCATACGCGAAATCGACGCGCGCGGTCCACGGAAAGCAACGCTTCCCGATTTCGGTGCCGTCTCGAGATCTGATGGCGAATGCGTACTTCCCTCGGGGGGTTTAGGGTTTAGGGTTTAGGGTTTAGGGTTTCCCGGGCGAGTAGTCACCACCATCACACGTACCCAGGTCGGTCACGCGCGCGCTTTCCACGTGCGCGTGCAGGTACGGGTCGTCCTCCGCGGTCGGCATTTGAAGTGCGCCTTCCAAGTAAATCAAACTCCCCACATCCTCCAGGTACGTGATGACCGCGTCGCGTATATCGTCATGCCTCGCCGTGCTCGTGGAACGCATGCACACCTCGACCACGATGGGGATCTTGGTCCCCACCGACCCAGCCGCACCGGGGCCGGGGGAGTCCCCGGTCAAGTCCATGTCCATCGCGGCACTGTGCGACAGGACCAATGAGGACAACGGTCGTGCTTTTAAGGTTCGTCAGCACTTCTCGCGAAATTTTCTCAGCATTTCTCACTCATCAGTGCCGCGCGTCTCGGTCCTCTGCGGTACGCCCGCCCGATCTCTCATCCTCACGCGTCACGTTACTTTCTTCCCAAAATCACGCGCCCTCTGTACAGATACGGCGCCGGCGCGAACCTCCACGCGTCAGCGCCCACACACGAGGGCCACATTGAAACTCACTCGCGAAGAAAAAAACAGCCGATCGCGCCGAAAGATACCGGGGCGCGTCGGAAAGGCTTCGCGAAACAACACGACACGTTGGTTCCTCTCTTCTCTTCAAGCAAACCGTAGTTCCCGTCTACCCCAGGTGTTCCCTGTCGTTACTGACCAAAGTTCTGTTCCCACCAAAGGTCTCGTCAGGAAGCGGTCAGAAAAAGTTCGAGGGTGTCACTAACGAAATTGACTAAAGGCCGTCTGAGAGGGCGCGGGGTTGCAAATGACGAGGTAGCTGCGTGCGGGAGTTTCTGCGAAAACCGTACGTGCGATGGAACGGAAGCGATGCGCACACGACAAGCAGAAAAGCAAGTGCGCGGTGTGCAGCCCCTGCCCTCACGGCAAGCTGAAACACGGCTGCGCGGAGTGCATTGGCTGCTCCCACGGTAAGCTGAAACACAACTGCGCGGAGTGCACCCCCTGCCCCCACGGCAAGCTGAAAAGCAACTGCGTTCAGTGCACCCCGTGCCCCCACGGCAAGACGAAATTCCGCTGCGCGATGTGCACCCCCTGCCCTCACGGCAAGGTGAAACACCGCTGCATGGAGTGCACTCCCTGCCCTCACGGCAAGCTGAAAGACAGCTGCACCGAGTGCAGCCCCTGCCCTCACGGGAAAAAGAAAACGCACTGCGCGGAGTGCAACCCGTGCCCCCACGGTAGGGTGAAATACAGCTGCGCGGAGTGCAACCCCTGTCCTCACGGCAAACTTAAAAACAGCTGCGCGGAGTGCATTGGCTGCTCCCACGGTAAGCTGAAACACAACTGCGCGGAGTGCACCCCCTGCCCCCACGGCAAGCTGAAAAGCAACTGCGTTCAGTGCACCCCGTGCCCCCACGGCAAGACGAAATTCCGCTGCGCGATGTGCACCCCCTGCCCTCACGGCAAGGTGAAACACCGCTGCATGGAGTGCACTCCCTGCCCTCACGGCAAGCTGAAAGACAGCTGCACCGAGTGCAGCCCCTGCCCTCACGGGAAAAAGAAAACGCACTGCGCGGAGTGCAACCCGTGCCCCCACGGTAGGGTGAAATACAGCTGCGCGGAGTGCAACCCCTGTCCTCACGGCAAACTTAAAAACAGCTGCGCGGAGTGCAACCCCTGCCCCCACGGCAGGATGAAACGCAACTGCGCGGAGTGCAACCCCTGCCCACACGGGAAGGCGAAACGCAGCTGCGCGGAGTGCAACCCCTGTCCTCACGGCAAACTTAAAAACAGCTGTGCGGAGTGCAAAGGGTGCCCTCACGGGAAGGTGAAAGGCAAATGCGCGGAGTGCAACCCCTGCCCTCACGGCAGGCGGAAAAGTAAGTGCGTCGAGTGCATTGCCTGCCCCCACGGTAGGGTGAAGTACAACTGCGCGGTGTGCAACCCCTCCCCCCACGGCAAGGTGAAAAACGACTGCGTAGACTGCGTCGGGTGCCTGCACGGCAAGCTGAAACGTTACTGCGCCGAGTGTAAATCCCTTCAAAAGGAAAAAAGCATCTAAATGAAGGTAATAAATAAGCTTCTGCTGCTACCTAGTGGGGTCGGTGACTCCGAACTCTCCGTTCGCCCCGCCGTACGACCACCCTTCGCTTCCGGTCATTTGGAACCACCGTTGCGCGGCGATGAGCAGCATGGAGAGGAGTGAGGATACCGTGAACGTGATCGCGGCGGTGGTGGCGGGGACGCGGTAAAACACCTCCACCGGGTGCGAGTGCTCCTCCTCCAAATGCACGTACTGCTCCACGCGCTCGATTAGCCTAAGGGCGTCGGTCAGGGCCTCGCGTTCATCGCGACGCACACGTTCGTTCGTCTCGGTTGCCGCGTTCTGTTTCCGTTCCCGTCCGTTCCCCTGCATCCCCGCGAGCTGCGCCGCGATGGCGACTACCTCCCGCTTCAGCGACGTTCGCACTACGGGGACTAAATCGTTAATCGCGCTTCCCTCTGCTACGGTTAACGAGCAAAGCCCGGAGACCACGATGGCGAGGTAAAACAACTCCCCCGCGGTTGTCAAACGGTGACTCCGTGTCTCCGCGCCGTAGCACAAAACAAGCAACGACCCGGCGCACGTAAACGCGGCGACGAGAAACACGATGGAGTATAGGTTCATGCGTCGCGCCCAGGACGACCCCACTCTGCGCAACGCCCTACGAACCAAGGACCAGCACAAACAGCTTGACGGGTCCTTCAGGTCGACTAAGACTACCGCGCCTCGTGCGGCGGCGGCGCGCGCGGCGACCACGGCGGGTGGTTCTTTCTCCGGGAGTTCGATTTTCTTTCCGTGCTCGTCGCCGGCGCCGTTCGCGTGTTGGTTCTTCCTTGATTCTTTCTTGTGTTTTGTGCGCTGCAGTTTCGGCGATGGCGGCAAAATATTCGCAACAGGCTCGCCCGGGAACCGCATGATGTCGTTTAAACAACAGATGGCGTCTCTTTGCCTGCGGAACGTCCACGCGCATGACACGGTGAAAACCATGTTGTTCAGAAACAGAAACAGGCTCGACAAGAACAGCGTCGCCGCGGTGGCTTGGCTCAAAGCGTTGTCTCCGAACATCTGAACCCCAACAGCGCCTCGGCACACGGGGCTGACCAAGGCGTAGGCCACACCGCCAACGACAAGGATCGGTAACACCCAATCCGGGAGGGTTCGCCCGATGTGCGCGTCCACGATTGCGGCGAGAAGCTCCTTCCCGCTCACCACCGACGGCGTGTTTGCGACGGCTGTTTCCGACCGCCGGCCGACCCCGCCCGCGCGCGCTCGCACCGCCGTCGCCGCCTCCGCGCTCCCCACGTCAATCCGCGTCTCGCTAAGGTCCACGTCTGCTTCTAAACACGCGTTCTCCACGTCCTGTCGCAGCAAGTCTTCGTGCTCTTTCATTTTGGGCGACAACCACGCGGAGCCGACGAGCGTGCGGGCCATGTCGGACTGCGTGATCACGCCGTAGATCTTGCCGTTGACGTCGCCGCAGTACGACGACGGCAGCAGGGCGTATTTGCACGCGATGACGGAAACGCGGCACAGCAGCAGGATTGATAGGGGCAGGAGCTCCAAGGGCTCGACGAAGGCGCGCGCATCGCTTGAAAACGCCACGGCGAACACCGGGAACCAGAACATACCAAACAAAAGGATGTCGCCGTTCCCGGAGTAGTCCGGCGGGTCGAACCGGGAAACTACCCTGGCCAGCGGGCCGGGTAGTGGGGTGAAGCCCCTTGCGGAGGCGGCGCACACGGCTTCCTCGGTGGTGTGTCTGAAGATACAAATCTCGACAAACAGCACAACAAACCAGTTCACGAAGGGGGGGCATATTTCGTACAGCAACGTTCGAAGGAACTGGTCCATCTTGAACGGCTCGAACGGCTCGATCAAGAAGTCGCGGCTGCACGTGGACGTCACTCTGAAGTTGTTTGGCGTGATCTGCACCACCTTGACGTCGTCCTCCGCGAGGTCGCCGTCGTTGATTTGGCCCTCCTTGGAACTGACGACGCTGATTCGTGTCAAGGACCGCCTTCCGTTCCGTGGTTCTGTCGCGGGCACAAGCAGCGCGAGCTTGGTGCTTAAACTGCGCCGGCCGAACGCCGCGGAGAAGGACTTGCGCCCGTTCACGGACGCGACGAAGGACAAGCCCGCGGCAGACGCGGCGTCCGAAGCCACGTCCGCGAGCGAAACCTTTGACTCCGAATCACGAAGGTTTCCCACGACCGCAACTCCAGCCTCACGCCACCGCGCACCCGGCGACGCCGCTTCGGTGGACATCCTGAGCTCGACCACGCGCACGACGCGCACGGCGTGCGTTGCGAAACCAGCGCAGGACGACACGCGGTGGTGTCTCCGGGTCTGACGAAAGAGGGGCGGTATAACGTTATCCGATACTGGTTATTTAACAACGTGTCGGAAAATACCTTCGGAAGCAACTTTAATAAATGCGTCACTCGTCGAACCCGTGAGACTACCGGTGACGACGCTTGGGGCGCCGGAGGTGAGGAATTCGAGTCAGCTCTTATTTCGCATACCCTAACCCTGCACTTCCCCCAAACCCTAACCCTAAAGCGGTCGCAGTCCTTCCAGCCACCGCGCGTTTCCCACCGGTGCGCCTATGAGCATGTGGTTTTTATTCGGCGGCGCGTTTTTCCCCTGCACCAAACTCACGGTTACTACCTCATACCCCGCCTCCCGCGCCCCCTGCGCGCGGTCCAGCTCCACCAACACTTTCGCGTCCCTGCCTAGTTGTTCGATTCGCGGTGCGCCGTGCCCATCCCCCGCGTGCCCGGTGTCCGCCGCCGCCGCGAGCGCCGCGAAGTCGTGTTCGCCGCTGAGCTGAACGCGCATCCACTCGCTGCGCGGGTGCGTGATCGTGACGGGCGGGCACAACACGTGGTCAGTTACGGTGTCAGTTATTAGGGTGTCTTGTTGTTGATTTGTTGTTGTTTCCAAACTGGCAACAACCCCTGCAGCTCCTGCCCCCCAGTCCACGTTTTCGTTCCCAAACGAGTTCCCGCCTTTGACCGAGAACTTCAGTTTCCCGATGCAGCACGGCGACACGGCGAAGTGCGCGCCGTTGCGCACGCACCGAATGAGCGCGTGGTCGGTGGCGTTGCCGCAGGCGTGCAGCGCTACGCCTACGTCGAAGTTTTCGTGGAACTGCTCGATCATCCCGCAGACCACGGAAACGTTGTGCAAGGACGCCACGGAAGCGCGCTTCATCAGCAAATCGCAACTCCGGCGTTTCATCTCCACCGCGACGAAATTCATGGACGGGAACACGTGCGCCAGGGGTAATATCAGCGCGCCGCTCCCGGCGCCGAAGTCAACCACGGTCAGAGGGGGTTGCGTCTTTGTGTTTTTGTGCGTCTTGTGGTCTATCTCGTGACTGTCTTGCGTCCCATCCGCGGTTACTCCCCGCGCAAGCTCAAGCTCACGCAGCACTAGCGCGAAGGACTCGACTTGCCAGCGCTTTCGTCGCGCGCGAAGCGACATTTGCGACCTCGCTGGTTCGATTTTTTCGCCGACACCGACACCACTGACACTTTTCGAGTCGGTGTACCTTTTCCCGTACGCCGTGCCTGGGTCGGAATCACCCACGGTGTCTCCCCGGAACCCCGCTTCGTTGCCGTCGTGCGCCATCGTTGATGGGTCACAGGTAACCGCCATGGTGGACCAGTCCACGATTGGTGGCTCACCGCCGCGCCACGCGCTCGCATCCTCCACGGCACCGAACGCGCCGCCCTGGTCGCAGGGAGGCATCGTCAGGTTTGACAAAATTTCAGCCACACCCGCGTGTCGCTCCTCGGTTCGCCGACGACGCTGTCTCGCTTTGTGCGCTCTTCTTTCGACAGTTGCGGCATCGCCCGCATCGACCTCGGGATCGGGCAAACCCGCGTTCAATGCCTCCTCGCGCCGCCGGCTCCGCGAACCAGACCCCATCGCGCCGACATGTGTTGTGATGTTTTGTCGGTGATTTCCAGGAAGAAAGCAGGCGAGACGTAAAAAAAAACCGACGAACCCGAAACGTTTGCGTTTACAAAACCACCTGCGGGTACCTAGTTGCCTCACCCCTTTACCCACGACTGTTCGTGTTTGATCGTCAACCTGGCTTCCGCGACGCCCCGGCCCACCATTGCCCGTTGCCGGTCGTTGAAGCTGGCGCTTAGCGCGCCGAGGCGCGCGATGTGCGCGGCGAGGGATTCGTTTGCGGCGAGTGTACGTTCCGATTTCTTTGGATTTCCCTCTTTCGAGTCTCGGCGCCTCCGCCCCGTTTCGACCGCCACGGCGAGCCCGCCGCCTCCGGAACCGATTCCAGCCTGTTGAGGCATTTTCCGGGGAGGGCCAAGTAAGGTATGCAAGGCAACACCAACACTCAAAATCTCACTACTCGGCAGGCTGGGAACGGATTTCGCGGCCAAAACGACCGCCGCCGAAGAAGGCGAGTTGTCGTTTACAACACCCTTTTTCGTCTTTGTCGTCTTCGCGGCGTCAAAAATTTCAAGCCCGGAACGAAACGTGCGCCGCGTCAAGTGTCGTGTTTCGTGGAGCGTGTTTCCCAACTTGGACCTGGAGACTGTTTGAGACGCGCTGCCGAACCCGCACTCCGTGTCCTTGCCGACGCCGTACGTGGGGTGGGATTCACGAATGAAACGGCCAGGCGTCGGTTGGCCGTTTCTGTTCTGCACGTTTTCTTTTTTTTCCCCCCGCGACTCGAAGTGCGCAGACCGCCACTCCGCGCCGGGGAGTTTGCCATCTTTTGAGACTAACTGTTTATCCGCGTTTCGCCAAATCGCGCGTGCCACCCTTTTGTCGGCACTCGAACCGTGCGCGTGACACGAAGCGCCGGGTCTCAAAACCACGACGTGCTTCACAGAAACGACCCCGGAACTGGACAAGACGTGCGAGACGCGAATTGAAGATTTCGGTTTTTGGTTTCTGTCGTCAAAATCGGTCTCGTCAAAATCGGCATCGTCGTCGCCGTCCTTCAACATCCAGTCAGGCGCCCCCGTCAACTTGGTCCCCGGCGGCGCTACGCCAAGGCCGTACTTGTTGCGCCTGCGGTGCGTCTGGCCGCGTTTCGAAAGCGTGAGCCAACGCGCGTTCGCCTCCACGGCTTGCGCGGTCGGGTAGGTGGGTTTGATGAGGAGCGATTTCACGAAAGCGCGCTTTTCGGTGGTGTGCTGCCAGTCTTTTTGTCCATGATGATGATGATGAGCACGCCGACTCACCGCGCCGACGGACCAAGTGTCCTTGAGTATAGAGTGTACGAAGTGTCCGTGCGTGTGTTCCCCGCGTTGAGTTCGTTGGGGCCGCCCAGTCGCGTAAGTTTCAAAATCCACCCCGGGCGTGTTTCCGCGCGGCGCGACGCGAAGGGTGGTGTCGCCGTTTCGATAAATTTCCTTCTCTTCCTCACGGATAGGACGCACGATGATTGATGTTTCGGGATCGAACCGATCGAGCGTGCGTGTTTGGCCCGCCCGTGATGAATCTCGGAACGACGACGTCGAAGTATCGATCACGGGGGATAACACTGTCTCGGATTGAAGACGCGCCATCGCGGCGGACATCGACCACTCGACTCAAGCCGGTGCCTCTGGTCGCTGTCGCGATCGCAGTCGCTGTCGCGATCGCAGTTTCCGCACGAGCCTCACAACACCAACCGCCTCGCCACACGCACGCACGCTGGCGAACCCAATTCCCCGAATCCCCACCACCCGCGAACTGAACCGGCCGTCCACTCACCGGACTCGCTCCGACCGCAGGGTCGCGCCCGCGCGAGTGCGCGCCCCACAAGGCCGATTTCACCGATGTCGGACACGCCGAGGTTTCGACGAACAGTTCGTGCTCTGCTGGTGAGGCTTTGGCACGTTTTCGTTTTTGGGAGGCGTCTTCAAGTTTTTACGGAGGTGGTGAAAGAAAACAGGAGGCAAGATGTGTTGCTTCTCGGGAGGGTTGAAGGTGACGATGAAGTCAGTTCATCGGAAGGATACAAATAGACAAACCTGGCTCTGAAAGCTCGCGCGCCGAAGACCTGGTCAGGGACTTTCAGCCACCCAAGTTTAAAAGCCAAGGATTCTGCAGTTCTACGGACGTCTCCTCGACTTCCCTCAAGAGACGTCCATTAACTGCCGACGCCTTGGCTTTTAAACAGATGCGCAGCTGAAAGTCCCTGGGACCGGTGCGAGGCCTTACTTCCGCGCGCGAGCTTTCTTGCTCGGTTTGTCTATTTGTATGCTTTCGAATGAACCACCTTCGGCGTCACCGCCGACCCTCCCGATACGCTTTCGCATTAAAATGTCTTTGCCGTCTTGCGCCGTCCGCGTCTACTCTCTATCCACGTCCAGTCCGTGTGTTGTGGTATCCTCCTGGAAATCCTCCCCGAGTTTCTTGGAGCGTCGGATGGCCTGCGTTTCCGTTTCTTCAACGTCCCCAGAATCACCGCACCCTGCGTTTCGAGGTTTAACGGACAGGGCGGTGAGCGGAGCGTCTCGGCGAAACAAAAATGGTTTCGTCGCCGGCCGCGCGGCGAGGCGGACGCGGTGCGGCGTCGCGGACGATTTCAGGGAGTGGCGCTTATGTGGATTTTTTACGGTTTCATGGACATCATCTTCATCAGCATCACGAGCATCACGGACGTACCTCCTCGTGTTTTGGTCCACGAGCACGTCATCTCTCGTCGCGATGAGGGGCTCGAAAATGTCCTCGCGCGTCGCGATGCCGATTGGAACGTTCCTGTCGTCGATCACCGGGAGCCGGTGCACTTTGTGCTGCAACATCATCCCCGCCGCCTCGGCGACGTGTGCTTTGGGTTTGACGCATACCGGGGGGGAGGTCATGGTTTCACCCACGGTTCGGAAGCGCGTTTCGCCGTTCAAGGCGACGATGTCGGTTCGCGAAAGAACGCCGACTAAAACGCCGGTGTCAGCGGACACCACGGGGACGCCGTGGTATCTGTGTCGTAAAAGAAAAGTGTCAGTGTTTCGTAATGTTTGTAACTTGTATGAGCAAACAGTCTACTTGCGATGTATGTAGTAAACAGTAAATAGTCACGCATTGGGGCAGTAAACAGTGGTGGGATTTGGGAAATACAATACCTTTCCAAGGTTTGTCGAACAACCGGGTCGTCAAGTTCCAAGCCCGGGGTTAACGTGTGCGCGGGCGAGGACATCACGTCTCTTACCAAGCCGTACGGGTCAACCACCCTGGCTTGGTCCATCACGTCCTCACCGCCGGTTCTGGTGAAGCCGCCGATACCCACGGCGAGGTTCGTTTTGAAGTTCTTGGAAGACTCCGTGGAAAGCGACTCGTTGCCGAAAGCCGCACGTGGCAGGGAAGCGCGCGTTTTCTTTCGCCGCGCCGTGCGATAGGGCGAAGCGAAGGGCACACGGCAAACGGAAGGGACTGACAACGCGGGGCTGAACATGGTGTGAATGTCGTCTGGTCGTCGTAGGTGGGGGGGAGACGTGCCAACGAAAGTGTGGTGGCTTTCAGGTGGCAAAGCAACGACTTTTTGGAAACACGAAAAGGGATTCGTTGTTGGCACTGCTATTTTCGGGCTCCGCCTGTTCGTTGCTTGCCCGTCTCAGACCCGACGCGCCACACGGACACGACACGACACAGGTTTCGCGTGAGCAATCCGAGTCCATCGCACGGCGGGACCGGTCGTGCGGGTGGCGTGGAACGCGTGGTGAGTAGGTTCGATTCGCGGTACGGCAGACGACCGGCAGACGGCGATCTACACGCGCTTGTGCACAGATCTGTAAAGAAACGACCTCCGGCGTTGCCAGTGCGAGTTGACTGCACAGCAGCGACAGGACCAGCAGTTGTCCTGGTGTTGCTCTTTTTAAAGGACCACTTCGTTGTGCAGCGTCACTACTGTGACCACACGACGACCCAACAACACAACCCACCAGCCGCCATGAGCGCCCGCCCCAAGTACGACCATTTAGTCAAGCTGCTGCTCATCGGGGACAGCGGGGTTGGTAAGAGTTGCTTACTTCTTCGTTTTTCCGATGACGCGTTCACGAACTCGTTCATCACCACCATCGGTATCGATTTCAAGGTAAAGACCGTGGAGTTGGAAAACAAACGCGTGAAGCTCCAGATCTGGGACACCGCGGGGCAGGAGCGGTTCCGGACGATCACCAGCGCGTATTACCGCGGCGCGATGGGAATCTTGCTCACCTACGACGTGTGCGACCTTCGGTCGTTCGAAAACGTGAAGAACTGGATGCAGAACATCAAAGAACACGCCAGGTACGTATTGGGCCTTTCCCAAATCCAGGCACACTGTTTTATCTCTCAGCTGGTGACTGTTGTCCATACATCGCGATATACAAGACTGACACTTTTCTTCCGCAATCACAGCGACGTGGTGGACGTTGCGCTTGTTGGTAACAAAAACGACTGCGACGCGACAGAGCGAGTCATCACGAAAACCATGGGGGAACAACTCGCGAAAAACTTCAACGTCCCGTTTTACGAAACAAGCGCCAAGACGGGCGACGGCGTGGACGCCGCGTTTCTGGGCGTCGCGCGGTACGTATTTCCAGTCACCACATTAAGACATGACTGATTGCCCCATACTCGTACCAGAAGGGACTATTACGACCAGAAGGGACTATTACCTTTCCAATCCCTCATACCAATCCCTCTCACACATCACGAGAGACTGACACTTTCTTTTTCATCGTGCCAGGGAAAGCGTGAAGCGGCTTTCCGGGGACGGCACGAACGGCAAGGCGAAAGGGATACGGCTTGGTGAGGGGAACGAGGGGACGAAATCGGGCGGGTGCTGTTGAGCGGTACTTGTGTAAGGAGGGAGTATACTTGTTTAAGGAGTACTTGTAATAGAAGTAAATACTTGTAATAGGAGTAAGTACGCCTCTTGTTGTTTCATGTGTATACAGGGTTCACACGAGGGCTTACTCTTACTACGAGGGCTTACGAGAATCACAAAAGTCTCCTAACTACCCTCACTAACCTTGCTACCCGCACCAGCTCATCGCGTTCCAGGTTCCCAACACGAACGACCCCGGGTTCGACGTGTCCGCCGCGACCGCGATCGCCGGCCCGGAGGTTTCGACGATCTCGTCCCTCCAAAACCGTCCCCGCGAGCCTCGACACCTGATTGAAAATAAATAAATGTCAGTCTTGTATATCGCGATGTATGGACAAACAGTCAGGGCAGAGGTAAGACGTCCCTTCTGGTACGAGTATGGGCAATCAGGGAGGCGGAATGTGGTGATTGGGAAATACTTACCGTGCATCGCCTTGGCTTTGCGTGGAATACTGTTTCTGTTCGAACAAATCCTCCGCCTCCATCGTGTCCTCGTCCACGCCGTGCACCCAGTGCCTCGCACTCGGGCTCGGCGCAAAGTCCAGCACCCTAACGCCCGCGGCGCCGGCGATTCCCACCACCAGCGTGGCGCACCGGGTGCCGCCCGCGCCGATCGTGAGCCACGCCGCCGTCCGCCTGTGCGCCAAGGCGGCGCGGCACAGGCCGGGCGCCAAAGTTGCCGCCCCCCCGTCTGTGCCTGGCACGAACGGCGGAGGAGGACAGTGCGCGTGCGTTATGATGGGCGACTCCGCGCGACCGCACGACGCGTCCGCGCAACCCGACCACCCGTTCGCCAGGTGGAACGCGAACCGCCGAGAATCGCACGGGTCAAACTCGCACCAGTGCACGGCGCTTCGCAAACCACCCGCAACGCCGCCTGAGCTATCAAACCGCCGACGCGTCAAACAAGCGTTGGTCTGCGCCAGCATGTCAGACACGGCCCATGTTTTCAAAACCGGAAACGAAGTTTCCCGCCGCGACGCTACCGAAAACGCCGTCTGCGCTCGTTTCCCAACCGAAACGTCGCCGCCCCCCCCCCCCCCCCCCCCCCCCCCCCGCGCAAATCCCACAAATGCACCTCCCCGAACCCCGTGCCGGCGAGCAAGGTCTGGCCACAGGAAGACAAACGCACGCAGTGCACCGCCGCCGTCGCGCCTTTCCCGGCGCCGGGCGAGCTAAGCGTCGCGCGCGGGCCATTCGCGCACCGCGCGTCCCACAGAAACACCTTGCCTCGCTTCCCAGACGCGACGAAGGTGTTTCCACTCGTGCCTGGAACGAATGACACGTCCAGCAAGCCGCTATTTCCCTCGCTCCGTAGGGTTCCGGTAGCACCAAAACCTCTGCTGCTGCTACTCGTGCTGCTCGTCGTCACCAACCTCACTTGCCGCCCTACACTCGCGTCCAGAATCTCCACCGCGTCGGCGTCACCCGAGGCGGTCGCGATGCACCCGCCGCCATCAGCGCCGTCCTCACCGCCCCACGCCACCGACGACAGCGTGCGCGTCACGCTCCCGCTGTCCCCTAAACCGTTGCGAACCCAAAGCGGCTCGAACCGCTCGCCGTTGCTCAATCTCAGTGTGTCAACACGCAACAAACAAAGCCCGCCGCTCGCGGTGGCGGAGACTAACCGCTGACACTTCGCGTCAAAAACCGCGGAAACAACCGGGTCGCCGTACGCCGCGATGACGTTCGTGTCGTGCCTGATACGATAAAAAAGAAAGTGTCAGTCTCATATGGGCAATCAGGGAGGCGGAACGTGGTGATTGGGAAATACTTACCTGGGTCTTGGCAGGTGCGTGACCCCCAGTTCGCGCGTAGCACTAAGTGCCATCGCGAAGGCATCGCGTTGCGCACCCGCAACAGAGACACGTCTTTCACCCTGACCGTCCCCGAGCCGCGCGTCGCGAACGCACGCGGACCACGACGGGTGATGGTTTTTATGTCTGCGTCGTTTGCTGTTTTTAGTAATCATGTCGCTTTCGCTTTCCTGAGTTGTCACGTCACGGTCATCATCACTCATTTCCTCGTCATCGCCTGCCCCCAGCGAACGTCGTACACAGGCTTGATACCTGCTCGTCCTGTACGCATACGCACAGTTCGCGAGCGCCGCGAACGCCGCCGCGTCGCGCGCCGCGTAAACGGCGTCGCGTTTAGGTTGGTCCACGGTGGTTTGTTCCAATTTCGTAAAAAGCAAACACCACCGCTGCGTCGCCCGTGCGATCCTTTCCAGGGAATCCGCCATGCGAAGGGGAGGTTTTTGGGACACTACTGTGGCGCGAACGTCCTCATCAACGGAAGAATCAGCCTCGCCGGTCGAGTGCACGGAAGTAGAGTCCACAGAGCTCTTGGTCGCGTCGCATCTCGCGTTTTCGGGTTCATCATCAGTTCGCGAATTCGTGTTGTCGTTCGCCACAACAAGAGGCGCTCGCGTAAGGAACCCGAGCAAGCTGCCTTGGCCGGGCACCGGGAGAGGGTCCCCGCGCCGCGCCGGGCGGCCCATGACACGCGTCGCGCACGTCGCAGAGCGCGCGCGGCGTTGTGACGAGGGGATGGCAACGAACGGCTCAGATTTCAGTGTGCCCACTTTCAAATTTTTTATCCTCACTCCTTTTCCTCGGACTCGCAAATGGCCGCGGGCACTTTGCGGTGGCGCGAGTCCTAGGGTGGCATGCACACCTACGTGGGGTACGCATGGGCGTTCAGTGCTGCTGGGAGCAGCGGATGCATGGACACGTTGCGTAAGGTACGGCGATTGCGTCGGGCGTTGGGGTTTCCGGAACGGTCACGTCGCCGCGACCGTGAGGATCGCATGTGCTGCGATCGATGTCGGCATCCTACGAAATCTTCATTGACTTCGCCGCCGACCGAGGCGTAAAGGGCGTAAATCCTTCCCCCCACGAGCACACCACTGACGCCTCGGTTCCCCACATCTTACTTGTCTTGGTCCTTTTCCCTGTTCAATCACACAGTACGGCTCCTCCAAGTTCACAAGCAACGTGGAGTTGGTTGCTTTGCTTGAGACGATGAACGTGTTCCTTCTTTTCGTGGTGTTGTTTTTTTCCGGTAAGCTCGGGCTCGTGTTCGACGCCGCGAATGATTCGAAACTGGTCAGCATAGGTGTGATAAGCGCTGTGCTAAAAGCGGGCTCCAGCTTGTTGTTCCAGCGAGCCCTGCAGCTCTCGCCGGTGTCCTTGTCCGTCCCCTACCTTGCCTTCACGCCCGCGTTGTTACTGGTCACCAGTTATTTCATGCTCGGCGAACGCCCGGAACCAGCGGGGGTGGCGGGCGTGTTCGTGATGACCGCGGGGGCGTACGGTTTGAACGCGGCGGGGAGGAAGGACCGGCAGGGGGGGGGGGGGGGGATGCAAGCAGCAAGCGACCGGGGTGGGTACATGAAAAAGAGAGAGGGACGTTCTGGGAGTTCGAGCAGACTGCAACGCGCGAGCGAGGACCCGGCCGTGGCGGTTACGAGCGGAAAGAAAACGGGCAACGACAGTGGTAATGGAACCGGACTCGCCAGCCGCGGGAACAGCGCGGGCGATTTAACCTCACTAAACGTCGCGGTGAGTGTTGACAGGCATTCTTCGGATAGCGACACGGGTACGGACAATGCAACCCGGTTCGAGCTGTTTAAAAAAATTCGAAACGAAGGGAAGACCCAAACCCGGTTCCCGGCGTCAATTGGTGAACACAAATTTTTAACCTCGGTGTTGCCCGCGGAACCCGGTTCGCGGCTCATGCTTCTCGTAGCGATTGCGTGGAGCTTCACTTCCGATTTAGATAAAATGGGAAAAAGCGCGTCCCCTGGTGAGGACTTGGTGGTGTTCATCGCGGTGCAGAGGTTCTGCATGTGGGTGCCGTTGAGTTTCGCGGCGATTGCGAAATCTGGAAGCGTCACAAAACTGGCAAAGAAGTTTTCCAAACACGTCCCGTTGCTTCTCGGTCTAGCTGTCCTGGAGATGTACACCATGGCTGCGTATTTGAAAGCCCTGGATCACCTGTACGTGTCCTACGCCATAGCGGCGAAACGGAGCGGGATTTTGCTAAGCGTCGTCGCGGGCGCGCTTTTCTTTGACGAAAACATCGCGAACCGATTGCCCTTCGTTTTGGTGATACTGGGAGGCATGTTCCTGGTGTTGGTTTCGGGGAACGATTTTTAAGACATTGAAAACTTGTAAAAAGGTCTCACTACTGTTCAGGGCAGCCGTTCGCCAACACCCAGTTTACAACCTCGAGATGGCCTTAAGCTCTCGCATATATGAGCGTATGCTCATCCCACGGGCAGCCGTTCGCGCGTGCCCACTGCAGCACCTCGAGGTGCCCGCCCTCCGCCGCGTAGTAGCACGTCTCCTCGTTCCACGGACAGTTGTTCGTGCGCGCCCACTGCAGCACCTCGAGGTGCCCGCTCATCGCCGCCGCCGAGCCCGTCAACTCGTCCCACGGTTTGCCGTTCTCGCGCAACAACTTTAACTCTTCGAGCTGTCCGCTCCTCGCCGCTGCCTGACAAAGGTATTCTGGACGCGACAGGCGACCTTGCCATTGCAGGCGCTTCAACACGCTTAAACGTCCGAGGGCCACGGCTTCTTCCTCATCAATATCCTCAAACTGTATCCCCGTCTCCACCACCGCGTCGCGCATCGCGTGGCTCACCGCAGGGAGCCGGGCGAGATCGGCGGGGTCGTCGAAATTCTCAGATCTGAGAACGTGCGTGACGACGATGTCGTTGAGAAGGCCGGGGATGGCCTCGCCCGCGTTAGCCGCGTTGGCCACGTTCGCATCGCGGCGCTCGCGCCTCTTTCGCGCTCGACATTCCTTACCGGTCATCGCGTTGGAGTGTGCGCTGGTTTTGTGTGCGTGTCGTGTGCGCGCGCGTCGTTGTGCCTCGAGGCGTCCGAGAAAAGCGTTTTGAACGAAAAAAAATCGCTCACAAAAAGCCCATATCCGCGCGCCGCCAGCTTTTCCGATTTAAAGGGCTTCCATACCTTCCGCCTGTTCTCTTGCCTGCGCGCCCCACCCGGCACGCAGACACTCGTGTAACATGAGTAACCAGCGGGAAGGAGGCATCGAGGTGGTGCAGGATGACGCGGAGATTGAGATGTGGAAGATCCGCAAGGTACGTCACATCGCACGGAAAACCACCATCGATCGTTTGCGGCGATTGGCCATGCTTGTTTTCCCTGTGTTTCCCGCGTTTGATTTGGCGCCCCATGTGTTCGGTGCTCCTCGCGTCCGTCCTCTTCCTGTCCGGTATCTCCACCATCGCGGCTGACGTTCCTTCCTCCCTTTGTCCTCACCCCCACTTCACAAACAGCTCGTGAAAGGCTTGGAGTCCGCGCGTGGCAACGGCACGTCCATGATCTCGCTGGTTATTCCCCCGAAAGGCCAGATCAACTTGACGAACAAGATGTTAACCGACGAGGCGGGTACCGCGAGTAACATCAAGTCACGGGTGAACCGCCAGTCCGTGCTGGACGCGATCGGCAGCGCGCAAACTCGGCTAAAGCGGTACAACCAGATCCCACCCAACGGACTTTTGATTTACTGCGGCACCGTGCTGACCGATGAGGGGAAGGAGAAGAAGCTCAACATAGATTTCGAACCCTTCAAGCCCATCAACACCTCGCTGTACATGTGCGACAACAAGTTCCACACCGAGTGTTTAAGCGAGCTCCTGCAGAGCGACAGCAAATACGGGTTCGTGGTGATGGACGGGCACGGGTGTCTTTTTGGAACCCTAGCGGGCAACCACAGAGAGGTTATTCACAAAGTCTCCGTGGATTTGCCGAAGAAGCACGGCAGAGGTGGTCAATCCGCGCTGCGTTTCGCCCGCCTGCGCCTGGAGAAGCGCCAGAACTACGTCCGGAAAATCGCCGAGCTCACCACCGCGCACTTCATCACGCACGACAGGCCGAACGTCAACGGGCTTGTTATGGCTGGGAGCGCGGATTTCAAGAACCAGCTCATGCAGAGCGATCTTTTCGACATGCGGTTGACTCCGATTATTCTGATGATTGTGGATGTTTCGTACGGCGGCGAAAACGGGTTTTCGCAGGCGATCGAACTGAGCGCGGACACCCTTGGTAACGTCAAGTTCGTCAAGGAAAAGAAACTGATTGGGAAGTTCTTCGATGAGATTGCACAGGACAGCGGTAAGTACTGCTTCGGTGTTAAAGAGACACTGATGTGTCTTGAGATGGGCGCCGTGGAGACGCTTATTATTTGGGAGAACATGGAAGTCAACAGGCACGTGCTTTCCAACGCGACGACTGGTGAAACACACATCGTGCACCTCACACCGGAACAGGAGAAGGACCAGAAAAACTTCAAGGACCATGACACCGGAGCCGAGTTGGAATCAATCGAAAGCGGAAGCATGCTGGAGTGGCTGGCGAACGAATACAAGAGCTTTGGGTGTAACCTCGAGTTCGTCACGGACCGGTCGGAGGAGGGCTCGCAGTTCGTGCAAGGCTTCGGGGGCATGGGGGGTATTCTGCGGTACCAAGTTAACCTCGCGGAGTTCGAAGTCGCGAGCGACGTGGAGTCGCAAGGCAGCTCGTCGGACGACGAGGGGTACATATAAATTACGGCGCGCGAAACGTAGCCGGGGTCGACCGCGAGACGTCTGAACAAAAGAAGCACCGAATGTTTCGTTAAGACAAGACGTCGCGACGCCCCCGACCGTGCGCGTGAGTGTTTTGAGACGTTTTGGTTTCACATTTACGAGTACACTATTGAACAACAAACACATCATTACGCTACTCATGTCCTTTTATACATTTTCATCCATTCGCGCCACGCACGACCACCCGTCCGGCATGATCACCTGTACGGTCTGCGCCGCGGGCGAGAAATTTCTTTCGGGTATTCCATCGCGAACATCATGCTCGCCATTTGAACGCCTCTCACGGTCCCGCAACGCCGTGCCCCGCGTTTCCGCGACCGTGGCGAACCCACCAGACGTCACACGCGGACCACCCACACAAGGAAAGTCGTCCTCGCCGTCTTCATCGTTCGCCACAATCCTCGGCCGCACCGCGGGGCGCGAGCTGCCAGCCCCGATGGCTCCCCGCAGCGCGCGCTCGGAATCGCGCGGCCCTGGATTCAGCCGCTTCCCGCGGTCCACCGCCTGTCGCACGGCATCGCGGTCGCCACTAGCGCGCGCGCTTTTGATAGTCGCGACCGCTTTCTTGACCCGCCGGTGACGACACCCCATGCAAGGCTCTTTAGTTGTGGGACACGTGGCAAAAAACAAAACCAGATGGCTGGAAGAAAAAAAACATCATGAAAAGAGAAAACATCTTTTTACGAGACGGTCGCGTGTATTATTAACAACTCAAGATGCGAACGCGTGTACAACGCCTTTTGATGTACAGGGCGTCATCACACGCTCACACAAAGTACAGCCGCGACCCCTTTCGGTGGTTTTCGTAAATTCAACTCGTGCAAACAAAACGAAACGTATCGAAACGCAACTCGCGCGCAAAGTGGTGATTTGTAAGTAACAGATCAGGCGTCACTTAAAAATCATGTAAATGATTTAGCGCGGCAGGTCGAACAAACCTTTGCCAGAGTTGATGGACATGAAGAAGTCCGCGAACACGAGGGAGAGGATGGCCATGAGCTTCATGACGATGTTCAGCGCGGGCCCGCTGGTGTCCTTCAGGGGGTCACCCACGGTGTCGCCCACGACGGCGGCTTTGTGGATTTCGGAACCCTTGCCTTGCACCACGCCGTCCACGACGAGCTTGCCTTTTTCCACGTACTTCTTGGCGTTGTCCCACGCCCCCCCGGTGTTCGAGGAGGAGATGGCCATCTGGATGGACGAGACGATAGCCCCGGCCAGCATCCCAGCCACGGAATCAACGCCGAGGAAGATGCCGAACAGCAGGGGGGTTGACATGACCAGGATAGCGGGCGGCACCATCTCCCGGAGTGAGGCGTCTGTGGAGATGGCGATGCACCGCGCGTGATCCGCGGGGGCGTGGCCGGGTGTGCCTTCCAGGAGACCGGGGATCTCACGGAACTGCCTGGCGACTTCCTTGACCATTTCGTTCGCCGCCTTACCAACGGACTTCATGGTCATGGCGCTGAACCAGTACGGGATCATGGCGCCGAAGATGAGTGAGGCGAAGATCAGGGGCGACACGAGTGAGACGCTCGCGGCGGTGAGCCCAGCGCGCGTGATGAAGGCTCCGAAAAGCGCCAAGCCCACCAGGCACGCGCTGCCGATAGCGAAGCCCTTGCCGATCGCGGCGGTAGTGTTCCCCGCGGCGTCCAGGGCATCGGTCACGTCCCTGACGTTTTCGGGGAGCTCGGACATCTCCGCGATGCCACCCGCGTTGTCGCAGATGGGGCCGTACACGTCGATGGCGAGGCAGGTCGCGAGGTTGGATAGCATACCCAGCGCGGCGAGGGCGACGCCGTACATGTCCCCGAGCCAGAACGAGATGTACACCACGATCGCGAGCAGGGACACGGGGAGGATCGCGGAGCGGTACCCGAGGGCGAGGCCGTAGATGATGTTCGTGGCAGCGCCGGTTTCGCACGACTGCGCGACTTCCCGCACGGGCGAGTACGAGTGCGAGGTGTAGTACTCGGTGATGAACCCGATGGTGCACCCTGACCATAGGCCTGAAATAACACAAGCCCAGGCCTTGAGTGGAGTGAAGTCGAAGGAAATCGTGGGGTCTGCGACCCTTGACAGCTCAAACGTGGAGGGCAGGAACAGCGCGGCGAGGGCGTAAATCACGGGCGTTAGCACCAGCGTGGTTAAACCCAGTTGCACCTTCAAAACGGTTTCGATGTCCGCCTCGTGCTTGACGGGCATGATGTTGGTGGCCACGAACGAGCACAAAAGGCACACGATAACGCCGCCGGCGCTTATTGTGACGGGGAACATCAAACCGGACCAGCCGCCCGCCGCGATGAGGGTGGGCGAGTTGGACGCCACGACGAGGGCGGCGCAGGTGGCTTCCGCAAAGGAGCCGAAGAGGTCGCTGCCCATGCCGGCCACGTCCCCGACGTTGTCCCCGACGTTGTCCGCAATAGTGGCGGGGTTCCGCGGGTCGTCTTCGGGGATGTTCTCCACAACCTTACCGGCGAGATCGGCGCCGACGTCGGCGGCTTTCGTGTAGATGCCGCCGCCCACGCGGCCGAACAGCGCGATGGCGCTGCCGCCGAGGCCGTAGCCGGCGAGGCACTCGGTGAGCTTTAAGGCTTCACCTGACCCCGCCACTTCCCATTTGTCGAAGTACAGGGTGAAGAAGTGCGCGAGGATGAAAAGCACGAGCATGGAGAGGCCTACCAAGGCGAAGCCCATGACGCTTCCGGCGCGGAACGCGGTGTTGAAGGCGTCCGTCCACGGGTTGCTCCCAGCCGCCATAACGGTGGTGCGCGCGTTGGAAAACACCGCGACTTTCATGCCGATCCACCCCGAAAGCATCGACGTCAAACCGCCCGCGACGAAGGAAACGCAAGTCAACCCGCCTTCCTCGATGTGGAACTCGCCGCCGGTGTAGGACACCTTGTACGATAAAAAAGAAAGAAAGTGTCAGTCTGTAGTAATGTGTATCCGGGATTGGGAAGGGTATACTGTACTCCATACAGTCAAACAAAACAGTGCAGTAAACAGTCTGCAGAACGTGGTAACTGGGAAATACGTACCAGCAAAAGCACAACGGTCCCGAACGCCACGATGAAGTACGCGCACATGGTGTACTCCGCTTTGAGGAACGAATCCGCGCCTTCGCGGATGGCTTCGTAAATCCCAATCAGCTTGCTGGTGTCGATGTTCACCCCGGAAACCAGGGTCTCCGAGTGCCCGCCGCCCGGGGCGCCGGTGAGGGAAATGCGTGACACGAGCTTGAACTGGAAGATCGCAAACAGAATAGAGATGATTCCGCTGACGATGATGAACGCATCAGTCGCCTCGGGGGACGCGATGGAGTTCGCCATGGTGACTGGCGGAAACGGAAGCTTGAAGGCAGCGGTGTGACGCGCGTGCCGTTCGAAGTGACCGAGGCGCGCGTCGAACGGGCTAGGGTTGCAGATCGAGTTCGTTAAAAAGATGGGGTTCCAACTGTTTTTTGGGATAAAAATCTTTCCAGCCGCCAAACTTCGGGTACGGGCAAGCAGTGTTGGGATTTGGGAAATACATCCGCACTCTGTGGGATTTTTTTTGAGTACGGCAAAAAGTGCGACCGATGAACCTTTAGATTCCTTCGGTGAACCGATCGGGTTGTGAATTTCGTACCGGTCAAGGTGTCTGATCAAGACGCAAAAATTGACCGACTCGCCAAGGGGTACTATTTCCTCGGAAGGCGTTATTCGCTTCTTCGTGTCAATCAATGCCCGGGGCAGAATCCCACAGTGACTGCTGCACGTCCCCCCCCCCGCCGCCAGCGCTTCCCGCTCGCGTTTGTTCCCGCTCCACGGCGTCCCGGTCGCGCCGCCGCCGGACGGAGGCCTTGCCCAGGGGGTTTCGAACCGCGGTCATGGTGTTCGCGCCGAAGGACCCGAACGTGGTGGTGGACCCATTTACCACCCGCGAAGTGCCTCGCGCCTCCTCCCTGCACAAGCCCGGGGACGCCAAGGTGATCACGTACTCGCGGCGCAGAAACAAAGCGGTTTCAGCGAAACGATTGGAGAGCGATGACGCGGCGGGCTTGGCGGGCGCGCTTGAGACGCTCGCGGTGGGGACACCCACGCGCGTGACGGAACCCGAACCCGAAACATCAACGGCGGAAACGCGCGGGCCCATGGAACCACGCGACGGAGACTACGAAGGCCCGTTCCAGGACAGCGACAGCGACTGCGGCGGTCCTGGCTCAGGTTTGAAGAATCAACAACGACAACGAATGGACAAGAACCGAGGCGCGCGGCTTCAACGCGCCGCGGCGAACGCCAAGGATGACGCCGCCGCGGTGCGCGCCGGGCTATCACGACAAGCTGACTTTTTCGCGCAACTCGATTGCGTATCCCTGCCGTCCGAATCGGAAGACAACGCGCAAAGTCCACTCGTTGTGGTGCGGAAGACGAAGACGACGACTAGTGTTAACGTGGACCGTGTTACTGTGCAGGCTGCTGGCAAAAAGTCGCACCACGCCCCGCGTCCCACCACGCCGAACACAAAACTCGCGCTGACCACGGAATGGCTGCGCGCCATTCCCGAATCCTTCTCGCCGGGCGCGGACGGCGACCAGTCCGTGGAGATTGAGGAAGAGTTCGTGGTGAGCGACAAGGAGGAGGCAGATTTGGTGGAGGTGGTGGACAAAGATTTGGTGGAGGTGGTGGAAAAAAAGGTGGTGGACAGGGATGTGGAAGGAGAGGTGGTGGATACGGCGTCGGAAAGAAACGCTGACCGGGGTTTGGAAGGAAACGCTTTGGGCGTTTCCGACGGCGCGGCGTCATCCTTGGCGCCGGTTGACGACGCCGCCGCCGCCGCCGCCGCCGCGCTGGGCGCGACTTCGCTTCAGGATACGGCGGCTGCCGATACGCACGCATCGGAGTTTGTCTCCAACTACGCCGCCGAGAATTTAAGCTTTGCGAAGTTCCTCGGCGAGTGCGGGCAGACCGCTACGGAGGTGCTGTGCATGTCAGACGCGCTCGCGTCGTACGCCGGCGCGTGGAAAATCGGAGAAGGCACGTACGGCGAGGCTTTCAAATTTGGAAACATGGTTTTGAAAATAGTCCCGATCGCGGGCGACACGCTTGTCAACGGCGAGCCGCAGATGGGTTGCGCTCAAATCGCGGGCGAAGCCGCCGTCGCGCGGCGACTCACGTCCCTACGACCGACCGGCAGCGCGTCCCACTCCTCCCGAAAAAACGTCACCTCCGGGTTCATCGACACCAAAAACGTGTTCGTGTGCGTCGGGCCGTACGCCCGCGATTTGCTTGACGAGTGGGTCGCGTACGACGAAACAAAAACATCCGAAAACGAAAACCCGGGCAAGTTCCCGCGCGACCAGCTGTACGCCGTGTTCGCGTCGAGCGACGGCGGCGTGGATTTGGAGCGCGCGACGATTCAAAATCACGCCGAGGCGACGAGTATTTTGCTACAAGTAACAATCGCGCTCGCGGTCGCGGAGGAGGCGTGCCGGTTCGAACACCGAGACTTGCACTGGGGTAACGTTTTGTTGAAACCGTGCGGGGTTGACGAAACAAAACACGCCACCCTGAACGGCGTGCAGCTTGTTTACCCCACGCGCGGCGTCGACGTCAACGTCATCGACTTTACTTTGTCGAGGTTGGACCTCGGCGGGGGAGGGGACGGTGTCGTGGGTAAGGGAGATGATGATGTGGATACTTCCAAATCCTCTCAAACCTCTCAGAACCTCGCGTACTGCGACCTCGGCGCGGACCCCGAGCTGTTCAACGGCCCGGAGGGGCATTGCCAGAGCGAGACGTACCGTTTGATGGCGAACGCGGTTGCAGGCGACTGGAGCGCACACGTGCCGAAAACAAACGCGCTGTGGCTGCGTTATTTGGCGGACTGCTTGTCCAGTGACAAGAAGTACCCGTGTACTCACGTGGAACTCGCGGAACTAAAGGCGTTCAAAAAACGAGCGGCGGGGTACGCCAGCGCGCAGGAAGCGCTGTGGGACGGTTTGTTCGTGGGGGTTTTTAAAACAAACTACGGGGGGTAGGGGACGGACTGATTAGATTACTTTGTATAAAGTTTACTCATTGATGAGCGAGACAAAGGACAACATCTACGTCCTAGACGTTCACTTCATCTACCACCGCGCTCGCTTACAAATACTCGTCTAGAAGGTGCTACTTTTTTTTTTTTTTTTTACCCCCCCAGTCTCGTCCCCAGTCATCCAGCTCCCCGTCCCGCCCCTTCACTGTTTGTTGATTCTCTTCCGAAAAATTCATCCCGGGCAACGCGGACGCGACTTCGTCCGCGCACCTCGCGTCTTTTGGCGGGCGCCACTCGCCGTCGCGCAGCCACCGCATGTGCCGCCGGTCGATTTTCGCGTGTCCTTTCTTTAAAAACACACGCTCCCACTGGTCTTCTGGGTGGTACGAAACCCCAGCCCCCCCTCGCGTATCCTTTTCTAGACTCAAAAATAACTCGCGATGGCCGGCAGAGTCACCCCGAGCAGAGTCCCGTAACTCCCACTCGAAGTCGCCGGGTTGGCAAAGCACGGTTCCGTAAAGTTCGCCTGATCCTATTGATTCTTCGCCTGTAAACTTGATTTGTAAGTGCTTTGGCTTGACACTTAATTCAACGTCCCTTGGCTTTAGAAGAGTCGAGGGACAGGGGATGGTGATCTCGACGTGCGTCGGGGTCTGGTCCCACGCGTACGACCCGTTTGGACCGGCGCCGCCGCACCCGATCGGTACCGCACAGGTTTCACAATCAGCACCCACCCAACAAGACACACCAGCGCGGTTCACGCAACGCACGCGCAGTGCGAACGCCTGCGTTGGCTGAAGTCTGTCGATGGCACACCTGGAGTCAACGCCTCTGTAGAACTGCACGTGCATTGTGGACCCTGACTCGCCGAGAAGCTCCAGTAACTCGGGGGAAGTCGGGGCCATCTCCACTTCGAATCTGTCGAGGTTGTACTCCGACGTGGCAACGCCGGGGCGCCATTTCACGTCGAACCCGTCGAATCGAGGGACCACCACGACGTCAACCGGTGGGCTCGGGGGTTTCGCCAGGAAAGGACCGAACAACAACCGCTTCACTCGGCGGAAACAAGCGTCGCCAGCCATTCCCGCACGACAGTGGACGCGCGGGCGAGATTGAGGAGCGCAGAAGTGTCGGCGGAAAGACCGATTTCTTTTACGCCGATGAGAATGCTTCCTCGGAAACCTCGACGCACAACTCCGCGCACACGACACCCTCCACGTTGTATTCCAACGCGACGCTTGGTATGGAAACTCGCGCACGCAAGGGAAAGCGCAAACGCTGCGATGCTACCGCGGCTGACGCTGGCGAGGCCTTCCGCGGCCTTCCCAACCACCTCGTCGCCACTCACATTCTCAATTCTGAGCATTTCGACGACCCCGCCGATCTCGCACGGCTCCCAGCGGTGAGCCGCGCGATGCGCGACGCGGTGACAGAAACGGGGCTTCGGTTTGAGGAGCTTGACGAAATGTGTGCCTTGGAGGTCGGATGTTTAAGCGCGGTGCAGCGCCGGCAACGGCAAGGTCGCCTGTCGCATCGACAATACCTTTGTCAGGCAGCGGCGAGGAGCGGACTGCTCGAAGAGTTGAAGGAGTTACGCGAGAACGGCACACGGTGGGACGAATTCACGTGCGCGGCGGCGACGAAGGGCGGGCACCTCCAGGTGCTGCGGTGGTTGCGCACGAACAACTGCCCATGGGACGTGGTGACGTGCAGGGCGGCGGCGATGGACGGGCAGCTCGAGGTGCTGCAGTGGGCGCGCGCGAACGGCTGCCCGTGGGACGAGGTGACGTGCACGAACGCGGATGGGGGCGGGCATCTCGAGATGCTGCAGTGGTCACACGCGCACGGCTGCCCGTGGGACACAAACACGTGCACGTCTGCAGCGGCAGGAGACAACCTCGAGGTCCTGCAGTGGTCGCGTGAGAACGGCTGCCCGTGGGACGAGAAGACGTGCACGTACGCGGCGGAGGGCGGGCACCTCGAGATGCTGCAGTGGTCACACACGAACGGCTGCCCGTGGAGCGGGTGGACGTGCGCGGCGGCGGCGAAGGTCGGGCATCTCGAGGTGCTGCAGTGGGCGCGCGCGAATGGCTGCCCGTGGGACGAGTGGACGTGCTCGGAAGCGGCAAGGGGTGGGCATCTCGAGGTGCTGCAGTGGGCGCGCGCGAACAGCTGCCCGTGGGATGCAAACACGTGTGCGTTCGCGGCGAAGGGCGGGCACCTCCAGGTGCTGCAGTGGTTGCGCGCGAACGGCTGCCCGTGGGACGAGTGGACGTGCGAGATGGCGGTGGAGGGCGAAGCAGAAATGTATGGGCTTAGGGCTTCAGGACATCACGACTTGTTCGTCTGGGCGCGCGAGAACGGCTGCCCGATGAACGACGAGACGCGGAATTCGGCGGGTCCTCTCGGATGGCTCGGCGATGATGATTGGTGAACGGAACGTGTACCACAACGAGTTCTGAAACCGTCTCAACGCTCCACTTCCTTCGCGTCATTCGCCAAGCTGTCTTCGTTGAACGCGATAGACAGGCGTATTGTGTTCAAGTCAACATCCCGACTGTCCGTGAACTGGCCTTCAAAACAAAACCCGTTGCTCTCCACCGCGTGCAACACGTCGCCGCGGAACAACACGAGGTCGCCAGCGCTCGGGTGGAACTCGAGGTAGTGGATTTTAGTTTCAGTTTCGGTTTCGGTTTTGTTTTCGGTTTTATCCGCGGTGGGCGGCTCCTTTTCGGATTCGTCGGACGCACAAGCCGAGCTGTTCCCCACTGTGGTTTGAGCAACGGCGTGACACCGCAACCCTAGGGCGCCGAGGCCGTACTGGGTGTCGTCGCTATCAGAGTCGGAATCGGTGTCATCGCTGGAACTCTGGGAGGTGCCCGTGTTCGCCGTTTTTCTGTTCGCGTTCGGCCGAACGAATTTCGGGCACCGCACGTAAAACACCCCGCTCCAGCTCCCCTTTCCGCCGTGCTCGTGCAGCTTGTTGTGATCCCCCCCTCTGTTCGCGTTGAGCCAGCCGTACAGGTCGTGTTTCGTTATTTCTCGCTCGCCGTTTTCGGAATCCCGGACGCGGTCGTGCGCCAAGCACACCGCGGCGCTAACCAGGGCCCACCCTTTCAGGGGGGACAGGTTTTTCGCCCCGAGTTCTTTTTCGTCGCCGTTACCTTTTTTCGTCGACTTTCCCTCCTCCTCCTCCTCCTCCTCATCCGAGGTGTAGCACCACGTTTTTGGTTCCAGCAAGTCGTGCATGCTTTGAAATCCACCCACGTTGCTCACGGTGACGCCCCCGTCCGGGCCTTGCACCAGCCGTTCCTGGGCTTCGTGCGCCAAACGCGTTTTCGTCGTGGCTCGTCGCGTCAAGTCGGCCAAGATTGTTGCGTGCCATCGAGGTGAAAGGCGCAGGACGTGCAACGCCCGGTTGTTACCGGTACCACCCATCACCTGAACACCAGGCACCACGTACTCCACGTGCGACTGGAACGCGTTGGTTGCGGTCATGTCGTGATCCGTCTCGTCGGTTGTTTGATTACCATCGCTGTCGTGGTGGTGCCCAGCCTCGGTCTCGATCGTGCGTTGGCAGATTCGTTCCACGCCCCCGGTCGCGGGCAGGGCCACGAGTCGGTCCTCGGAAACCTCGTGCACGCCCCCGCGGCCGGTCATCAAGCTCGCGAGCGTGGCGTAGCGTCGGGACATCGTAACGAAAGGAAAACGGTCCCTCGGTACAACGAGGGACCGCCCCGACCCTCAAGGGCGGGGGGTTGTGCGCGTCGATTCACGCGTGAATCGACATTTACGAAACTCGATCGAGGTGCGTAAATGTCGATCGAGTCGAGCGTGTGCTGAATTTCTCGACACGTCAGAGCACACGCGCGCCGGGATGACGACCGCGGGCTGTGCCCCGGGGACGGCGCCGCGCGTCCGCGGCCAGTTCGCTCGCCATGCGCGCCTGCGAGGTGCGTCCGGATCGCACCGAGCCGTCGCGCGCGCGCGCGCGCGGCGCGTACCGAACGTGGTGACCCCAAACGCGCTCATGCGCGCCGAGGCGGCCGACTTCGAGCTCCTTCGCGTGCTCGGGCAGGTTTCGTACGCGGTTGAGTCGTCGTCCGAGAAGACGCTGACGTGGAGTGGAGGCGAGGACGGCGCGGTGCCTGACTCGATTTCGGTTTCCGGGGACGGCCCACACGAGGTTGGGGACGCGGTGATGAAGCTTTACGCGGGGAAGGTTGTCGGGTGGGACGATGGTTCGATGAGCAAAAGCAACGCCGTGCCTGACGTGTTACTGAAGGAATACGTAAACGCGGCGGCGAGCGCTTTGGCGGACGCGGAGGTTACCGCTTACATGGCTTTGTACGGCGACCCGAGCGATAGCACGATCGGCATGACCTGGGATGGCAAGGTGTTGGGAGAGGCGTTTGACCCCGCGAGTTTGCCGGTGGTGCCGCTGATCGCGTTTTTCGCGAGTAAACAAGTTGGAAACTCCGACGCGAACGGTTCGCTGTGGACGGTCCAGTTATGGGGCGCCGGCGGCCTGGCCAGACTGGCGAGCTACCCATCAAAGCGACAGGACATATACGAACAGAAGTGGTGGCCGCCGGTGCAACGCGCGCGGGACGCGGGGATAGGTAAGGGCCTTTCCCACCCACCACATTCCACTGACTGATTGCCTGTACTCGTACCAGAAGGGACTATTCCCTCTGCCCTGACTGTTTGTCCATACATCGCGATATACACGACTGACATTTATTTTACCTCAATCAGGGCCGCGCGCGCGGTTCGTGCGAAACGCGGCGCGCGGCGTGTTCAACGCCATCGCGGCGATTCACAAAAGAAACGTCGCGCACGGCGCCATCGACGCGAGTGCGTTTTCGCTGAACACTTTGGAGGACGGAAGGGCGGACGATTTGGAGGTACGGCTGATGAACTTCGGGTTCGCCTCTGTTTTGACTCCAGAAAAGAAACAACAAGACATGCGCGCCGCCGCAATTGTCGTCGCCGAGTTGCTTTTCTCATCGCTCGCGCTGAACGGGCCGTCGCAGAGCACGTCGGCGGTCGCGCTGACCCGGTTGTTCGAGAACGTGTTCCTGCTTGACGAAAAACAGGCGCGGGAGTATTTCCTGGAGGACGGCAACTACACAGACGTGGTGGAGTTCCTGGAGTTCAGGGACCGGCAGGGGGACGGGTGGCGTTTGTTGGTCGACGCGTGGCGCGGCGATTGCTCGGCGGAGGACATTCTTGGGAGACTCGAAGCGGTGCAGACGCCGTACGATTAGAGGAATAGTCAGTATGATGGGAGGTAAATCAGTGCGATTGAAGTAGTGTAAGGGTACATTTTATTTAGACATAAAGTGAAGCCCGCACAGCCGTCGTAGCACACAACCGCTTACCACGACGTCGCATGAACAACATGTGTGGTCAGGTACTTGCGTTCGAACATTGGACGCACTTCTCGTGGTCGCTTGTCTCTTGGGATACAACAAAAGTTTTCTCTTGTTTTTCTTCCACCTTCCGCTTCCGTCCGTCCGTCAGACCGGGTAGATCCCCACTTCCTTCGCCATGAGCTTCAGCCCTTCCAGCCTGTGTTCCGCGTTCGGCACGTCGAGCTTCAGGTCAACCACAACATCGGTCATGCGTTCGAACCCTACCCTCATTTGCCCTTCGTTCACCTCGCCCGAGTTCGCCAGCACTTTCAGCAAACCAAGCAACCGCGGCGCCGTCGAGTTTCCCGGCGCGGCTGAGATTGTAAAAAAGAAATGTCAGTCTTGTATGGGCAATCAGTCGGCGGAATGTGGTTATTGAGAAAGACTTACCTTCGATGCAAAGCACCAGCGCTCTTTTCACGAGCTCGTGGTGGAAGTACCTCGCGTTTAGGGTTCGCAAACAGGACCGGGCTTCCTCGACGGATCCGTTGACCAGGAACTCTCGCAACAGGTCTTGAATCGCGGCTTTTGCGGCGTCAATCGGGGACTTCTCGGGGTCGCCCCACGCCCGAAGCACCCGCTCCGTGCAGTGCCGGTCGCGGAGGTGTCCGTGCGCTAGGTCAATGCAATCCGCGGCTTTATCCGATTGCCTTAGGCCTGGTAGTAAACCCTCCAGCGTAACATCGATGAACTTCGGTGGCAGGATGTCATCCACCACAGCCCTGGCGATGAACATCGCCAAATCCGCGGACGCGGCCGGGACGTCGAGGGCGAGGTCATCCACGCTCTCCAGCAGTCGCTCGAAGCCGCGCTGGATTTGGGACTGATCCAGGTGATACGGGTAAAGCGTCGATAGCAAACACGCGGCGGCTTCTTTCTCTCGGTTTCCCCGGTCCATCGCAAGCGTCACCAGCCTCTTGACGAAGTAGTGCTGGTAAAGAGGCTGTTCGGTTTGGTCCAGAATCAACCCGACTGAGTTGAATAAAATATTTAGGAAGAGGAGGAAAGTGTTAGTATTGTACGGGAACACAGGGAGGCGGGCTTTGGGAAAGCACACCACGCGTACCTTCGTGGACGTCGGATGACTCGAAAAACTCCTCCGTCATTTTCGTGATTAGCGATTTGTACGCCACGATCACGTCGGCCCTCGGTAGCGCCGTACCCCGACTCGTCCTTAATTTGTACGGCTCCTCCCCACTGTCGTAGTTGGGATCCCCAGCATCCAGCACGAAAATCGGGGTCTCCGAGCCTAACAAGTCAGAACTCAGCATCCGGTTTTCGCCTTTCCGCACGCGGTTGCCGGGTAACTTGTGGTGATGCTTCCCGTGCCCAGGCTCGTGTCCGGGTTCCAACAACACCAAACCGTCGTCGTTCCCGTTGAGGTGCCTCAAACGAATCGTCTCGTCGAAAATCAAACGCTGCTCCTCGGTGAGAAGCGACATGTCGGTTCGATGGAAGGTTTAGGGTCACAAACGACCTGGGGGTGAAGCGCGAGAAAGGGGGAACGCGTGGGTCAGTGGAGTGGGGAGCGAGATCGATCTGGGACCGGGACGAGGAGAAACGCGGGGGTGGTGGATTTCGGGTGGGGTTTTTCGGCGTGTGCCCGAACTCGGGTGATGCGTCGCGCCGTTTGCGTACCTGTGCTGCGGTTTCGGCTGTGCTTCGCGATGCGAGGGCGGGAACGCGCTGGTGGGCGGGAACAAAGGCGACGCCGTGCGCGGCGCGGAATGGGGGGACGCGGGGGTCTAAAAAACCAATGATGACTCGGTTTTCCCGGCAAAAAAAAGAAAGGACGCGTCGCGTCTCCGCAGGTGCATTTTCCCCTCGGTCAAGCTAATGATCAGCCGTTTTTAGTCACCGAAGGTGTTTTTCACTTCACGGTCAAATCGAACGCGGGAATTTTCGGAAAAAGCCGAGAAAAGAAGAAGCATCAGAGCAGGTAATGAGCTAATGACAACGCGGGCTACGCGTACGTTCCCCGCCCCTTTGTCGTCACTCTTCACCGTTCCTTCTTCTTCTCTGTTCGCGCGCGTTGCTTGAGCTGCGCGCGTTTCGCCTGGATCATCACCCCGGTCATCAATCGTAAGAAATTGATCAACACCAACACCAACACGCACACGAGCGGCATGCAAAACACGGTTGTGGTGAACACACCATCTTTGTCGAAATAATCTTGCGAGCTGAACTCTCTCCAGTGCGTTTGCGCGAGGGCGTTGAGGCGCTCGGCGAGGAGCACGGCAGACGCGCAGGTGATGAAAATCGCACTTTGCGCAACCTCCGACCTGCGCGTCACCACCGTCAACACGAGCATCACGACGTGAAACGAAAGCACCGCGACCAAAAAAGGTTCCCTCCAATCCACGGCTTCGTAAAACCCGCGGTACAGCTCGTACGCCTGTCGCAACGCATCCGGGCCCGCCGCGTCCCGAAGCGTACGGCTCGCTTCTTTCAGAAGCTCCTCACCAACCCCGAGCAGATTCGCCTGCTGCTCCAAAATCTCCTCCATCACGGCACACCGCGCGCGCCCGCGCGTGTGATGAGGGCGTGGTGGGTTTCACTGGGTGTGCCAAGATTTTGTTCGTTTTCCATAACTAGAATGAGTGTTGTTGAATTCATGTGCGTGGTGGTAGTCCACGCCGCGCCGCGCACGATGGACTCGTTCGCGATCGCGGACTCGATGGACCGCGCCGCGGCGTTGCTGGCGCAGGCAGCGAGCGAGGTGTACGTCGGTGACGAGGCGTTCAACCCCCTGGCTGACGTGAAGTGGCTCGGCCGGGTCGCGTTGTTCTGGGCGACGCTGCCTTGGTTCACGATCGTCACCACGCTTGCGTTGCTGGTGGTCTCCGTCACGTTCTTCGTGCTGACGCACCAAACCAGCTTGCTTACTAAGTTCGACGACTTCGTCACGAGACAGGTACTAAACAAGATGCGTCAGAAGCTCGCCGGTGACGTCCGAATCGGCACGGTCAAGCTCCGACCCACCACGGTGACTATTTGCGATTTCCAACTGGGCAACCCGCCAACCGCGGCGTTCGCGGCGCCGTTTCTGGTGGCCGCGAAAACGGTGCACTGCGCACTCAATCCGCTATCCATGCTTGGCGTGAAGGGCAGGGGCAACTTCGTGTTGGGGTACTTGTGCGGCGAAATAGCCACGTTGAGTGTCACCGGGGCGACCGTTTACGTGGACGAAGTTGCTGACCCAGCGGCCGGCGTGCTGAGCGCGAAGAAGATCCGAAACTTCCAGAACCTGCGGCGGCAATCCTCTGAAGACGCGGCGCTGGAACGCGCGCGCGAGGAAGCCGCGCTCGTGCTACTGCTTGAAGAAAAGCGAATCGCAGAGATGGCGACAAATAACTTGAAGCAAAGAGACCCGAACCTTGCGTCGTTGTTCGCCACGATTGGCGATTCGTTCGCGTCGGCGAGTTCCGAAATTGAAAAACAACTCGCGGAGGTGAACAAACAAGCCTCATCGTTGGGCAGCGCCGTGGCCGGGGGTGTGCAAGCCGCCGGTGCGGACGTTACGAACAAGCTAAACGCGCTTATTAATTTGTTGGAACGCGTGAACCAGAAACCGGTTGAAGAGTCTGAAGACGAGAAGCGCAGAAAACGAAAACTCACGCTGGAGTTGCAAACACTGCAGTTTTGTGAGTGGGAGATTTTTATCCTAGCCGTGAACAAAGCGCCGTTCAAGTTCCGGAAGTGGGAGTTGCAGGCGTTCAAGGGCGGCGTCGGGGCGTTAGCCAGGGAGTGCGCCTCAGGGCTGCTCAACGAAATCATCAACGACTTCCAACACGAAATCCTGACTAACCTGTCCAAGGACATAGCGGCGGTCGGGGATGGACTTTTGAACGTGGGTGCCGGCGTGGTGGGCGGCGGCGCGTTCGTGGTGGGTTTAGGGGTTTCAAGTGTCGGCGCCGTGGGGCAAGGCTTGGTGGATACCGGGGGGGTTATTGGCAAGGGCTTTGCGGACACGGGAGAGGTTATTGGGAAGGGCTTAAGTGACACTGGAGAGGTCATCGGCAAGGGGTTCACAGACACAACCTCCGCAATGACTGGCTTTTTCGGATTTTCATCGTCCACAACATCCTCTCAGGTGACGTCCACCGCAGCGACATCGACGATTTCCGTGGAAACCTCGGAGACGCGATTGAAAGAAGAAGCCGCCGCGGAGCGAGCCGCCGCGTACGCGATTAAAAAGGCTGAAACGATCCTGGCGTCGGAAGAGGAGGCATTGCGAAAATCCGAAGAAGCCAAGGAGACAAAGGAAAAAGCGCGCCTCGCGCAAGAAGAGCGCATCGCCGCGGCCGCGATCGCCAAGGCGGAGTTGCGTAGCGGGAGAGACTAATTGCTCTATTGTATTATCATTCGTTACAACGTAAACATCTCAGCCGCGCTCATTTCTTTTTAGGCACCACGCCTCGCATCGCGAGCAGCTCTTCGCTCGCGATTTGCATGATCGTCGAAAAACGCACCTTGGCGTGTTTCTCCCACAGGTGGCCAGCCTTTTCCTTGCGCCGCCACTCCTGCGCCGGGTACGCGGGCGAGTTAAGGCCGTACAGAATCCGGGCAACCGCTCGGGCGGACATACACCCCGCGCCGCCTGCTTTACCCCCGGACCTGTGCGTTAACAACTCCCGGACATCCTGTACCAAACCCCGGGGAGGTTCGTTCGCGATGACGGCGGAGACGCGGGAAACGGTTTCCGATGGAGTACCTCCCGTTCCCGTAGTATCAACCGGACCTTCTCCGCGTGTGTCATCAGCGGTACCGTATCCCATTCCATCATCAATACCTCCGCCAGGCGGCGCCCCCAAATACGCCTGCAACGTCACCCTCAAGATCGCGCTTTGCGTTTCGTCCGTTTCGCAGTTCGCCGCGAGTTCAAGCGCGGCGTACACGGTGTCCAGTTTCGACACGGCGCATTGTTCTACGTTCGTGAGGTGCGCGGCGAGCGCTTTGGCTAGCGGCCGTACGTCGCGGGGCGGCGTTTTCAGAATCTCGTACCCCACCGCCCGGTCGGTTAAACGGTACGCGCCTTCACCGTTCGCGCTGAGCGCCTGCAGCTGATTCTGCACCTCTTCCAAGTCCGCGCCCATGGCCCTCGCCGCGGCGGCGATTGAAAACCGGTACACACCCGCTCTCGGCTTGGCGCTGATTTCCAGAACGGCTTTTACAAGGGGACACTTCACCGCGAGCGCGTCCACGCCGCCGCCGCCGTGAAAGGAAAGCTCGCACGTGGCTCGTACGTCGGGAAGCACTTTCAGGAGGCCAACGGACGATGCGTCACTCACCTCGCTCCATTCATCATTCCGCCACAGCTCCAAACAAGAAAGCACGGTTTCAATGACCTCGCCGCGCATATCGACGTCGCGCTCGATTTGCGAAACAATCAACGCGCCCACGGGGCGCGCTTTTTCTTTTTGTGGAGGTGCTGAGTCATCATTGGCTTTTGTGTTAGTCACGTCTCCATCGACACCGCCAACAGAAGTAGTCCCACCCCCCTCTACCTTCTTCCCTTTCCCGGAAGACGAGCCCGAAAGAAACACCAGCTCTAGTAACTTACGCACCCCACATTCGTCAACCCCGTCCGCGTGCGACAGCGACCGCAGGCGTACGAAGTCATCTTGGTCGATGAAAGAAATGCAGCGCGCGCCGTGGCCGTCCCTTCCCGCTCGCCCGGCTTGCTGGATGTACGCCTCCGGCGACCGCGGCAAGGAGTAGTTGACGACGCAACGCACGTCCGACTTGTCAAGGCCCATGCCGAACGCCACGGTCGCGACGACCACGCGAACCGACCCGCTGAAGAATTGACCCTGCGTCCGATGCCGGTCCTTCGCGTCCTGTCCGGCGTGGTACGCCTTTGCGTTGACGCCGTTTGTTTGCAAATACGCGGCGACGGTTTCGGCTTGGTTTTGAAACGCGACGTACACGATGACGCTTCCCGTGCCATTCATTGGGTGTTTCATGAGCAGGTGATTCAGCGTCGCCTCCCTGGCGCTCGCCGGGACTCGCATCGCGGACAACACCAAATTGCCCCGAATAGCGTCGTTGCGAAACGCGCCTTCGGCCGGGATCCCAAGCGACGCTCGCAACGAAATCTCGGTGCGGTGCGTCGCCGTCGCGGTGAGCGCCAGCACGGGGCCAGCCAGGTTCAACCTTTGTTTCAAAATCTGCCCCAAGCGGTGGTACGCCGGCCGGAAGTTGTGCGACCACTCTGAGACGCAGTGCGCCTCGTCCACGACGGCTAGGGAAACGCCGCCTGGAACGAACTTCAAGTCGTGCAGGAACCGCTCGTTGAGAAGGCGCTCGGGTGAGACGAACAACACCTTCAACTTCCCAGAGCGCATCTCGTCAAGCACCGCGAAGAGGTGCGAAATCGACTGGTCCGATCGGAGCGCCGCGCCCGGTAACGCGGGGGGCAGACCCCGCAGTTGGTCCGCCATCAGCGCCAAAAGCGGCGACACCACTAGCGTCAACCCGGGGAACAGCAGCGCGGGAAGCTGGTAGGTTAGGGATTTTCCGGCGCCCGTGGGAAGCAGCGCGAGGGTTGATTTTCCGCTCAACACTCGGGTGATGACTTCCACCTGGCCGGGCTTGAAGCCTTGGTGCCCGAACGCTCTTTTCAAAATGTCCACCAAACCGTCAGACGTGGGGTTCGCGAAACAATCAGCGCACGCTTGGGTGAGCTCCGGACCGGGTTTCTCGAGCGTGTCCCTAAACGCCGCTGCGGCGGCGGCGGCGGCGGCGGCGCCCGGCCGAGCCGCTTCCACGGCGTCTTCTTTCGCTTCAAGCAGCGCCCTTTTTTTCGTCTCCGCGGGCGTTTCACCGGCTTTGTTTTTATCCGCCCAGTCACCGCCGCTCCACACGGACTGCGCGACATCACCGGGTTGAGGCGCCGTCTTCCGCCTACCAACGCCTTTGTTCCAGGACTGCCCTCCCCCCCCGTACCGGTTAGACGCCCCAGTGCTTTTCTTCGCCCCGCCCTTCACCCCCGCGCTTTTCCAGGTTTTCTTCAAGTTCGTTTTCACAAAGTTGCCTTTACTGGTTTTGGACCCGGCTTTCTTCTTTGCCGCGATTGGCGCGCGGTCGGGGGCCTCGTCACCCGCGGCGCGCCAATCCGCCGCCTCAGCGGGCTTCGCCTTGCCACCGCTGGATTTTTTCGGTTTCTTGGAAGCCGCGGCGGCGGCGGCGGCGACGGCGGCGTTCCTCGCCTCCGCGCGCTCGCGACCGGTCATCGGGCGTTGCGTGCCGCTTGGGTCTTCAACCGTTTCAACCGTTTCCATGCCATTTGAGGTATCTGCCTGCGTCGTCGTATCTGCCGTGGTCGTCGCTTTCGGTGCCGTCTTGGTTTTTCTCGGGGCTGCTTGCTTTTTAGTAACCCCCGACGCGCGCTTGCGTTTTTTCGTCGTCGCGATCGCGAAGTCGTCCTCTGACTCGCTCATAGCGTAATCGCCGTCGTCGTCCGACTCGGTCTTTTTCGGTTTCGCGTTGCCTGAAGCTTCCGCAGCCTGGCGGGCACTTTTTCGCGCCGCCGCAACCTCCATCCGTCGCGCCGCGCTCGCCGACGCCCTCGCCTCAGCCGCGTCGAAATTCTCCTCCTCCTCCTCCTCCTGGAAATCACCCGCGTCCGCCTCCACCGCCGCGAGCATCTCGTCCTCATCACGGTCCACGTTAGGTTTGGACCGCGGCTTACCGTGTGCGGTCACAGGCGTTTGTTTCGCAGTCACGGGCTTGTACGTGTTAACGTTAGTGCTGACCGGGGGCTTATTCGTAGTGACAGTAGTGCTCACGGGGTGCGTTTTCGTAGCAACCGGCGGGGGGACAACCGCCGCGTCTCGGTTGACGATTCCCCGTCGCCGCGGTTCCTCGGCTAGGAAGTTGGACAACGTCATCCGTTCTCGGTCACCGCCCAATTTTAGAACCCCGTTGTCCAGCACGGACCGGGCGTCACAAAGCAAGGGCTCGAACGTAGGCGGGGCGGTGTTCCCCGTCGCGCCGCCGTCGCGAACTCGCGCGGCGTCCGCTCGGTTCGCGAAACCGCCGCCGCCGCCGCCGCCGCCCAGCCTGGCAAACGGGTTAGACCCGAACTTCGGTTGCTTGGTCGTCAACGGCTTAGCAGCAACACGCGGAAGCGAGGCAAACGCATCACCCGAGCGCACCATCAAGAACCGCGCGTCCGGGAACAACGCGCGCGACGCTTTCGGCGAGCCCTTGTGTGCTTTGCGCGGCGACCGGCGCGGCGACGCGGGTTGGTTTTGGTTGTTTTGGAGCAAAAGAGTTTGCGCGGGGGACTTGCTAGGCGACTTCGCCGCGCGCATGGGCTGTACCCTGGTTGGTGCTTTCACCGGCGTCGCATCCACCACGTCGTCGTCATCGTCATCGCTGCTGTCGGTTGCGAGTCTTGGAAGGCGAGACGCCATTGTTGGGTTTCGCGCGCGCGCCGAAACGCCCGCGAACCGATTCTGATTCTTGCCAGGAGACACCCCGCTGCCGACTCCACCTCGTGCCGCATCCACCAGTGGTGCTCCACGCGGGCTTCGTGCCGCGCTTGCCTCGGCCTGTTTCACCCCTCCCGGCCCGATTTCGGTACCCGCCACCGCGTTTTCCTTGTCCAGCTTTCCTTTCAGCGACCGGTACAAACCGTACATCTCCTTGACCCCTGACGCCAACGCCGCGTCGTCTTTGTTCGGCGCGCGCCCGTGCGCGGTCGCGAATTCGGTCTCCCAAACCTTCAACTCGCGACGCGTCTTCGCCATCCGGGCCGCGAGATCGCCATCCTGGCAGGATGACGCGTCGGCACCCGAAACCCCAGCACGCGCCAACGCGACATCACCGCGCGGCGCCTCCATGCCGTGTCTCTCGCCGTGCCCCCCGTTGTGACTGTGAAGACGTCGTCTCATCCGAGGTGAAGCAGGCACCCTTTTTGAAAACGAGAGGTTCGTTTCCCGCGTTTCACGAGTAACACCGAACCCTGTTTTTGTGGGCACCCAAGGCACAACGAGTCGCGGCGACACGCCGCGACGCGCACTACGACCCGGTGCTCGTGGTGGTGTCGCACCAGGCGCAAAGCACTTCTGTGGGGCGTTTGGTTTCGTGAACACGTGCTTCCCCTACGACGCGTGGGTCGCGGGTCGTGGTCGCGTCGCGGTGCCTCAGATTAGATTAGCCTCGGAGACGACATCAAAAACAATTCCGCGATGAAGTTCCGCGCCACGTTCAGCAGCGTCGGCGTGCAGTGGCTGGAGCGTTTCGTCCCCGTGTTCGAGAAACTGGGCAATGAGCTCACAATGTTGCTCACCCGAAACACGATTCACCTTGTGCAGGACGCGGTGAGCACGGGCGGCCTGGAGCTGCACGCGGATTTGCTGAAAAACGAGGTGTTCGAAGAGTACAAAATCTCGAGCAACAACGAGGACAAGATTGCGTTTTCGCTGGAACCCGCGGTGTTGCACCGCGTGCTGAAAGGCCTAATAGGCAGCGAAGCCACTTCGGTTGATGTGAAGCTTATTAAGCGCGTAATAAGCCCGGGCAACGCCGCACCGTTCTTGAACTTCACGAGCAAAGGGCTGGTTGATATAACCCAAGACGTCCCCCTGGCCGGTCCGCTCACGAAGCGGGAAGTTTGCGTTTTAGGTACGCGCTGGGGCTTTCCCAAATCCAGGCACCTACGTTTACGGACCCTACCTGACTGTTTGAGCACACCGCGGTGATTAAAAGCAAGCGTACTGCATACAGCACAAACGCACTGTTTACGGACCCTGGTCGACTACAGTACCCGTAATGATTTACTGGCGTAATCGCAACTGTTACAAACCTGTACCGTACTCGCCGACTCGCGACTGACACTTTTCGTTCATCACAGAAACGCTCATCACGGCGAACGTGGTGGACGTTCCGTTTTGGCTGAACCTTGACCGAGCCGCGACGGACACGACGCACGTGACCGTGGAGAAGTTCAAAGCTATTGGCGGTGTGGTGGAACTCGCCACCACGAAACAAGGCGCGCTGCACTTAGTCGTGCAATCGTCGGAACAAGGCGCCGCCGTGATCGGGGTGGAGCTTCAGGTACTGCCTCCTGGGCTTTCCCAAATCCGTCGACACAGCGTTTTATCTTTAACGCTGTTGACTGTTTGTCCATACATCGTCCAATACACGCCCAACACGAGACGTTAACCACTTTTCTTTTACAACCACAGAACCTGCCCGTGTTGCCTGACACCGAAAACGCGCGAAACCTGGATGATGGCACGACAAACACGGATGACATCACCTCAAGCACGTCCCGCTTAGCACACGCGAAAGCCTCTGGAAACGCGCTTTGTGTCAAAGTGGATACGAAACACCTTTGGAAATCGCTAAGCGGCACGGCGAGCAACCCGTCGGATTGTTTGTTCGGCGTGGCGCGGAATAAAAACTTTGTGGAGCTGGTGTACCGCTTCGACAGGCAAGCCGTGAATGGCAACGACGCGGTGGGTTTGATGGTGCGCGTGCCGGTTTTGGAAGACGACGACGTGGCGGGGAGCGATTTTGATGAATAAATGGATTTACGTTCGCTTACGACGCTTTGTGAAGGACTCTTTAGATATATAACATTTGAAGGGTTGCTCGCTCCTCCGCGGTTCCGTCCTACCGTCTCAACTCAACCCAACCCAACTACCGTCTCAACCCATCATCTGCGTTTCGTACGACTCCAAGTCCTCCACGGGCGCCTTCGCGGCGTCCGCCGCGGACACAACCCCGGCCGCCTTCGCCGCCGCCGCGACGCGCTTGTCGAGCTTTGACGCGGCTTTCGCGTCCGCCTTCGCGTTCGTCTTCGCGTTCGTCTTCGCGTCCGTCTTGGCACCCGCCGATGAAGCAGCCTTGATCTCAGCGGTACTCTTCGCCGCGTCAACCGCAGCGCGCGCCACTTTCGCCTCGGCGACGATGCGCGCCACGCTCTGCGCGGTTGTTTCCGTCGCCTGCGCCGCTTCCTTCGCCGCCGCGGTCGCGTCCGGGTTTCCAACAAGGCTTTGCTGGATGTTAAACAAAGTGGACATGATGTTGTTCATGCCTTCTTTCAAGCCGTGCACGTCTGTTTCAATCGCGGTGACGCGGTCCTCCGCGCTCGCGGGGAGGGGCTGGGTAGGTTCTTTTTGAACAGGGCGGCCCTCGACCAACAAAGGACGCTCGCCCTCCACACCCACGGGCTGCTCGCCCGGCAGACCCACAGGCAGTTCACCTTCTGAAAGGCCCGGTTCAGGGACATCGCCATTACCAGCCGTGTCGGGCGACTCACTGACATCGCCGTCAACAACCTCCCCCCGCGCGCGCGCCGCCTCCGCCTCCTGTTTCATCGCCGCCTCAACAAGCGCCGCGGCGTCCTTCACTTTGTCCGTGAACGCCTTTTCCGATTCCTTGTGCGTGTCCGTGGCCGTTTCCAGTGAGGACACGGATTTAACACAGCTCGCTTCGCCTTGTTCGTTGGGAAAATCAACAAAAGAATCACTCGCCGCGACGTACACTCGCGAGTGACTCTTTTCGCGTTTCGTCCGCGACGCCGCCGCGACGCTGTCCATGGCGCTACAACTCGTGGTCACGTGCGTCTCCGCGTCCGCCATCAGGAACTGGTCCATCGCTCTTAATTCCCAGTCCTGCAGCATGTCGTACCCGGTGATGTTCTGTGAGGTGACGCAGCCCATTTTGTGGAGCTTTGCGTGGGTCTTTTGTGACGCGTCGTCGGTGGCGACATAAACAGGCGGACCCATCCCAGCCTTGGCTTCCTTGCACACGTCGCGGAAGGCGTTTATTTTCGCGTCAAAGTTCGTCGCCCCGGCGTCCAGGTGCACGGCTTTGAAGTTTGGCGACTTGCCGAACAACGATTTGCGCGCGATCTGCATCACCTCTGTGATGTGCGGCGAGGGCTTGAAGTCTATTTGCGACTCGGTTTCAGCACAGATTGCGAACTGCTGCGAACCGAGGCAGGTCCACCACTCCCGGGTTTTCAACTCGTTGAGCACGTCGTCGTAGTTCGTGATGACGTCGGACGGAACGCTCGTTATTTGGCCACCGGGGAAGGAGTACTTCGCGTCTGCACGCACCGTATCCGTTTTATCAGCAGCACTGATGCACAAGTCAGGCCCGCCCGCGTCTTCAATGCGCTGCCAGTCACCTTTACTCATCGTGCGCCATCCCGCGTTGTCATCCTTTTGCACGACGTCGTCCAGAAAGATGGAATCTTGGAAGTTCCCAGATGTGTACTCCCCGACCGCGAGCTGCATGTTCGCGTCGGTTGCCATCTTTTTGTAGCACTGCAGGTGCTTCAGCTGTTCCGACAAACCCTGCTGGTCAAGCATGGCGTACAACGTTGGGCGCCCGGTGCCGTCGTCGCCGGGTAAACCGAGACGCGGCGAGGAAGAGGTAATGAGCGAAGGGGCACCTCCCGCGTGGTGCACGCCCGCCAACGCAAGCGCCGCGACCGAAGCAACCCCGAGGAGCACGGACGCGCGGGTCTTCTGCCCGGCGACGGCATCCGGGCGAAGCTCGCCGTTCAGGAGGGATATGCCCTCGGCGTTCCGGGAAGCCATCGGACGACGCGCGCGGCACGAGTGGTGCAGCGCGCCTGCAAAACCAGAATGGGTGTTGAAAAAAAACAGGCCGCCCGAAAATCGTATTCGCTGCCCGGTTTTTGACGGGGTTGATAGGTAGATTTCACAGGTAAAGTGTAAATTTAAATGGGTGTAAATTTCGGACTCAAAGGCGGTAGACTTTCAAGCAGCAATTCTCCTTTCAAATGGTTTGCCTCCCGCACATCACTTGACAAGTGCAAACACATCGCACGCGCGCGGTCTCGCCCCCGCCCCGCCATGGGCCTGCGAACGTGGATGGATGTGGTCGACGACGTGCTGCTGCAGCGGTGGCACACGCGCGGGTTACCGTCCGACCCCAAAGAGGTGTGCGGCGCCGACGTCAAAGGCAAGACCTTCATCGTGACCGGCCCCACCAGCGGCATCGGCACGTCCACCGCGGAGACTCTGGCGAAGTTGGGCGCAAGGGTGGTTCTGGCGTGCCGCACGGTGGCTAGGGGCGAGGCGCTGGTTGCGCAGTGGCGACGTGAACACGACAATGACAAGACAACCATCGATTGCGAGGTGATGCTTCTGGATTTAGACTCGCTCGATTCCGTGCGCGCGTTCGCGCGGAAGTTCTTGGCCAAGAAAACCAAACTGCACGTCTTGATCAACAACGCGGGCGTTTTCGACATGTCCGGTTCGTTTGTTAAAACGAAAGATGGGTTCGAACAGCACTGGGGGGTGAATTACATCGCGCCTGCGTTGCTTACGCTTCTTTTGATGCCCGCGTTGGGTTTGGGGGGTGAGGCGAAAAACCCAGCCAGGGTGGTGTTCGTCACGTCGAAGCTGCACGCGTTCGCAGACAAAGTCGACCTGACGGACGCGAGTTTCGACAGGAGGAAGTACGGCGCCCGCGCGGCGTACGCGCAGAGCAAACTCGCGGAGCTGCTGTTCGCGCGAGCGCTGGAGAAAAGGCTGCTGAATGTGGTTGACGAAAGTAGTACGGAGAGTAGTACTAAGAGCAGTACGGGGAGTAGTACTAAGAGTAGGACGGAGAGCAGTACGGAGCGTAAAACTAAGAGTAGTACGGCGAGTAAAACTACGCCGGAGAAACGTGAAACCCACGTGCGTTGCGTCTGCGTGCACCCCGGGAACATCATAACGGGCGTGGTCCGGACGTTGCCGAATTTCGTCCAGGTTGCTTACAAAGTCATCATGGGAAGCATCTTACTGACGCCGGCGGAGGGCGCGCGGGCGAGTCTGTTCGCGGCGACGAACCCGAAAGCGCTTCTTGGCGAGTTGACGCTCGCGCCGTACTTCGAGTCGCAGTGCGTTTTGACGTCGCCGTCGAAAGCGGCGGTGGACGACGACGCCGCGGCGGCGCTGTGGGAACAGACGATACGCACGTTCGAGGCGTTGAAGGTACTAAACAAAGGAGAAGGTGGTATTTATTCATAACAAAGTATTTATTATTCAAACAAACAACGCGCGTTGTTTTCCGAGAAACACGCGATACGCGGCGGCGAGACGACGCGAACAAGCCCCCCCAAGCGCCACGCCTCCTGGGGACGATTCGATACCTCCCCCTCCTTTACACGGCCATTTTCATTTCGATCTTCGGGTGCGGGTCGTACCCCGTGATTGTGAAATCCGCAAACGTAAACGAGTCGATGTCTGTTTTCGCCGGGTTGATGGTGAGCGTGGGAAACGGCCGCGGCTCCACCTCGAGTTGTTTCATCAGCGGCTCGACGTGGTTGGAATACACGTGCGTATCGCCGCAGACGTGAATGAACTCGCCCGGTTTCAAACCGCACACCTGGGCGATCATGCACGTCAACAACGAGTAACTCGCGATGTTGAACGGAACCCCCAACCCCATGTCGCACGACCGCTGGTACATCTGGCAAGAAAGCTCGCCGTTCGCGACGTAGAACTGGCAGAACATGTGGCACGGAGGCAGCGCCATCTCGTGCAGCGCCGCCGGGTTCCACGCGGTGAGCAAAATCCGGCGGTCGTTGGGGTTGGTTTTGATCTTGTGAATCACCTCCGCGAGCTGATCCACGCCTTGGCCGTTGTAATCGGCGTGCATGTCTTTGTACGTAGCGCCGAAGTGACGCCACTGGAACCCGTACACGGGCCCGAGGTCGCCCTCCTCTCGGTGCCCCAAACCCACCGAGTCGAGGTACGCCCGCGAGCCGTTACCGTCCCAGATCTTGATATCCTTGTCCTGCAGTTCCTTGGCGTTGGTTTTGCCGCCCACGAACCACAGCAGTTCCTCCGCGACGCCGCGCCAAAACACGCGCTTCGTGGTGAGCAGCGGAAAGTTGCGCCGCAGGTCGAACCTCATTTGCTTTCCGAATTTCGAAATCGTACCCGTTCCGGTGCGGTCGCCTTTGACGTTGCCTTCCTCGATTATTTCTCGGATCAGGTCCAGGTACTGCGTTTCTTCGTGAACTACACCTGCGGCGCGCGCCACGGCCGGTACCGTGGCGGAGCCGATTTGCCGCGCCTTGCCTGACGCTTGGTCGGCGGCGAAGTAGGTGAGGAACTGGATCGTGGCGCCTTCCTTTTCCCTGATCACGGGCGCTGACGCGTACAGCTTGAACTTGTTTGGGTCCAGTTTCGGAAGGAAGGCGTCGCACTTGAACAGATCCGGGAAAGCGACAGGGGGCGTGACCTCGGTCAGGTGCACGGCTGTGCATTTTGGCGAACCCAACGCCTCGGCGTACACCTGCGCGCCGCCGATCACGAACACGCGCTCCACTTCTTTCCGCATTTCTTCGCTCCCCAGAAATTCCAAAGCCTCGTCAAGAGACGCGCGCAGAAGCACTCCTTCCGGGAGGGTCTCACAAGGGGTGTCGCCGTTTCCATTCGGGATAGAGTTTGTATCACCACTCGCTTCCCGCAAAGACCCGCTCCGCGAAAGAACCACGTTTACCCTCCCCGGTAACGGCCTGAACTTGGGTGGGATGCTTTCCCACGTTTTCCGGCCCATCACAACCGCGTTTTTCTTACCAGGCTCGTCCACCTGTGAGGTCAAGGCCTTGAAATACGCCATGTCCTTGGGAAGCCTCCAGGGGAGCGTGCCGTCCAGGCCGATGCCCATCTCGCCCGCCGTCGCCGCCACGACAACTTGGAAATCACGCGTGGAGGTACTCATCGCGAGTGTTGGTGTTTGGCTCGAGACGACGCGTTTCGCAAACGACGCGTTGTTCGGGGCGATCGTGGCCCGGGTAGGTCGCGGAGCACAAAAACGCGTGCTTTGCCGAGACACAAGCGGCGGTGCGGCGACCGACCACGGACCACGGCGGACCACACGCGCGACCGCGCGGAGACCGAACGCGATCGTGGTGCCAACAAGCGGTGCCTACCGCTTGTTTTTTTAAATCGCGCAAACTTGGACGACGCGAAAGCGAGAGAGGTGACGCGCGCGTGCGGTTCTTCGCGGGGGAGACGCGCAAGCAAGCCGGAACGTCCGACAACAAACTCCGCGTAAACCGGCGGAGCGCGAGGTGGGGTGTGACGTTGGCGTTGGAGTGGTGACGTCGAGATGGCAAGTTTGAAAGTGTGTGAGATTTCGAAAAGAGGCCCATATCTCTATGGACTGGCAGACTAAACTGCTATAAAGAAAACAGAGTGATCCGCAACCCTGCATCGCGTGGCGCTTGATCCCGCACACCCACTGCGCGGTCCGGATGTCGTTGAAACCGGTGCCCGGGTCGCTGCGGGATCTTCCCCGCGGCCCTCCTTATCATGGGGGCGGGGGCTTAGGGCCTGCCCCGGGTTCCGGGGGAGGGTTCGGGGGCGGCGCGCCGCGCCCGACGCACGGTCTGCCTCCCCGAGGCGGCATGATGGGAAGCGGTGGGGGAGTTCAAGTTTCGCAGCACCAAACCGGGCTCCCCCCCTCGATTATCAGCTTGTTCGAAGCCAGAGCGCCGCTGGAGTACATGCCCGCGCCTGCGCGGCCGAAGAAAACGCTAGCGCTTACCGGCATCGCGGGTTTGGTGAACGAGTTTGAGGATCCTCCGAAAAAAGGAAACGACGCGGTTGACGAAGCCACCGCTGCCGCCGCCGCCGCCGCCGCCGCGCGGAAGCCGGTCCCCGTGGGCCTTGAAACGCGAGACGCGCGGTTGGTACGTATTACGGCCGAAAAGAAACAAAGACACGAAGCTAAGTTGCGAAAGCAAATCAAGGAATACGACCCGAAAACGGCGAACGCGGGGTCGTCCGCGGATCCGTACAAAACGTTGTTCGTCGGGCGCCTGGCGTACGAGGCGGATGAAAAGTCCGTGCGGGACGCCTTGGAAAAATTCGGGGACGTGCGTTCCGTTGAAATCGTGTACCGCAAAGGCGATAGGGATAAACAAGTAAACAAGGGGTACGCTTTCGTTGAGTTCGTCCGGGAGGATGACATGAAAGCGGCGTACCGCGGGGCGAACGGGAGGGTGATCGAGGGAAGAGCCGTGGTCGTGGACGCGGAGAGGGCGCGCACCGTACCGAACTGGCGCCCGCGGCGGCTCGGCGGCGGCGTCGGCAGGGGGCGCCAGGCGAGACAGCCCGGAGGGGGTGGTACCAATAAAGGCCCGCAAGGGGGGTACGCGAGCGCGCCGGTGAGTGGGTACGCAGGCGCCCCGCAAGGTGGGGGGTACGCGAGCGCCCCGCAAGGCGGGGGTTACGCAAGCGCGCCGGTGCATAGCGGGGGGGGCGATCGTCGCGACGAGCGCGGAGGCGGGGGCGGGTACGCGCGAAGAGACGACGACCGAAGAGACGACTCGAGGTCTAGGAGAGATGACCGGGGAGATGACCGCGGAGATGCCGACCGCCGGGGAGGGGGCGGATACGCACGCCCGGCCAACGACCGCCGAGACGACCGAAGGGACCGGGACCGGGGATACGGGGACAGAGACCGGGGAGACCGGGACAGAGACCGAGACCGAGACCGAGACAGAGACCGAGACAGAGAACGGTCCAGAGACCGTGGGTCTAAGCGCGAGCACCGGGACCGGTCCCCCGAGCGGTCTCACAAAGATTCACGCGATGACGACCGGGCGAAACGGCCTCGGGGCGACGGGTACGGCGCCCCCCCCCCCCCGCCACCGGGAAGGGGAGGCGCGCCGGAATCACCGGAAGAGGGTGAGCTGTAGGGTGGTACCGTACGCGGTGTTCAATAACCCGCGAAACGGTAACGTAAATAGAGGTGATTGTAGATTCTACGTTCAACCTCTGACGTAAATAGACTATGTTTGTTATTTTAAAAAGCCGCTTTCGCTCACGCGCAGAGACGCCACCGGCCCCGCCATCGCCATGACCAATGGAATCAGCATATCGGCCGGTCCTGACATACCAATCAACATGCAGATGGATGCCGCGCCTGGAATGCCAAGAAAGGCGAGTATCTCGCACACCACCACGATTACGTCCGGGTTTTGTTTCAAATACTCAACGTCGGGATGCTTCAGGAACTCCTGTATCGAAGGTTCAGCGCCTGCCATAGCCGCCCTGAGCTTTGGCTTGATTTCCTCGGCTTTTTGTTGAACGTACTCCGTGGCGCTTTCCTGTGTGACGAGTGCAGACGGTGTGGGGACGTTTGCAGGGAGGAGAGGGGAGGGCAAGTCAGTGCTTGTGCATCGGGCGGACATCCGTTCGTTCTCCCACGAGAAGCACACGAGGTACCAGATAACGCACCGCCTCCTTCTTCGCCTTTTCCACAGCCGCCTCCTTCGCGGCGCTGGCCTTCGCCGCGATAACCCCAGCCGCAGCCTTGGCTTTGTCCCGCAAAGCGTTCATCGCGAGGGGCGAGCGTGTCCGACACTGGGACGCGACGATGATTGTGTTGTCCGACACGTGAGTGATTGACTGGCAAACTTTTTGAAAAGCGCATCGATCGATCGGGGTATTAGGTTTCCGTTGGGTTGGTTGAAAGGGACGCGCCCCCCCATTTGGGGGCCACAATTGTTCGCGCTCGTCCACTGCAGCACACGAACCATGGCAGATATGGCTAAGCTCGCGCCCGCCTTCGCGAAGCTCGCGGAGGCTGCGCAGGAGATTTCCGACATCTTCGCCGGCGGCGGCGTTTTGGGAAAGCGCGCTGGGGAGTACGACGAGAACGGCAAGAAGAAAAAGAAGGAGAAGCGCGCGCCTCGCCCGCCCACTGCTTTCAACTTGTTCATGAAGAAGGCGGTCGCGGAGACGAAGCAGGAGCAAATCGCGCGCCAGCTGCGCCCCGAGGAGGAGATGAACCCCAAGCAGATCTTCGCCCACTGCGCTGCGAAGTGGAAGAACTCGCCTGATAACCCCAAGAGCGAACACGGCAGCTTGGGAAGCCTCGCGAATCCAGCGAAACCAAAGACGCCTGGGATGGCGAAAAAGACGAAGAAGTAGAGACGTGCTTTTGCGCTTCGCGGGGAAGGGAGGGACGGACGACAGACACGATGGTAACCGCAACGCGGGGTACGAACGCTCTGTGCGATCCACGCGCCCCCGGTTTGAGGCGATGTTTGTCATCATGTACGGTGGACGTGGGGAGAGGCGACGACCTCCTGGGCGAAACGAAACACGCTTTTTTGAACACTGAAGCCATCCATCCATCTCCAATTCGAACTCTCTTCGAAGTGCGCTTCGAAATGCGCCTTGCCGTCCCACGTTCCGCGTCCCGAGCTTTCAACTTTCCGATGACGCGATGCAGTTTCCGTGCCACACGCGTCGTTCGCCGTCCAACCGACACGTCCACGTCGCCCGTGGTTTCCCCAAAGACCCCACGCCCTCGACCGGAGAGCCACGATTTCTACCGATCGAGGTTTCAAACCCAAAACCCCAATCAAACGCGCCCGATCGGGGGCTGTTGACCGCACCAGATCCGGTGAAACGGGGCCGCTCTGCTGTCTGCTGGCTTGTGAGACTGCAGCAGTTCTCGCAAGAAGTCGCTTGTGTTGTTTTCGGTCTCCCCCCCGTGGTCATCACTCCCGCCGCGCGCATCGGACGGGAGTCGCCGTGATGAGCGAACGCAAGTCGAGCCGCGTCAAGACCGTTTCCAAGGCGCTGAAGCGCGTGGACGAGGACACGCGAAGTCAGGTGCGTTGCGACGACACGTCGCGCTTTGGCCCAACGGGGGCTGCGCGTTTTTCCCCGCGCTTGTCCAAAAACCATTCATTCGTTTCGCTCACCGCTCACCGCCGCCCCTCCCTTCCCTCGTTCCCATCACGTAGGTGGCCGCTGCTCGTCTGGACGCGCTTGAGAACGACAACGCGGCTGACGCGGAGGGTGGGGGCGATGATGACAGCGAGTACGAGATCGAGGAAGGCGAAGGTACGGGACGGGACGGGACGACGAGTCGCGCCCCGAGTTTACTCGCTGCGAGACGCGGGCGGGTTTCGCTCCCCATTCCGGTAGGCCGGATTCTTTACACTCGCGTCCAAACCCTGACCGTTCCTTCACCTCCTTCTCATCTCCCACAAAAAAGGCGTGGGCAAAACCCTGAAGCGCAAGAAAGGCAAAGGCGGGGTTCGTACCACCCGGGGGGCGAAACAAGCCAAGAGCGGCCCGCGGTCGTTCGCCGCCGCGCTCGACGACGCGGCGCTGGACCGCGTACCGTCTGGGATTCCCACCTACCTCACCGCCGCGGCGGCGCCGAGCACAACCAGCGCGCCGCGGAAGTTCTGCAGCGTGTGCGGGTTCGCAAGTCTGTACAACTGCGCGCGGTGCGGGATGAGGTTCTGTTGCCGGAAGTGTAACGCCGTGCACACGGAAACGAGGTGCTTGAAGATGGTGGGGTGATTGCTGATTGGCAGTGTTGTGAACTTTTTCGTTTTTACTAAATCAGAGTGGGTTTCCTTGAAAACAAGCCGGTTTTCGGTATCGAAAACGGCCGCCGCCCCAACCCAACTCGTGCCTCGCGGTTCCCTCGTGGTGTCCCTCCCGGCCCGTTCGCGGTTTCCTTCGTCACACCTTTTGACACCAAGCGCGGGTTTCGCGAAACAAGGCCTCGATGCAGTGTCTGTCCAGCCCGAACATGGTAAGCGCGCGCGCGTGTACTCGGCACGGCCTCCTCCGGATCTCGCGAAAACGTCCGTCCTCGCCCCGCCTTTTCGGCTCCCGAATCCGTCCTCCCGACTACGACCCTGACCGCCCCCCCCTGGCTCGTGAAACGCGCCACCCTGTGCCTTCCAAACCAGGTCGGCCTTCCCGACGATGAGCTTCACCGCAGAATCGCAATCCACCGGGCGGTTTATGGCCGGTACCGGGACGTGGTCCCGAACGAACGGACGTTGTACCATCTGGTGCCCACGAGATGGTTCAACGCGCAGCTCCCGATCGGTGTCGGCGCGGATGGGTTCGTCACCGAGGACTTCCATTTGCTGGGCGGCATAGAGACGTTTTCCGACCCGACCGAGCTGTTAACACACGCCAACGAACACCTACACGAGCAACGCGGGTACTTTTACGTCCTGCAACTCGACTTTGACGACGTGGGCCTTTCGCTTTCGGAGGGTGGGACCCAGACCGAAAAAACGTTTCGTGAAACGCACGCGCTTTCGGGACGCGAAGAATCGAAGGACGCGCGAGTTCGAGACGTTTCGAAAGAAATTAGTCTCTTCGCCGGTGCGAACGAGTCAGGGCACGCATCGGACACGTCAACGGACGACGAGTTCGTGGTTGTACGGAGTGATGAATCGCAATTGGATTCGCTTTCGCAAAGAGGTATGAAATTAGTTCGCCACGCCCTGAACGTGGATTCGATTCAGCGAATATTCCTCGCGACGCGCGAACGCGGAAACGGAACGGACGGGCGGTTCGTTTGTGTCACCCCGCCGTGACCACGGACGGATGGATGGCTAGTGAGAGCACAATACAACGACTACAATACTAGAACAGCTCCGCGACGCAACACCGCACTCCTCCTCCTCCGATTTCTTCGATTGTGGGAATGCTCGCCACGGCCACGGAGTCCCACGCCGAGTTGATTTCCGCGAGTTGCGTTTCCGAAAAGCTATCAAACGCGTTTGTTGACATGAGCAAGCACAACGTGCCGTTTCGGCCTTTGACTTCCAAAACGTTGCCGCACATGTTTCCCATCTGCGCAAAGTCGATGTCGATTATTTTTCGGCCGGTTTCTGTCAACCCCCTCGCCACCGCGGCGTACTCGTCGTCGCTCAAACTCGGTCGACATAAAATCGCGCCTCGCGTACCCACGCTCATCATCACGTTCGTGTGATAAATAGGCCTTCCCTGCGTGTCCTTCGCGTTGAAGGTTTGCAAGCCATAGCCGTGTGCTACACACCAAACATTCGCGACTCCTTCGTCGGCGCGCTCGGACAACGAAACGTACGCCACTTTGTAAATCCGGTCCAACACCATGGCGCCCGTCCCTTCCAGGAACTTGCCTGGGTGACCGGACGCTGATGATGTTTCATGAGGAGTCAAGTCGATCAACTCACTGTACCGCGCCTTTAAATACCGAACCAAGTCGTCGCGGCGTTCCGCTCGGCGGTTCGGATGTCGCATGGGGAACAACGTCAATCGCTTTCGGGTTTGTTGGGACAAGTCGCAATCGGTACCGAACCAGTTGTTTGGGAACACCGCATCGGGGGTTCCGTGAGATTCGGCGTGCGCGAACACGTGTACCGTGGCGCCTATCACGTCGCGCAGCACGGTGACCAGACCCTCGTGCTCGGCCACCACCTTCGCGCGAAGCGCTTCTTTGGCGTCGGCAGCGGATTCCGATGATGAAGTGCCCGCATCGTTTCCTCCAGCGCGCATGAAGTAATTGTCACCCATCGCCTGAACGTTGGATTCAAACGCAGTGGGGGAGATCATGAACACCTCGTTGGTGGACTGAGGCGGGCGAGCGGACGCCATGTGATTTGCAACGGGAGTCTGCGGGAGGTCGCGGCGGTCGTCTGGAGCCTTGCACTTTTTCGGGAAAAGCCAAAAAGCAAAGGACGAAACGAAAATAAGAGAGGAAGATTTTAGAGCATTATCTATGGACTAAATGCCCACTGAATTCAGGCTGGGCACCCTTCGGCACGGAGGAATCGTCCGCCAGTTGGAAAGGCCGTTTGGGACCCGCGTGTTTTATGTGCGTTTTTATCCTCTCGAAAAAGAGACGCGTTCTCTACAGACGCGGCAAAGACGACCGCGCTACCACCGTGGACCCGCACAGCCACTCAACACCAGCGCTCGCCGCCTTACGGTACGCTCCCCAGACGACCTCTCGCCGCGCGTTGCCATTCGCGTTCGCCCGCCCCCGCCGCGACACCCCACGCCGCGTCGTGATTGTTCCGGTGACTCAGCTTTCGCCGAGATAGATTTCTCAGATGCACCAACAGGACCCTCTCGGCACCCCCACTGACCCATTCCCCGGTCTCCCTGGTCACTCGGAACAGGTCACTCCGCTTGCTCCACTTCGCTTAAGTCACCCCCACCGCCTGGATGTACGCCGGTGCCGGTGCGCTGTCCGGGACGCCCCTCGCAACGCGCCCCGCGTTTCGAGGCGTCCTCGGACGGAACGATACCGATGGTTCCAACAGGTCTCGGCAACCAATGCGGCCGCCGACGCGCACCGCGAAATGCGACGCCGTGAAGGAGCCACAAGCGTCCGATTCCGACACCCAGGACGGCGAGCCCAAGCACTGGGATTTAGGGGTTTCGAAACCGAGCAGCCGGCTGATGGTCAACGGCCAAGATCTTCCCGCGTTTGAAGACGTCAGCACGGCGCACTTCCGCATCCGAAACGGCGTGGTGCGCACGCCGCTGGTTCGTTCCAGGCAGCTCTCGTCCGTGACGGGGATGAACATCTTCCTAAAGCACGAGTGGCAGCAAGCCACCGGGTCGTTCAAGGAACGTGGCGCGAGGAACGCGTTGTTGGCCCTGGACGACGAACAACGAAAGCGAGGTACGTATTTCCCACCCACCACGTTTCGCCTCCCTGACTGCCCATACTCGTACCAGAAGGGACTATTCTCTGCCCATTACCCTGACTGTTTACTCATACACATTACGAGAGACTGACACTTTGTTTTTTATCGTATCAGGCGTCGTCGCCGCGAGCGCGGGGAACCACGCCTTGGCGCTTGCGTACCACGGCGCCGAGCTGGGAATTCCGGTAACGGTGTTGATGCCTTCCATCGCGCCGCTTACTAAAATCACAAAGTGCCGCGCACTAGGCGCCAATGTCATCCTGGAAGGCGACAGCATCGCGGACGCCGCCATCGCGGCGCAGAAGTTCGTCACCGAGCAAGGCATGAAGTACATCAACGGCTTTGACGACTTCAACATCATCGCTGGCGCGGGGAGCGTTGGTCTGGAGATTCTGGAAGACGCGCCCAACATCGATGCTATTATCATCCCCGTCGGGGGGGGGGGGCTCATCGCGGGGATTTCGCTCGCGGTGAAAACCATAAACCCCGACGTGCAAATCATCGGCGTGGAACCGTCGCGCTGCGCCTCCAGTACGTACCGCGCGTTTTCAAAATCCGGAGACACACTGTTTGCCCATACACGACTGACCCTTTTCCTTCACAAAAACAGTGGCCGCCGCGATGGAAGCCGGGGAAGTCGTCAAGGTTGTGATGCCCGGCCCTACCCTGGCGGACGGCCTCGCCGTGCCCACCGTGGGCCCGCGGTCGTTCGAGGTGTGCCGCAACAGGGTGGACAAGCTCGTGACCGTGAGCGAAAAAGACATCTCCGTGGCGCTGTTGCGTTTGGTGGAGCTGGAGAAGCTGATTCAGGAAGGCGCGGGCGCCGCGGGGATCGCTGCGGTGCTCGCGGGGAAGTTCCCCGAACTGAAAGACAAGAACGTCGCGGTGCTTCTTTGCGGCGGGAACATCGACACGAGCACGTTGGGGAACGTGCTGGAGCGGGGTTTGGTGAACGACAGCCGCTTGATTCGGTTCTCGGGTACGTGTGTAAGGCTTTCCCAAATCCAGGCACACTGTTTTATCTCTCAGCTGGTGACTGTTCGGACCGATTACTCTGACTGTTTATTCATACACATTACGAAAGACTGACACTTTTCGTGTAACAAAAACAGTTGTTGTGCCCGACCGCCCGGGCGGCATCGCGGGGTTGTGCGCCACCATCGCCGGTAAGTATTTATTGCATTTCCCAAATCCATAGACAGTTTGCCCATACAAGACTGACACTTTCCTTTTTACAATCTCAGTGGTTGGCGCGTCGATTAAACAGATCAACCACGAACGCGCGTGGCTGGAAAACGACTCGCACTCCGTGCAAGTCGACGTGACGTGTGAGCTGACTGGCCCTGAAATGGCGGAGCGCCTGTATCAAGCCCTGTCCGAGCAGGTACGTATGTCAGGCTTTCACCAAATCCCGGCCTCCCTGTTTTCCCATACAACACTAACACTTTTCGTTCACAATCGCAGTACCCGGTTGACTTCACGCGGCCCAAAAGCGTTTTGTCCGGTGAGCGCGCGTCGAAGCAAGGCGAGGCCCTGGGTGGGGTGGTGATTTCGCCACCCTCGGTGCCGTTGTCCTCTCGGCCGTCGGTATCAGCTGTCGCGAGCGTCCCGCCCCCAAAACCAGGCCAGCTCCCGGCGCCGATTCTGTACGACTACGACACAATCGTGAACAACGTCAAGCCCAGCGCGGCGCTCGTGGCGGCGGTGGAGGACGCGTTCGGTTCGCTCGCCAACGGCAAGGTTGACGTCCCCATGCCGATGCACATCGGGATCGCGGAGACCGCAAACGCGGGCCCCGGGGATTGTCACATCAAAGGTGGGTACATCGAAGGAGCGCCTACGTGGACGGTGAAGCTGGCGAACGTGAGCTTTTACAAAAACGTCGAGAAAGGGTTACCCGCCGGGTCTGGGGTGTTCGTGGTGTGCGACGCCGCGAACGGCGCGCCGAAGGCTATTTTGCACGAAAACAGGTACCTCACGGACCTGCGAACCGGCGCCGCGGGCGCCGTGGCGGTGAAGCACCTCGCCGTGCGAAACGCGAAGAGCGTGGCGTTCATCGGCACCGGGGTCATCGCCGAAGCCATGGCGAGGGCGACGGCTACCGTTTTCGGTTTCGAGGAAGCCTTTGCGTTTTCCCCGAGCCCGCAAAAAAGCAGCGCGTTTTGCAAGAAAATGTCCGAGGAGTTAGGGTTCCCGCACTACGCGTGCGCTACTGCGGAGGACGCGGTGAGAGCGGCTGATGTGGTGTTCACGCAGACCCCGGGTGGGAAGTGGGTTTTAGAAGAGCAGTGGCTGCGGCCGCACGTCCTGATTGTGTGCAGCGGCAGCGACCAGCCCACGAAGAACGAGATCCCGCCCTCGATTCTTGCGAACGCCAAGGTCGTGACGGACATCACGGCGCAATGCGCGCGGGTGGGTGAAGTAAGAAGCGCGGTTGAAGCGGGGGTGATGACCGTGGATGACGTGTACGCGGAGATTGGGCAGATAATCTCTGGGGCGAAAGTCGGCAGGGAAGGAAACGAGCGAATCGTGTGCGACTTAACCGGCACCGGCGCGCAGGACGCGGCGATTGGGTCGCACGTCATGGACGCACTTAGAGGCGTGGTTCCCAACGCCGGCGGTGTGATTGACACCTCGAAACCTCGCCTCCCCGCTCCGAAGCTGTACGACTACGAAACCATCAAACAAAAAGTGAAACCGTCAAAGGCAAGTTTTCCCATTAACCACATTCCGCCGACTGATTGCCCATGCAAGACTGACATTTCTTTTTACAATCTCAGGCGCTGACGGAAGCCGTGGAGAACGCGTTCGCGCAGCTCGCCGGGGGCAAGGTCGACGTCCCCATGCCGATGCACATTGGGATCGCGGAAACCACAAACGCGGGCCCGGGGGATTGCCACATCAAAGGCGGGTACATCGAGTCCGCGCCTACGTGGACGGTGAAGCTTGCTTGTGTTTCTTTCTACAAGAACATCGAAAAAGGGTTACCCGCCGGGTCTGGGGTGTTTGTGGTGTGCGACGCCGCGAACGGCGCGCCCAAAGCGATTCTTCACGAGAACCGTTATTTAACCGACCTAAGAACGGGCGCTGCGGGCGCCGTGGCGGTGAAGCACCTCGCCGTGAAGGGCGCGAAGAGCGTTGCTTTTATCGGCACCGGCGTCATCGCGGAAGCCATGGCGCGGTCCACCGCCACGGTGTACGGGTTCACCGAGGCGTTCGCGTACTCGCGGAACACAAGCAAGGCACAGATCTTTTGCGACAAGATGTCCACCGAGCTCGGGTATTCATTCAACGCGTGTGCCACCGCGGAGGAGGCGGTGAGGGCGGCGGACGTGGTGTTCACGCAGACCCCGGGGGGGGAGTGGGTGCTTGAAGAGGGCTGGCTCAAGCCGCACGCGCTGATTGTGTGCAGTGGCAGTGACCAGCCAACCAAGAACGAGATCCCGCCGAACGTGTTGAAGAAAGCCATGGTGGTGACCGGTACGTACTGGGGCTTTCACCAAATCCAGCCGACTGTTTTACCTCTAACGCTGGTGACTGTTCGGACCGATTACTACGACTATTCAGACCGATTACGGTGACTGTTGTCCATACATCGTCCAATACACGCCCAATACACGACTGACACTTTTTTTTCACAACAGATATCACGGCGCAATGCGCGCGCGTCGGCGAGGTTCGCTCGGCAATCGCGGCCGGCGTGATGACGGAAAAAGACGTGCACGCCGAGTTAGGCCAGATAATCAGTGGGCAAATCAAGGGAAGGAAGGGGAAGGAGCTCATCGTGTGCGACTTAACCGGGACTGGCGCACAAGACGCCGCGATCGGGTCTTATGTCATGAACGTGCTAGACTAAGAAGAAGAGAGGAGGGAAACGCAGAAGTGTAATAAAAAGTCGGATGCTACAACCGTACTAC